>Ga0129336_10003184_pt1 | contig 10137 bp, 11 predicted proteins | sample CPB6_02_DNA_FD_96878 | JGI IMG/M metagenome (GOLD analysis project Ga0129336, IMG submission 96878) | Freshwater to marine salinity gradient microbial communities from Chesapeake Bay, USA - CPBay_Sum_0.6_0.2_DNA | ecosystem: Environmental > Aquatic > Marine > Coastal | place: USA: Chesapeake...
CCTCCTATGCGATTAAGTTTTTCATAGATTACAATATCATCTGGATTAACATTTTCAACTTTAATTAACTTATATGCTAAGTACAATCCAGATATTCCGGTACCAATAATAACATTTTTCATTCTTCTAAAAAGAGTACATAATTTTAATAAATCTTTAAAAAAGTAAAAAGTTATGAAAATCATTAAAAAATAAAATTATGTACTCTTTTTTTTAATATTATATAAAATCTAATGAATATAATATTACAATAAATGTATTATAAAAACGAAGAGGGATATATAAGTTTATTAAATGATGTATTAACTAATGGTGAAATTAAAGATACGCGCAATGGAAAAGTATATTCCAATTTCGGTATCATGATATCATTTGATATGAATCATAATTCATTTCCATTATTAACGACTAAAAAAATGTTTTTTAGAGGAGTTGTAGAAGAACTTTTATGGTTTCTAAGAGGTTCTGTTAATGCTAACGAACTAAAAGAAAAAAATATCAATATATGGACTGGTAATTCAACGCGGCAATATTTAGATAGCATTGGTTTAACAAATTATAGCGAGGGTGAATTGGGGCCTGTTTATGGATGGCAATGGCGTAAATTTGGCAAAGATTATTCTAATAAGAGTAATGACAATATGGGAAAAGATCAAATTAGATATCTATTAGAGGAATTAATGAAACCCGATAATAGTCGACGTGCTGTTTTATCGGGATGGAATCCTGTTGATTTAGATAAAATGGCGTTACCTCCATGTCATATTCTATATATTTTTAATAAAACAAAAAAAGGTTTATCGTGTCATATGACATTGCGAAGTTCTGATTTATTTTTAGGGCTTCCATTTAATATAGCAAGTACAGGATTGTTAACAAAAATACTGGCTAAAGTTTTACATATGGAAACTTCAGAAGTATGTCTATCTATTTGTGACGCCCATATATATGAAGAACACACAGAACCTGTAAAAAAACAATTAAATAATGAAATATATAAAAACCCAGATATTATTATAAATAAAATAGCGCCAGCAATAGAAACCACTATTGATGAAAAAATTAATTGGATCGAATCACTAGTTTTTGAAGATTTTAAACTAATAAATTATAAGTCACATGATAAATTACCAGCGATTATGAAATGATAATATATAAAAACAATGTACATTTTATTAGTAAATGAAAATTCTATTTTACGGGTGGAATGGATGGATAGGTCATCAATTTTGTAAATTTTTAGACGATAAAAATATAAAATATATAAAAGCTAAATCGCGAGCTGATAATGAAGAAGATGTTGAAAAAGAAATTATTGAAACTTGCCCCACGCATATCATATCGTTTATTGGAAGAACTTATGGAGGTGATTTTAACACTATTGATTATTTAGAACAACCTGGAAAACTCGTAGATAATTTAAGAGACAATTTATATTCTCCATTAGTATTATCTATTTTATCAAAAAAATATAATATACATTATACGTATTTGGGGACAGGTTGTATTTTTTCAGCAGATGATCCGCAATCTTCCTATATTAAAGACGATGAAAAACCCAATTTTTATGGTTCATCATATTCAATAGTAAAAGGTTATACTGATAGATTACAACAATTTTTTAATGATAATACATTAAACTTAAGAATACGAATGCCAATAGTTGGTTACGAGCATAATAGAAATTTTATTACTAAAATTCTAAAATATGAAAAGATATGCTCTATGTATAATTCAATGACAGTATTAGAAGATATGTATCCTATAATTTATGATATGATGATTAATAAAACGACTGGAACATTTAACATGGTAAATAAAGGTATCATCTCACATAATGAAATTTTAGAAATGTATAAAAAACATGTTGATAATTCATTTGAATGGAAGAATTTTTCAATCGAAGAGCAAAATAAAATATTATTATCTAAAAGGTCTAATATACAGCTATCAACAGATAAATTATATAAATTGTATCCAGATATTCCCGATATTAAGACATCTGTAGAAAATTGTATTAAAAAATATAATTGTATCAATGAATAATTGCTTCAAACTTATTGATATAATCTTTAATACTTCCGTCATTAATTATTTCAATATCACATGGTATCTTCATATATTCTGTTTCGGAACTATGTAAATCGTTATTAATATTAGAGGGTCTAATGATCCTAATAAAAAAAACATCTAAGTTTTTAATTTTTTCATATTCATGTAAAAATCGCAAATCAGTTATAACATAATATTTATCATTTTTAATTTTTGATAATAATATATTAGCAAAATAGTCTCTTTTGATACCAGGTATTAATTCTTGTATTTTATTTTGTAATACTTCCGTTCCAATAAATTGTAATGCTTTGCGAGGTGTTATTCCCCATCTATCATCTATAATATCTTTTTCTATACCATCATTATTATTAGAACATTCATCCAATCCAACTTGAATATCATTAAAATTAAAAATCAATTTAACAATTTCTTTTAAAGGCTCTGCGAAAGATATTTTTTCATAACCATATTTATTAATTATATGTTTTGCTAATAAATCCTTTCCACTTCTTTTAGCTCCACATATAGCTATTATTTTTTTCATAATATATATATGATATATTATATTTTTAAATAAATTATTTCTTACTTGTTCTCGTTTGTGTTTTTTTCTTAGGTTTATTTTCTTCAATTTCGGCAAATATATCCGATGGATCAATTACGGAACTTTTAGCTTCTGCTTTAGGGTCTTCTTTTGCTTCTTCTTTAGCTTCAGCTTTAGTGTCTTCTTTAGCTTCAGCTTTAGTGTCTTCTTTAGCTTCCGCTTTAGTGTCTTCTTTAGTGTCTTCTTTAGGGTCTTCTTTAGCATTTAGCTTTTGAGCATTCCAAAGTTTTGCTAATTCTTCAAAAATTTTAGTCTTATCCATTTCAGGATTTTGAGATTTAATTTCAGAATATTTATTTTTAATAAATAGGTTATAAGCATTAGGTGCTTTTTTCTCCTTTACATTTCCATTTTTATCTAATTTATTATTTTTTTTAGGTTCTTTAATATTATTTTTTTGTTCAATCCAGAAATTTTTACAGAAATCTGCTACTTCTTTTTTACTATTAAGAATATCGGGCATATCTTTAATATATGATTTGAAGAGAGCATTGGTAGTAGTCATGGTTAATAATATTAATAAAATATTATAATCAATTTTTATTATTTTTTACTTATCAAATGCCGTTTTTTGTATAATGTAATTTCAAAAAATAAAATACAAAAATATAAAAATATATATAACATATAATATCAATCAAAGGTTAGTTTATTCGTCTTCGTCACTATTTGCCTCGGGAGGTGGCGTATCCTTTTTCTTGATAGACTTGCGAACCGCCTTTTTCTTGGGCTTTACATCATCCTTAACTTCCTCAATTTCGCTAAAGTCTTCACTTGCTTTAATCTCAGCAACAGGCTCGGCAACAGGCTCAGCAACAGGCTCGGCAACAGGCTCGGCAACATCCTTCTTTTCTTGCTTGTGAATGTTCCAAAGCCGAGCCAATTCTTCAAAAATCTTGGTCTTGTCCATTTCTGGATTTTCCTCCTTGATTTCAGCGTACTTCTCTTTGACAAAGAGATTGTAAGCCGAGGGAGCTCTCTTTTCCTTGACATTGCCATCCTCATCAACCTTCTTATTTTTCTTAGGATTTTTGGCATCAGCCGCCTTAGCCGCTTTTTCAGCAGCTTTGGCTTCCTTGATCTTGTCCTTTTGCTCCATCCAGAATTGTTTGCAGTACTCGTCGACTTCCTTTTTAGTGTTAAGAATTTCCGGCATAACCTCAACGTGAGCCTTGAAAAGAGTATTGATGGTGGTCATTATTCTTTCTTGGTTGATTGATAAAGTTGCTTGGGAACTTCCTTCTTCTTAAAAGAGATTTCACTGAGTTGTAGTATAAGCCTGTTGCTTAAAAGAATTATAATTAAGGTAAAATCATTTTTTATCAATTTTAGAACATTTTTATGCGTTTAATAATAAAATTAAAAATTGATATTTAAGAATTTAATTATTAATATAACTAACTAATTCTAATGTTTGAATCAAATAACTGCTGGGATATTCTTGATACTTATTATCAAAAAGGAGGTTCTCCGGAATCTTCAAACCCATTAGTAAAACATCAAATTGATAGTTACAATAAGTTTATTGATACTACATTAGGTCAAATTATTGCCGGTTTTAATCCTATTAAAATAAAGGTGACAAATCCCAAAAATGATCTAAATTCTGATAATACTTATTGTATTTCAATTAATATTTTACAACCCAGTGTTACAAAACCTTGCTATCAATTACCCGATGGAACGCAAAATATTATGACGCCTCATATTGCTAGAATGAATAACATGTCATATTCAAGTAGTGTATATGTTAACGTTCATATAATAACTGAGGTAACTAATAAAAACGGAATGACTGAAAAATTTGATAAAACTGTTAATAATATATATATTGGCAAAATCCCTATTATGGTTAAATCAAAATTATGTGTTTCAAGTCAAATTCCAGGATTATGTGAAGAAAATAATAATGAATGTATCTATGATTTTGGCGGTTATTTTATTATTAATGGTAATGAAAAAGTGTTGATTTCTCAAGATAGAATTAATGAGAATAAAACGCTTGTATTTCAACCTAATAATAATAGCGAAGGATTGTATGCCGAAATTAGGTCAATAAATGACGCTTCATATCTCCCTCCTAAAACAACCTGTTTAAATATGAGTGGTAAATTAAATCATATGGGTAGAATTATTCGCATCAATACTTCTTTCTTACGTTCTGAAGTTCCAGTATTTATAATATTTCGCGCTCTTGGTATTATTAGTGATAAAGAGATCATTTATCATATTGTATATGATATAGACCAAGAAAAAAATGAGCGAATTATTAATGAATTAATGGCATGTTGCGAAGATTCTTGTGATATTACTACACAAGAACAGGCTGAAAATGTTTTAATTAAAATTATGATTGGTGCTAATAAAAATAATGAACATTCTGAAAATAGAAAACTTCTACATAATAATTTAACAAATGATTTCTTACCACATGTCGGTAAATCTTACAGAAGAAAGGCATTATATGTAGGTTATATTATTCGCAAAATGATCAGAATATATTTAGGATATGATACTTATGATAATCGCGACTCTTATATCAATAAGCGCGTAGATACTCCCGGTATTTTAATGAGTAATTTATTCCGCCAATGTTATGGTAAAATGACAAAGGAACTAAAATCTGCTATAGAGAAGGAATTGGGATTATGGAGAGGCAACGCAAACACACCTATTTCAAACATTATATCAGAAATTAGTATTCATAGATTTTTCAAGCAATCTTTACTTGAATCGTGGATTAAATACTCTTTATCAACGGGAAATTGGGGAATTAAAAGCATGGGAACATTTCAAAATATTAAACAAGGTGTTTCACAAGTTCTTAATAGAATGTCTTATGCGAGCACCTTGTCGCATTTAAGAAGAATTAATACTGCTATGGAAAAGAATGGAAAATTAGTACAACCGCGCAAACTTGATAATTCGCAAATTGGAATGATATGTCCTGCGGAAACTCCAGAAGGTAGCTCGGTTGGTCTTGTAAAAAATATGGCTTTGAGTACAAGCATTTCTATTTCCATGAATAGCACCCATATTCGTAAGTTATTATTAGAATTCGGTGTTGTTATTTATGACGATACTTATGATTTTAATGGTAATAAATCGTCTATTGAATTCTTAAAAAATATGGGAGATATTAATAATGTTTATGTTATGGTTAATGGAGATATTATTGGATATTATAATAAACCTCAAGAATTGTATAACAAACTCAAGCATTATAAAAGAAGTGGTATTATTCATCCTATGACATCGGTTGTTTGGAATATTCAACGTTCTAATATCATTATTAGTACGGAAGCGGGAAGAATGTTTCGCCCTTTGTACATAGTAGATTATGATGCTAAAACTAATGAAAGAGTTTTGCGAATTACTAAAATTCTAAAAAGAAAACAAATTACATTTCAGGAATATATTAAAGATAAACATTTTGACTATTTTATAGTACCTAATGAAACTTCTAAATATCCAGATGATCCAGATAGTTATATTGACGAAGAAGGGTTTATAGAATATTTAGATTGTGACGAAATTAATAATGCTATGATAGCCACATTTCCTAGTGAATTGGAAGAAGGAATTAAAGGAACTGCTTTACCTCCTTGCTATACGCATTGTGAAATTCATCCAAGTCTTATTAATGGTATTTTAGGTGTTAATATTCCATTCAGCGACCATAATCAATCGCCGAGAAATTGTTATCAATGTGCGATGGGAAAGCAAGCATTAGGTATTTATGCGAGTAATTTCAATAAAAGAATAGATACTATGGGGAACATTTTAAATTATCCGCAAAAATCTCTTGTATGTACTAAATTATCAAAATATACTATGGCGCATAAATTGCCATCGGGTGTTAATGCTATAGTAGCAATCATGACTCATACCGGTTTCAATCAAGAAGATAGTATTATGGTTAATCAATCTGCATTAGATAGAGGATTATTTACAAGTACATATTATAAAGCGGTTAGAGATGTTTGTAATAAAAATCATAGTACAGGAGAAGAGGAAATATTTACAAATCCTGAAAATAAATCTGTTCAAAAACCTTATTCTTATTCAAAATTAAATAGTGATGGATTTGTTCCTAAAAATACATATGTTAATGGTAATGATGTATTGGTAGGAAAAGTAATGCCTAAAAAAATTAATGGGGAGATAGTATATAATGACAATAGTTTAGTTATGAAAAATAATGACGATGGATACGTAGATATGAATTATAATGGAATTAATAGCGAAGGTTATAAATTTTGTAAAGTTCGTATTCGCAAAAATAGAAAGCCTGAAATTGGCGATAAATGCGCGAGTTGTAGTGCTCAAAAAGGTACTATTGGCATGACATATAATCACCAAGATATGCCTTTTACAAAAGATGGTATTGTTCCAGATATTATAATGAATCCGCATGCTATTCCATCGCGTATGACTATCGCACAGCTTATGGAATGTATTATGGGAAAAGCCGGATGTCATATTGGTTCTTTCGGTGATTCAACGCCATATAATGATTGTTCCGTTGAAGATATTGCCAAAGTTTTAGAATTATCTGGAATGGAAAGATATGGAAATGAAATTTTATATAATGGGCGCACAGGAGAGCAAATTAGAACGGAGATATTTATCGGCCCCACATATTACCAAAGATTAAAACACATGGTAACTGATAAAATTCATTCGCGTGGTTCAAATGGTCCTATTGTTATGTTAACAAGACAACCAAGTGAAGGGAGAGCTCGCTCTGGAGGATTGAGATTGGGTGAAATGGAAAGGGATTGCTTTATCGCACATGGGACATCTAACTTTCTTGCGGAAAGAATGCTTCACGTATCGGATAATTATAGGGTATTTATTTGTAAATATTGTGGTATGCAGGCGAATGTAAATACTGATAAAAATATTTACAATTGTAAAAATTGTAAGAATAATACGGATATTGCTCAAGTGAGAATGCCGTATGCTTTTAAATTATTAAACCAAGAATTATATACTATGAATATTATGATGAGATATGTATGTAATTAATTTTGAAATACTATTTTATCAATCTCTTTATTAATATCTTTAATGTTTTTATTAGATAAATCTGTTATTTTTTCAATAAGTTTTTTAAAGAAAACGTCATTTTGATATTTTTTATTATATAATTCCGCTTCCTTTATTTTAATTAATTTATGTATCTCAAAATATTCTTTGTTATTAGCTAATATATCCTTGCTATTTTCATCATAATATGGTATATCGTATTTTTTAAACATTACTTGCATTTCGCTATTTTTTAACATTTTTTCGCCATATACATTAATTAAATTTTGATATATGTCTCTATATATAGTATTTTCATATACAGGACATACTATTTGTCTATTTTTATAAACAGTTGTATTATTTACTATATCATCTATAAATACTATATTTTGACTTACATCTTCAGTTGTATTATATTTTTTTTTTATATGTTCTGTAATATAATTTAAACTCTTACCTTTATAAGGAATAGAATTTTCTCGCGTATAATATGGTTTACTGAACTTTATTTTTGTAGCCTTTTCTATTATTTTAATTAATACATTATTGGTCCATTCATAACTAGACATGGTATATATATAAAATTCGCATTTTTTAAATTTTTTTCTACAGAATTTTAGAAAATCTATAAAATATGGCCTCAATAATCCTTTTAGAAGATCCTTTTCAAAATCATATTTATAATTAATTTTTTTACTATTTATTAATTCTTTGTTCATATCAATAATATTTTTATTGAATTGATGTTCGCTTAAAATATAACCAACATCCCCTAAAATAGTTTTATCTATATCAAAAACAAAAATATAAGGTATTTTTCCCATTATTATCTATATATATAAAACATTAAACAATAATATATATTAAATGGAAAATGCTACATATTATAATACACCCAAATTTTCTTTCTCCAAAAAAGAATCTAAGTGTAAAATATTAGATATATATGATGGTGATACTATAACTATTGGGCTTTTTTTAGAAGGTTTCAATATAGTTAAAATAAATGTTCGTTTGGAAGGCATTGATACACCTGAATTAAAAGGAGAGCAAAAAAGTCTTGGCATAATAGCAAGAAATTATTTAATAAATATATTAACAAATATAGTAATCGATAATAATAAAGAATATACGCGTAAGGAAATAAGAGAATTAATATATAATTCAAATAATAATTATATAGATGTTAAATTTGGAGAATTTGATAAATATGGGAGGCCTCTTGCGATCCTTTATAAGGATGGAGTTAATATAAATGATATAATGGTGATAGAAGGATATGCTAATAAATACTATGGAGGTAAAAAAGAAGATTGGGGGGTTTAGGATAATTAAATGATATTATATAAAAATATTTAGATATTATAATTAAAACAAAATAATATGTATAATAACTTACATTCAATGTTTGGTTGTTATGACTATGTTGATTATTATTTTACTAATAATTTTTTATTACAAAAAGAGATTGATAAGTTAAAAAAAGAGGTAAAAAAAGAAAAAGAAAATAATAGTAAATTAAAAGAATGTTACTATAATAAACAATTAGATTTTTTAGAATTAAAATATAAATTTGATATTTTACAAGATAAATACAATAATCTAAATAACATGATGAGTGCGGATTGTCATGATAATGATGAAAGTAAAAGTGATTATGAAGAATATGAAAAGATATAAGAAATATTTTAATTAATAATATTAAAGTAATATGTATAAAGAATTATATAGTTATTATAATATGAGATTTTCATCTTTACTATATATTTTGGATAGTGATAAAAAATGTAAAAAAGAGGTTTTAAAATATGGTGGGACACAATATTGTATTAGCAATGATGTTGATACGATTGATAAATGGAGTGTGCCACATAATGAAAATGGAATCTCGCCAAATATTCCAATTAATTCAAGTGATACTCCTTACGGAGTTAATCAACAAAGACTGGAAGTTAGAGGATATTAATAAAATTATTCCTCGCTTGATGATGGTACTTCTTCGTCAACGTGATATTCTAACTTTATCTTATTTATTTCTTTTTGTGTTTGCCACATTTTTGCCAATGTGATAAGAACATCTGTGTTTTTCATATTAGGGTATTTAATTTTAACTTCTTCGTATTTTTCCTTAACGTATATGTTATAAGCAGACAATTGACGCTTTGCCTTAATATTTTTTTTGTTATTTATAATTTCTTTGTTCTCCGCCCAAAATTTCTTACAATAATCGTCAATATCTTTTTTACTATTAAGATCATGTGGAATATTATCAATATGAATCTTGAATAAAAAATTCATAGACTTCGTATCCACTTCGTATCCACTTCGTATCCACTTCGTATCCACTTCGTATCCACTTCGTATCCACTTCGTATCCCGCGTTTATCACGCTTCGTCTCCGTATAGTATCCGTTTCGTCTCCGTATAGTATCCGTTTCGTCTCC
>Ga0129336_10003185_pt1 | contig 10134 bp, 19 predicted proteins | sample CPB6_02_DNA_FD_96878 | JGI IMG/M metagenome (GOLD analysis project Ga0129336, IMG submission 96878) | Freshwater to marine salinity gradient microbial communities from Chesapeake Bay, USA - CPBay_Sum_0.6_0.2_DNA | ecosystem: Environmental > Aquatic > Marine > Coastal | place: USA: Chesapeake...
AATGATTTACCAGGCTGGTAAGGAAAGACCCGTTTGGTTTCTCTGTAGATATAATCACCAGAACGCGTGGTTACATTAAGATCAACAACGCTTTCGTTAGTACGATAGGTAGTGGTACCACTGACACCAGTGAGGGTAGACCACTTATCGTTTTCTTGATAACGGTGTTGGCTATCAAAAATAGTAAATGGTTGTGAAATTCTTAAACGACCAAAAGCATCACCAGCTGTACCACCTGGCTGGATATACGCAGAATTTCCGGATGCAGTTGTGACTTCCAGTGGCTGACCACTACAAGTTTGGACTTTAATAACTTCGTATAAATTACTTGGCTTGAGGGGATCTCTATACAGTGGCATTATCTTAAAGCTGTGTATACCTTATTCTACTCCTGTTAAAATAGATCAATAATAGAGTGAACATCTGTGGCTTACCGGCACGAACAAGAGAATCTGTACGTCTACACCTCAGGCTTTACTGCACCTGGTAGTGGAGAAGCAGAGCGTATTGATTTTCCAAACCGGTCAGCACCCAAGACTTTTTTGTTTGCGCCAACCGTAACTAATATCAATACAAATGTTGTGGTGCGCCTTGATGGTTCTTTAGACGGAACCAATTATGCACCCATTATTAGCGGACAAACCATCACTGGCAATGGCACCAGCTTTTATTCAGTAACGGATATGCCAGTAAAGTTTATCCAACCAGTATTTGTCTCTGAGAGTGGCGGCACTGCAGCCGTTGTTTCATTTGCGATTTCTGCGACCGTCTAATTCCAGATAACCGTAGTCGCGTTCTTCTGTAATCGGTACGTTCTCCGTATTGCAGACGCTACAGGTTCCCATGTGATAGGTAGCGCAGTGATAGGGAGGACCGTTGTACTCACCTAACCTGTACCACCTGCCGTATGTCACACCACACTGGTGACACACATAGGATACCTCGCGTATCTTGCGTTCTTTGCGAACGCGCTTTGAAGTAGGTTTAATATTTTCTTTTGGATCTTTGATCATTGCTTGCAGGTTAGATAGTCAACAAGTTGTTTAGCGTTCTTGTATTCTTTTTCGGCATGGTTCAGATTTTCCTGGGCCGCTTGTAGAAAACATTTATAGACCTCTGCGCCTGACATGTCTGCCATTGCTTCTGTGATGGTGTCAGCAAAACCATCGACAATTGATTGCTGCCAAGCTTTGTCGTTGGTAAGCAGGCTTGAGACTGTAGTCATTGCGTTAGAGGTTTTGTGAAGGTGCTCCCTAGAATCCTTGGTGGCTAGCGGAATATCTAGCGATGCAACAATACTGTGTTCTCTGTACCATTGTTGCCATTTGTTGATAGCGTCAATGGGTTCATGGGGATGTTTCATTCAAAAGAGAATAGGGACGCCCTACTAAAGTAGGACGCCCCAACTATAGACCAAATCAAACAGACTCAACTGTTTCTTCTGATTCTTTTTTCATTAGTTCTTCATATTCTTTGACGGCCTGGAGCCGGTCAAAGTACATGTCTCGGCAGAAAGGTCCAGCTTCTTTCAAGCAAAAGTCTTGCCACAGTCCTGTATAAAGACCGACAACACCGGGACCCATGTTGGCACGGCCACTGCACTGATACATGTGCTCCATGAAATCAGCTTTGCGTTGCTCGGATTTAACATCCCAGCCTGCAAGGTAATCAGTGTTCATCATCAGTCGTTCAAAACAAAGGAAGTGCAGCTTGTGTATACACCAGTCACCTGGGGCAACTCAAACAAAAGGTCGTGCATTTCATCTTGTAAAGCTTCTACAATTTCATCCTCAGTTTTACCACGGAATGAATTGTATTCAACATCAAGCTCTACAGAGAATGTCACTGAAAGCTTTGGTACAACAACCGGTTCCATTGAACGCTGGAAAGAACTCTCTAACTTTACAGCAGTTTCTCTAAAGAGTGGACTTTGGATTGCTGGTAATAACCAAGACGGTCTTGAATAATGTTGACGTAGTTGATGGCAGCATCTACCATCTCTTCTGCTTCCATGCTGGATGCAAGATGTTCATTGGAGATCATGGCAGCTGTCAGGATTGTGACAGACCATTCGAGCTTGTTACCAACGATAGCGGAAAGAGGCGTACCATCTAACGTAAACCCACCTAAGATTTTTTCTAGGTTTGTTTCACTTGACATGGTACGCCTCGGTTGTAGTTATTTAATGTTAATGCAAGAATCTTCCTTCATTAAATAATACCAGTAGGCATGGGAAGCGTTCTGGTGAAACCGCTTTGCGGTTAACAGACGCAGCTTGCGTTGATCAAGCTCTTCTACTTGATCTGCATGGTAGGGAAGAACTGTACCGTCTTCGCACAACATGTTGCGCTCAACAGTATTCATCTCCACTTGCAAGGTGCAGTCTTCTGCCGCATGCCGATGGCAAGTCATGCGAACGTGTGCATCTTCTAGGTTTGCAGGCGCATCAAGCTTCTGGTAGAAGTGTTCCGCAATATTCGGGTGCATCCACTTCCAAGTCGTATTCACAACTTGGATCGGTTTTCTGCGAATAAATTCGTTTGGTTCGGATTGAGTATTCTTGGAAAACTTTAACTCCGTCTGGGACTTGTTGACCATTCTGATAGGCGTCGCGGATTGCATCTAGATTAGGCAATAATTCAGTGTTTGTTTTAGGTTCGATCCTTTGTTCAAGGATCTCTCCATCTATAGAACGTACCACAATTTGTTTAGTCGTGGTGACTTCTTGGAGCACACAGAATTTTTTACGGTCATCCGTATGCCAATACTCTGGGTCACTAGAAATTTCCACAGTAAGCTCACGCTTCTTGACCAGTGTGAACTGATAGTCACGCCCTGTGATCTTATTGGAATCAATAGGCAGAACACGCCTCAAGTAATTTAGTAAACCCTTGAGGGACCGCAGTTGGGATTCGTGGTGACGCTTAGCCTTGGTGATGAGCTCACCTTCTTTTTTGATTCGCTCCAACGCATCTTCATGCGCTGCCATTGCGTAGTAAATGCGATCAATTTTTTCTGAACGCAAGAGGGCACAAGCTTCCAGCTCAGCTTTTGCAAGCTCTTGAGATTCAGGAGTGAGAAGAGGCAGAGACTTTTCGAGAGCAGCATAGTGCTCGTACAGCTTGATGACAGTTAAGTCTTGTAGTTTAACGTGAGTGATCTGAGTCATTGTTCAGTTGAATTGAGTTTGAAACTTGTTAACCATGTAGGTCAGCAGCATACCTGCCGCTGCCCAAAGAAGATCTTTCATCACCGGAAGTACGGCGGCAAACAAGGATTCGAACATGGTGTTAAGTAGAAGAAGGTTGGTCAGTTTAGCGTCTTGACCAGGACGGTCCACCCTCTACCGGGACGGAGTTAGTCTACCAGCTTTGTCAAGCCTTCGGTCGTGGTTTTAACCAACTCTGCAAGGTAGTCGGTTAAGGCTTCGACCTCGGCATTGACAGACTGGATCTCAACCATCAGCTCTTCCCTTGTAGGACCCAAGGAGAAGATGTCGTCATTTTCTTTTAAGGCTTCAGGGTTGTTGGCTTTCTGATACCGACGACAATCATCGTTAGTTGCATAGACAGCATCGTTGAACATCTCCAACGCAGTCTTGAAGTCAACATTCCCAACACCTTCTCCAGCAAGGATGTTGCAGGTATCAAGGTAAAGCCTTGCAGCCAACCTAACGTTGTCTTTGAAAAACTTCACGTACTGTTCGTTAGGAAGTCCGTAAGTGTCAATTGACATCACAACCAAGAGCAAGGTGTAACGAATCTAGGATAAAGGACTTTTGACCATCTTCTCCAAGGTCAGTCCACCATTGGAGATCAGGATCAGTTTCATCCCAGTCAATGCAAATGGTACCGCTACCATCTTCTTCTACGTAATCAATGTTTAGTTTTTCCACTGAACTTAGAAAAGTCATTGCTTTTTAACAGCAGCTTTCAGTTGAGGTAGTGCGGTGCCAGGGAATGGGACATAGCCTGCTTCCAGCATATTAAAGAAAAGATCCCATGCTTGGTGCTGAGTAAAGATTTCCTTTGGTTTGTAGGTACGCCAATGAGTCAGTGGAGCTTGTGCCCCTGACTTCGTATGTAGTAATACAAAACGCCCATCACTGATGTGATCAGAGGGAGGTGCGTACCACCAGGCCACACATTTATCAGGCGTACCACTGGCACTGGCATTGCGTGCTTCTGTGCGCTTGCACAGGAGTTCCCTGTACTTGTTGAACCAAGTCAGGTGGATGCACCAGGGCTTGAATCCCTGGATCTCTTCTTGGAAAGAAGATAGGTCACGGAGTTGACGTTGAAAGGACCCACACGAGCAAGTAGGTTCGCCAAACATCGTGTGTTGTTCTTGTCCATCGTCCAGTTCAGAGTCCATATCAATCGGTCGATTCGCAAGCCGCAACCCGTCCGGTGCAACCAGATAGCCCAGGTCCGTCTGGTCTGACTGAAGGATTGCTTTGAGTTTGGCTGGATCTGACAGATGGATAAACTTGTCTGCCCAATGGGCTTGCAGCTTGGCATTGGAGGTCAGATGTCCGAGTGCGTGCGAGTAGTTCCAGCCCTTAAACATAACGTAAGCATTGTTGTGCCATACGCTAGGGCCACGATAATTAGGGCCAAGATAAGAAAAGAAATCCTTGAGACGATGAGTGTAAGCCTGGAACGCTGACTTGATTAGCTCCCGTGCGTAAGTTTGCTCACTACCATCAGTCCGCACCACAAGACAATCACCATCTCGCAGATAAATGCCGGAGATCTCAGTGTCATCAAAGTCCGGGAAGGCGCGGCGGATGTTAGACCGAGAATAAATAAGAGCTTGCGCAGGGTTGAGTTCGGTTTGGAGTTGAGTCGACATGATTTGAATCGAGTGGAATTAGAAGGGAATGTCCTGGTCCGCATAGGGGTCAGGCTTCTGATCTTGGGACTTGACATGTTTGTAAGCAAGTCGTCCCATACGGTACGCCCCATAGGCGACCGCAGCCCAGCATACCGGATTACCGATACAAAAAGCAACGGCACCCGCAACAGCCGCTGTAGCACTACCTGTTTTGATGGCAGCTTTCTCTTCTGGTTTCATGTGTGTTTCTTAATACATTTGGAAGTTTTGATATGTCTTTTACTATAGAAGTAAAATAATTTGTAACAACTTAATACCTTATGGAAGAAATTAAGTACGTACCATTGACTCAATTCCAGATTGAACCAACGCTTGATGATAAGTTTTGGCTAGAAAAAATAAAACGTTCGATAGAAGATTGTAATTCGGTAAGTACATTAAAAGAAATGGCGACCTTGCTTGCGCAGATCGCCACTAACAGACAAGGTGTAATTAGGGGATTGGTTCAAGACATGTTCATCTTTAACAACATTGCAGTTGAACCAGATGACATTGCCAATCCCCCGGTACCTAAATCAGAGGGATGAGTCCTCTCCGGTCATCTCATCACGAGAAGGCAGAGCTTTAACCTCTACTGCATCCGTGGTACGGGAGACAGGAAGAATCTGGACGCCATCCTTGATTCCATAGGCACCACCAAGACGCTGGGCATCCTGACGGGAGTGCTGGTTGATGTAGTCATCAAACATCTCCTGCATCTTCCAGGTGGATTCACGATCTTCATCGGGAATGCTGAGGCGATTAAGAGAATTAATCGCTTCATCCTGAGAGCTGTAGTCAGGAATCTCAAAGGATTCAATGGCGCAGATCTCAACGTTGTTGGCACCACGCATTTCATTAGCAAGCACAGGAGCAAACACCGTGGTGGCATAAAACTTTTCGTTAAATGCCAGAGGCACCTCAGAGTCCAGTGCTTTGCTCAGGCACTTGGACATTTCCTTCTCGTACAGCTTGACCTTGTCCGAGACATCGGTGCCGTTGAGACCCTTGAGGGTAAGCACCATCGGGATCTTGTGAGCACGCTTGTTGTCCTGGGTCAGGATATAGACCAAGTACTTGGTGCGCACACTGTACTTACGCTTGTACATCTCACCTTTGCTGTTAGCAAGATCAGATGCAACCTTGTCGTTCTCAAACATAGCCTTAACTTCTGGATCCTCAAAGGTTCCAATCGTCTGGCGCATACCGGTGGTTTCTTCTACCATCAGTGGAGAACGCAGCAAGATCTGCAAGCGAGGCTCAGTGAAATTCAGGCCTTCTTCGATAGAGGTGTTAGGTGCCATGCCAAAGGTTTGTTTGTAGTCCCAGATGACTGAGCCTTTGGCAAACTGATCTTCTGTTGCAGTCCAGCTGCAAGTATCCAAATCCGATTTACGGACGAACCAACCGCGTACCTTAGATTTGTTTAGAGGTTGAATGGTGACCAGATTCTGGTAACCAGATACAAATTCTTTGGACTGAAACATCCGGAAGGAGTCAAGTCCACGTGTAGCAAGCGCAGCGGTTTTCTTGGTGGTCATGGAGGTAGTCATGGTTTGTTCGTAGTCAAAGGTGGGTAGTTTAACGTCATACCCAGGACGTGCCCTTAGGCTAGTTCGTCTTGTTGCAAGGGCAAACCAAGACGACGCCTTTCTTCACATTGAAAATATTCATCTACAATCTCGCTCATTGCTGAGTGGATTGAGTCCTCGTGATAGCTGCATGCACGCATAAAGTTGATGAATTCACGAATAATTCCTTCCGCTAAAACATTACGAAAACGAAAAATAATTTCGCTGTCATCATCTTCGTGCATGAAGATGTAACGATTGTGATCAGCCATCAGAAAGGAGCCTCTTCGAGATCGGGAGCAGAACCGTATTGGCCAGGGAGATCAGGCAGGCCTGTGTTGATGTGCCATGGGTCCGTGTCTTCAGCAGTCTTGCCACCCCACAGTGGAACAACCGTGTCGGATGCTACAGTAGTGGAAGACTTAACAGTGTTTCCACCTTCAAGGGTGTTGCTACCTTTTGGAGCCAAGGTCATTGAGACAAGTTGGATCTTGCTCAGGCTCTTCTTCTCTTTGGATTCCTTATCAACCCAGGAGTCAGTGACAAGACGCCCCTGGATCGTAAGCCCAGTACCCTTCCGTGTGAAGTTGACAAGAAGCTCTGCGTTATTCAGTGCATCTTTGCTGGAATTAATTGCGTAGAAGTTAAAGAGATCAGCTTGATTGCGTCCAGTATTAACCGAGAGAGTTTGATTGCAGATCATCAAACCATCCGAGGTTGTCTTGAACGCACGCGTATCGTTCTGATCAATGTCCTTTACGCAGCGTCCACAGAGGATGACTGTATTGAGGATTGGGAATGCTTCTGTAACCGGAGCAACCACTCCTCCATGGAGCGAATACGCTTTTGATTCGAGATCGTAACGTAGCTTTGCGCCGTGAATGTAGACCAAGCTTCCTTTGGTAAGTGTTCGGAAGCGGTCTGCTGCTTTGCCATAGGAGTTGTATTCAAGAACCGTTGGTGCTTTGTTGCCAACAGGAGGAAGAGTAACAATGCAACGCAGCACTGTTGATGTTGCGCTGATAAAAGCTTCCCGAGGATTCTCGGCAAGTTGTGCGCAAACAAATGATTGGTTCATGATCCTAAAAGTGTGGTGGTAAGGCAGTTTAACGTCATACCTGGGACGAGAGCTTAGTGGGTTTCTGACCAGTCGAATCCTACCCTGGAATCACCTTCAATCAAGCAACGGAACCCAAAGAATTCCTGTGCTTGCGGGAAGGCCAGCATGGCTTGTTCTCGGATTGCTTCGGTGTGTTGGGGCTGACAAGCAATCTGTATCTCGTCGTGCACCATGAGGAGTTGCTCCCAATCCTTGCCGTGAACCAAGCCAAGATTCTTCTGAATGTTGTCGTGTGTAAAGACAACAACTTGTTTCATGAGAATGGCACCAGCTGATTGCAGTAGAACATTCAATCCTTTGAAGGCTGATCGACAATGAAGAATACGTCTATCTAAACCAATCAAATAGTTACGATCATTGATGGTTGTATTGATTTCATCTTTGAGTTTTTTTAATGCAGGCACACCATTCATGAATGAATTAATTGCAGTTCTTCCTAGTTCACGCAGAACTAATTCATTTTTTTCATTCGGATCAATGATGGTGCCAGCCTTGACAGCACCACATCCATACAACATGCCATACAACAAACGCTTACTGATGTCTCTGGTAGGCACACCAAATTGTTCTTGGTTGTATGAGTGGATATCAACCTCTGGATTAACAACAAGAGAAGCGTATTCTCCCTTGTCCCAGATAGCTAGATACCCTGCAAGGCAGCGTAGCTCCAGTGCTTTTGCATCAATACCAATAAGATCCCAACCATCAGGAGCGTGAAACAAACTACGGCATTCCTTACCGTAAGGTGAATAGCCTGCTGGAACCTGACCCATGTTGGGATAACGATGTGCACAACGCCCAGTAATACAGCCGTTAGTAACAACATCACCGTGCATACGGCCAGTATTGTTATTAACAAGCTTGAGCCAAGAGTTGTTCCCATCAGCAATTTGCCCAAGGCGTTTCTTGAGTAGCATATATTCTGCCAGAGGTTTTGCCTCTGGATATGGAAGCTTCTCTAGTACTTCGTCATCAACAACTGGATTTCCTTTCTCAGTTGTTTTCTCTGGTTCCCATCCGTACTTTTGTTTAAGTCGATCAGCAATCTGCTGACGAGATCCAGGATTGAACACTTCGTAGCTAACCTTTTCAAAAGGAACTCCCTTGACATAACCACGCTTGGCGTTGTTGACCTTGGGTGTAAACCAAGAGCTGTGTATGATCGGAGGAAAAATTTCTTTTAGCTGTGCTTCAAGTTGTTTTTCCTTTGCTCGTAGATCATCCACGAAATCAAGAGCTGCATCCACATCAAAAGGAACACCTGCTCTAATTTGTTTGTTAATCGCCAACGCAAAGTCATGCTCAAGTTTGATAGCAGACTGCGGATAGTTCTGGCTTTGAATGAGTTGAAATAGTTTAGTGGTGACCTTAACGTCCTGGATGCAATAGCGCAGCATCTCCTCAGAGTATTCCGAGAAGTCCTTGAACGTGATCTTATGATCGGCCAAGCGCCATCCCCAGGCCTTAAGTGATGCGGCACCACGGTTCTTCGGTGGAACCTGCGGATATTGTTCGACATCAAGATCATAGAGAACCTCCTTGGGCCAAATCAACCTGGTACAGATGAGTGTGTCAATGATGCGCGCATCAGTACTAAACGAAAACAATTTGTCTAGCACTGGCAGGTCATAGAAAATTATGTTGTGGCCAATGAGAACATCAGCGGTTGCCAGATGAGCAAGAGCATTAGCAGTATCACTAGGCCCATAGCTAAAAGTTTGTTGTTTGTTGATGTCATAAATGACGGTACAAAACAAAGTTGTTGCCTGGTCATATAACCCGTTGGTTTCCAAATCAAAAACCAACCAAGACTCATTTGCGGAATCTGGCTTCATCTTGAATTGAGAGTTCTTTACTGGCAAGGTCTTGGTCATTACTGTTAATCCAGCTCAGTATCTGCTGAGCTCCGGCTCGATATGGATGAGAAAATATTCTATTCAAAGCCACATCAGAATTAACAGCAATCAATTCAAATGAATTGGATTCTTGATTTGCGGTTAGCGCATATGGCAAACCGTTTTGCCAACAGGCAATGACGTAACTCATGGGTCAAACAAAATACGGATGCATACTATCCGATTTCATTTGACCCGCAAGGTTCTACAGATTTATTTCTTGTTTGATTTGCTGTAGCCTACAAAACCACCTTCCTTCTTGCGTTGGCTTAAGGCTTTACTTGCATCTGATCCAGCCCTCTGGGACCCATGGACCAGAAGTGCAAACGGCTTATCACCAAGGCAGTGACTATCATCGTGATCGATCTCCAGCCCACGGTCCGCAGCTTCCTGTTCTGTGTAAACCACGTAAGCAATACGCTTAAATACGTCAATGTGCTTGGGGATCAAGTAGTCGAGAGTGCCCCCGAAGGATGCAGTGAGATAGAAGTTGGGTGGGATGATGTCCTTGAGGTTCAGCCACATGCCAAGAGATTTGGTGTAGGCATAAAACTTTTGGTTGGGCCGCTCTTGAGCCACCATCATCCAAGCCCGCATGTAGTTCTCAGTCCAGAAGTCACCTGACTCATGAACACGCACCAGTTTCTTTGGGGGGTGCATGAGGAGTGACATG
>Ga0129336_10003186_pt1 | contig 10133 bp, 7 predicted proteins | sample CPB6_02_DNA_FD_96878 | JGI IMG/M metagenome (GOLD analysis project Ga0129336, IMG submission 96878) | Freshwater to marine salinity gradient microbial communities from Chesapeake Bay, USA - CPBay_Sum_0.6_0.2_DNA | ecosystem: Environmental > Aquatic > Marine > Coastal | place: USA: Chesapeake Bay...
CGATCAAGGATTCGATGAACTCTATGAGTATGAGAGCAAGGCGGCGGCCTTGAGTGATGAAGATGTCGAGACCGATGAGATCTTGATGGTGGTCGAAGAGACTGTGGACCTTGCGATCCCAGTACGGGATGCAGTGATCCTGGCACTGCCGGTCAATCCACTGTGCGAAGAAGATTGCCCAGGACTCTGTTCCATCTGCGGCGTACCGTGGCGTGAGCTCGATGGCGATCATCGCCATGAGGAGCGTGATCCACGGTGGAGAGCGCTTGAAGGTCTTTCCGAGAGGCTGAAGGAGCAGTAGGAACCTCGTTTTGTCTTTCCCGGGGCCAGATGGAATACTCCCGCCCGTGCCAGTACCCAAGCGAAAACTCTCCCGGGCGAGAACTCGTGCACGACGCTCCCAGTGGAAGGCGACTCCTGCCGCCACAGCGACCTGCGCGCAATGCCAGCAACCTAAGTTGCAGCATGCCGCCTGCCCAACGTGCGGCACCTACAACCGCCGTCAGGTACTCGACGTCTAGTTCGAACACCCTTTACGCCTGATCTGGCATCCACACGGCGTGAAGCGAGGAGGCCATCTTCGATGAGGCCGAAGAAACTATGACTGATCCCAAGAATCGCGCTGGTGGTCTTCATCAAGTCCTTGCTGAGCTCTCACTTCCCATCTCAGAAGAGTTGATCACTCTCGCGCTTACTCATCGCTCCTTCGCCTATGAGTCAGGTGGCTTGCCGACCAATGAGCGGTTGGAGTTTCTTGGCGATAGCGTGATCGGACTTGTGATCACCGAGGAGCTCTACCAACGATTTCCCGATCTCGACGAGAGTCGACTCTCGCCACTTCGCTCTGGCGTGGTGAGTACCCGTGCGCTCGCCGATGTAGCACGACGCCTTCGCCTCGGTGAGAGTCTGCGCCTTGGGAAAGGCGAAGAGGTCACGGGCGGACGAGATAAGAGTTCGATCCTTGCTGATGCGCTTGAAGCACTCTTTGGTGCCATCTATGTAGAACACGGTCTGGAGGGTGCAAAGCGAGCGATCGTCTCGATGATGTCGAGCGCGATTGATGAATCACTCTCGCGTGGCGTGATGTTAGATGGTAAGACGGCGTTGCAAGAGTTACTTGCTGCTCGAGGTCTTGGTGTACCCGAATATGAGATCGCGGAGTCTGGCCCCGACCATGCGAAGGAATTCCAAGCAACCGCAATCGTCTCCGGCTCACGAGTCTCGGTCGGGCGCGGACGAAGCAAACGAGAGGCTGAGCAAGAGGCGGCGCGACTCGCTTACGAGGTCTTGATCGAGAGCGATCAAGGACCTGGTGAGAAGTCAGTTCAGTAGCAGTGAAAGCCTCGAGGTTCGAAGAATCCCAAGAGATCTAGGAAGATGCCAGAGTTACCTGAGGTAGAGAGCGTTCGTCGAGGTCTCCAAGAACACCTTCCCGGCGCGAAGATCCTCACTATCGAAAGCTTTCACCCGCGAGCGGTAGCCAAAGATTCAAAGGCTCCCTTGCAGTTACTTGAAGGGCTTCGCTGCGAGAGCGTGAAACGTCGAGGGAAATACCTCTGGTTCACCTTCGAACGCGATGAACACGCTCTGATCGCCCATCTCGGTATGAGCGGTCAATTCCGAGTGTGTGAGGGAAAAAATGAGTTGAAAGAAGAGCGCCACCCTCATGTTCGCGTGAGTCTCTCGTTGCGGCGCGATAGAAAGAAGTTTCGCCTGGATTTCCTCGATCAACGCACATTTGGCTGGATGCGCGTCGACCGCATCGATCAATCCACGCTAGTACCAGAGACGATCCACCATGTCGCAGCGGATCCGTTTGAGGATCACTTCGATGCAGAGGCAGTCATCGCTCGCCTCAAGAGATCAAAGAGCGAGATCAAGCGTGCGATCTTGGACCAGAGCATCGTCAGCGGTGTCGGAAACATCTACGCTGATGAGGCGCTCTGGCGCGCGAAGATCCACCCAGAGAGAAGAGCGTCGACATTGAGCCATGCAGAGCTACGACTTCTGCTCTCGTCGATTCGCTCAGTGATGAAACGGGCTTTGAAAGTTGGAGGGACCTCATTCGATCATCTTTACGTCAACGTCAATGGTGAGAGCGGCTACTTTGCGACGCGCCTTGCAGTCTATGGACGCGAAGACGAGAACTGTCGGCGATGTGGGGCAATGATCAAGCGAATCACTTTCACTAATCGCTCGTCACACCTCTGTCCGCGTTGCCAGCGTCTTCGCTGAAGCCTCAACTTCAACTTTACGGTTTCTAGTGTTGCTTCTTCCGCTACCCGGCTTTGCAGAGCCACTCCGGTAGGTTTTACGCGTGTATCTCAAGAGCATGACGCTCAAAGGGTTCAAGTCCTTCGCTAATCCGACGACCCTCCAACTTGAACGGGGCATCACCTGCGTCGTTGGACCCAATGGATCCGGCAAGAGCAATGTGGTCGACGCTCTCGCGTGGGTGATGGGTGAACAGGGTGCCAAGTCACTTCGTGGCGGCAAGATGGAAGATGTCATCTTTGCCGGAACAAGTGGAAAGGCGCCGTTGGGGCGCGCAGAGGTCTCGCTGACGATCGACAACTCGGATGGGGCGCTCGATCTCGAATTTCGTGAGGTGACCATCTCACGCATCCTCTTTCGCAATGGTCAGAGTGAATATCAGATCAATGGTGAGACAGCGCGATTACTCGATGTCCAAGAACTCCTGAGCGATAGCGGTATCGGCCGCGAGATGCACGTGATCGTAGGTCAGGGACAACTCGACGCCGTTCTCATGGCCAATCCTGAGGAACGTCGTGCCTTCATCGAAGAAGCGGCTGGTGTCCTCAAGCACAGGAAGCGCAAAGAGAAAGCGCTTCGCAAACTCGACTCCATGCAAGGCAACATGGCGAGGATCCAGGACCTTACTTCGGAGTTGCGACGACAACTCAAGCCGCTCGGTAAGCAGGCCGAGGTGGCGAAGAAGGCGAGTGCAATTCAGGCAGAGCTCCGCGATGCAAAATTACGACTCCTTGCTGATGATGTCACTGCGCTCATCAAGGCGCTGGAGGCCGAGGCGGCAGATGAAACCTCGCTTCGTGCTCGGCGAACCGAAGTGGAGCGAGAGTTGACCCAACTACGAGAGCGTGAAGTCGAACTCGATGCACTCGCAGTGACGGAAGGTCCCTTATTGAGTTCGGCACAAGATAATTACTACCGTCTCACCGGCGAACGTGAGAAATTGCGCGCCACTCAGACATTGGCATCTGAACGCGCCAAACTCTTGGCAGAGGAGCTCGAAGAAGCCAAGATCACAGGTCGCGATCCTGGAGCGCTCGAAGCAGAGGCGGAAGCGCTCAGCGAGGAAGAGCGGACCCTGCGTGCCCAGGTCGCAGCGGCAGATGGAGAACTACTTGCTATCGCTTCCTCGGTCAAAGAAGCAGAGGCAGCTTTTGCTAATGAAGAGAAGCGGATTGCAGCCGCGCTACGTGCATTAGCGGATGCGCGAGAGGGAAGCGCTCGACGTGAGGGGCATCTACGGGCGATAGAGTCAAAGATCTCGCAGGCAGAAGAGGAGCGGGGTCGACTCGATGCGACGATGACCGAGGTTGAATCGCGGATTGAAAAGTCTTCGGTGCAGTATGCGAGTAAAGAGAGTGAATTGAGCGGCCTCGGCGCAGGCGAGACGCATCTTGACTCTGAATATGAGAAGACGAAGCGAGATCTTGATGATGCGATCGCGCGACAGAGTGCGACAGCCAAGAAACTCGTCGAGTTGGAGCGAGATTTATCGGCTGCGCTTTCAAAGCGTGATGCACTTCAACAGGCTGCCATCCACCGTGATGGAGCTGGCGCGATCCTCGCCAAGCCCGAAGGTTTCAAGATCAAGGGAACCCTGGCCTCATTGATCGAGATCGACCGCGGCTGGGAGATCGCGGTGGCAAACGTACTTGGCACCCTTGCCGATGCGATTGTGGTTGAAGATCTCTCTGGTGCGATAGATGCGCTCACCTTCCTTGGCAAGGAGGAGAAGGGACGAGCCGATGTCATCATCCTCGGTTCGACTCCTGAGCCGCCTCAGACGCTACCCGCTTCACTCACCTCTCTCGTTTCAAAGTGCAGATCCAAAACTCTTGAGAGCCTACTTCCGAAGTTACTTGGTGGGGTGGTGGTCGCAGATTCACTGGCTGAAGCAGAGCAGATCATCAAGGATCATCCGGGGATCACGGCAGTGACAGAGAAGGGCGAACTGCTCTCACGCTCTCTTGCTCGCGGCGGAAGCGGCAATTCACTGGTGCAGATCAATCGATTGATCGAGACCACCAACGAATTGGTCGATCACTTGACGCATGATCGTGATCGACTCAGATTCGAATCAAGCAGTCACGATGATGAGGTGGCCAAGGTTCGCGCACTTCATGAAGCAGCCTTGGCGCGTCTCAATGAATCAGATTCAAAGATGGCTGGGATCGCTGAAGAAATGGCTGCAATCGGTCAAAGTATCGCCAGTGCTCGCGATGAGAAGAGTCGTCTTGAGGTCCAGTTGGCCTCGCTCGAAGCGTCACTCAAGTCCTTGAACGATGACTTGGCTCGCGCCCAAGCAGAGGTCAGCAGTGACCAGATCGTCACCGAAGAGCCTGATTCTTCAGCGCTCGAGGGTCTTCGTGCAGAGTTGGCTCGGGTGCGCGGTTTAGAGGTGGATGCACGGCTGGCTCTTCGAACTGCGGAAGAACGTGCGACTGCCCTAGCGCAACGGATCACAGAACTGCGAGAGAGCGCGCAGCGTGAACGCGAAAGCGCATCACGTCAGATCGCTCGGCGAGAGGCACGTGGTCGCGGTGCACTCGTTGCACAGGAGATCGCAGAGACTGCATACGAGGCACTCATTCAGATCGAAGTGTCGATCTCGCGTGCTGCCGCAGAACGTGAGCGTCTTGAGATCTCTCGATCGGATCGCGAAGGTGAGACGCTCGCCCTTCGTGCGAGGATTCGAGAGCTTGGAAGTGACCTCGAGGAGTTGACCTCGAGCGTCCATCAAGATGAGATGGCGCGAGCGGAGCAACGCCTCCGGATCGAACAGTTCGAAGCAAAAGCACTCGAGGAGTTCGGTATCGAACGAGAGGTCTTGCTCGCGGAGTATGGCCCAGAGAACTTGGTTTCGACATTCTCCGAGAATGAATTGGGAGAGGTCATCGCAAGTGATCCGATGCCCTTCAAGCGAGAAGCACAGGAGCGACGCCTTGCGCAGGCCGAAAGGTCTTTGGCGCTCTTGGGTCGTATCAATCCACTCGCACTTGAGGAGTACTCGGCTCTCGAGGAGCGATTGAAGTATCTTGCGGATCAGATGGAGGATCTGAAGAAGTCTCGCAAGGATCTGATGGACATCATCAAAGAGGTAGATGACAAGGTGTTGGAGATCTTCACCACTGCCTATCAGGACACCGCAAAGGAGTTCGAGGGAATTTTCGCGCGCCTCTTTCCAGGGGGCGAAGGTCGACTCATTCTCACTAACCCCGACGACATGTTGACGACCGGTATCGATGTGGAAGCAAGACCACCCGGCAAGCGAATCAAACGTCTCTCGCTTCTCTCCGGTGGCGAGAGATCACTGACTGCAGTGGCGCTTCTCGTTGCGATCTTCAAAGCGCGACCGAGCCCGTTCTACGTGATGGACGAGGTAGAGGCAGCGCTCGATGACACCAACCTCGGTCGTCTTCTTGGCATCCTGGAGGAGTTGCGTTCGAGTTCACAGTTGATCGTGATCACTCACCAGAAGCGCACGATGGAGATCGCAGACGCGCTCTATGGTGTGACGATGCGAGGTGACGGTGTCTCTGAAGTGATCTCACAACGACTTCGCGAGGCCGTCTCCTCCTGATGGGACTTCTCTCAAAGCTTGTCTCGAAGTTCTCATCTCTTACCCAAGGGGCTTCCGCCGAGACGCTCGCGGACTTCGAACTGGAACTTTTGACCTCAGACCTTGGTCCGACGCTTACTAGAGAAGTGATGGATGCGGCTCGCAAAGGTCGCGGAGATCTGCAGGATCGAATATCGAGCGTCCTTCTCGCTGGAATGAGTCCGCGGCCACGAGAGATCGCAGTGAGTGATCGATTGACGACGATTCTTGTCGTTGGAGTCAATGGAACTGGAAAGACGACCACGGTTGCGAAACTTGCTTATCTCTTTCGGAGCAGTGGAACGAGCAATGGGAAGCGAGTCCTGCTGACAGCTGCCGATACGTTTCGTGCTGCTGCGGTCGATCAACTTGAGACATGGGCGAGTCGAGTCGTGGTCGACTTTCACAAGGGAACCGAGCGTGCCGATCCTGCTGCCGTTGCATTTGATGGTGCCAAACGAGCCATGGACGAGAAGTTCGATATCCATCTCATCGATACCGCTGGAAGATTGCATACGGAGAGCAACCTCATGTCAGAGCTCGCCAAGGTCAGACGCGTCGTCGAGAAGGTCACTCCAGTCGACGAGATCCTCCTCGTTCTGGATGCAACGACGGGCCAGAACGCAATCATCCAGGCCAAGGAGTTCATGTCGGCAGTTCCCATAACTGGAATCATCGTCACCAAGATGGATGGAAGCGCAAAAGGTGGCTCGATTCTCGCTGTCGAACGGGAGCTGCAGATACCGATCAAGTTCATCGGAGTCGGCGAGGGGATGGAGGATCTCAGGCCCTTCGACCCGGAGGAGTTCGTCTCCGGGCTCTTTTGATGTAACACATCGGTAACAGAAGCCGAGGATTCTTCACACGATCGAAATCCCCCTTGCCGGTTCTCGTAACGCCCCAACAGCAATCTCTCGCACTATCTGAGGGAGCGAAGTCATCTGGGCTTTGGGGCAACGTCGCCCATGCTCTCGCAATCAAACGATCGATCAGAGCCATCGATCAGAAGAGAAGAGAGAAAGTATGGATACAGGCGATACCGCATGGATGCTGATCAGCACAGCGCTCGTACTCCTGATGACTCCCGGCCTTGCCATGTTCTACGGCGGAATGGTGAGAGCCAAGGGTGTCCTCAACATGATGATGATGTCATTCGTATCGATGGGACTTGTCGCCGTCGTCTGGACCTTGTATGGATATTCGATGACATTCGGAGAGGATCTTGGCGGAGGATTGGTCGGTGATCCGACTGAATCATTCGGATTGACCAACATCATCGCTGCCGATTCGCTCTTTGGGACGATTCCAACAGCGGTCTTTGCAGTCTTCCAGATGATGTTCGCGATCATCACGGTCGCACTCATCTCAGGCGCAATCGCTGATCGTGCGAAGTTTGGATCATGGATCCTCTTCGTCATCGTCTGGGTGACGTTGGTCTATTTCCCGGTGGCACACTGGGTATTTGACTTCGATGGCAAGGACGAGGCGGGTAACGTCGTCGATCCAGGCGGTTGGATCGCAAACGACCTTGCGGCGATTGATTTTGCCGGTGGCACCGCGGTTCACATCAATGCTGGCATCGCTGCCTTAGCGCTTGCTCTGGTACTCGGGAAACGCGTCGGTTTCGGACGCGAGCCCTTCAAGCCACATAACCTCACCTTGGTCATGCTCGGTGCAGCGCTGCTCTGGTTCGGATGGTTCGGCTTCAATGCGGGTTCTGCCGTAGCTGCCAATGCCACGGCTGGAGTTGTCTTCCTCAACACAGTCGTTGCCACTGGCGCTGCGATGCTTTCATGGCTCTTAGTTGAAAGAGTTCGCAATGGTCATGCAACGAGTTTGGGTGCCGCATCCGGAATCATCGCAGGGTTGGTAGCGATCACTCCTGCCTGCTCCGCTGTAGACCCACTCGGCGCCATGGCGATAGGTGCGATCGCATCTGCCGCTTGTGCGATTGCGGTGAGCCTTAAATTCAAGATCGGTTATGACGATTCGCTCGATGTGGTCGGCCTTCACTTGGTCGCAGGCCTCATCGGGTCGATCTTCATCGGATTCTTCGCAACATCTTCCGCACCGGCAGCGGTGGATGGTCTCTTCTATGGCGGCGGAACTGCGCTCTTGGTCAAGCAAGTCATCGCCAGTGGTGCGGTGCTCGTTTACAGTTTCATCGCTACATATCTCATCGCTCAGGTGATCGATAAGACGATAGGTTTTAGGATCACTGAGGATGCTGAAGTGACGGGTATCGATCTCGTCGTCCACGCAGAGTCGAGTTATGAGATCGGATCACAAGGTGCGACACGAGGAGGTTATGCATCATGAAGTTGATCACTGCAATCATCAAGCCAGCGAAGTTGGAGGAGGTCAAACACGCCCTCACCGAACATGGCGTGGCGGGAATGACGGTCTCTGATGTCAGCGGTTTCGGCAGACAGCGCGGTCATACTGAGGTCTATCGTGGTACTTCATACACTGTCGACCTCTTGGCGAAGATCCGGATCGAAGTCCTGGTCGATGATAAAGACGTCGCCTCGACTGTCGAGACAATCGCGAAGGCTGCCTCTACCGGAAGCGTCGGCGATGGCAAAGTCTGGGTCACACCGGTCGAGAGCGTGGTTCGCGTCCGTACCGGTGAGACGGGGGCGTCAGCAATCTGATCTCTTTGCTGCGAGCGCTTCGATAGGGTGCAGCCGTGTTCGAGGCGCTCACAGAGAGATTCTCCACTGCTCTCAAGTCCTTGCGGAGCAAGGGAAGACTCACTTCCTCCGACATCGATGAGATCGCTAGTGAGATCGAAGATGCACTCATCTCCGCTGATGTTGCCGTCCAGGTAGCGCGAGAGTTCGCTCTTCATGTGAAGGAGAGGGCGACGGCGCTCCTTGACGAGGTGGCGACGAGCACCAATCCTGCTCAGCGCGTGCAAGAAGTGATCAACCAGGAGTTGATTGCAACTCTCGCTGGCGATGGCAGTAGATTCACATTCGCCAAGCGAGGACCCACTGTCATCTTGCTCGCCGGCTTGCAAGGCGCAGGCAAGACGAGTTTTGCCGGCAAGTTAGCGCGCCACTTCAAGGCTTCAGGTAACACACCGCTTCTCGTTGCGTGCGACTTACAGCGTCCCAACGCTGTCAACCAGTTACAGGTAGTAGGAGAGCAAGCATCCATCCCGGTCTTCGCACCCGAACCGGGTAATGGAGTCGGCGATCCAGTAACGGTTGCGAAGATGGCTCTCGACTACGCCAACGCGAAGTTGCACAACATGGTGATCATCGATACCGCAGGTCGACTCGGAGTCGATGAAGAGATGATGGCTCAAGCAGCAGCGATCAGGGATGTCACCTCACCCCATGAGATCCTCTTCGTCATCGATGCGATGACAGGACAAGATGCAGCGCGCACCGCTCGCTCCTTCCACGAGGGTGTCGGGATCACCGCGATAGCGCTGACGAAACTCGATGGTGATGCCCGTGGCGGCGCTGCACTCTCGGTTGCCAGAGTGACTGGTAAGCCGATTCGTTATGCAGCCACCGGCGAGAAAGTGACTGACTTCGATCTCTTCCATCCCGATCGGATGGCATCACGAATCCTTGGCTCTGGTGATATCGCAACGCTCGCTGAATCTGCGAAACGTGCCTTCGACTCCGAGACCGCGAAACGACTCGAGGACAAATTCTCATCGGGGGACGACTTCACCTTGGCTGACTTCTTGGAGCAATTGAAGGCGATGCGGAAGATGGGTTCGATGAGCAAGTTGCTCGGTATGTTGCCGGGAGCGCAGACGGGCGCGATGAAGAAGCAGCTTGAGAGCTTTGATGACAACGAACTTGTTCGAACACAATCGATTATCGACTCGATGACACCGAAGGAGCGCGAGAACGTCAAGATCCTCAATGGCTCCCGCAGGGCGCGGATCGCGCGAGGCAGTGGGCGCAGCGTCAAAGAGGTCAATGACTTGGTCGACCGGTTCACTGCAGCGCAGAAGGTGATGAAACAGATGCGATCTGGCTCGGCGCCACAAGTCCCTGGCCTTCCGGTCATCCCGGGCTCGACAAAACCAAAGGCCCAACCCCCCAAGAAGAAGAGCCGTTCCGGTAACCCGGCGAAACGGGCTCTCGAAGACCGGTGATCGCCCTCGATTTGGGGCGCTTCTGCTCGCTTGGCATAATACGGAGCCTGTTCGGGAGCCCCTCTACCTCTCGGCCGGATACGACCTCATCGTCATGATCGGTGACCTCGAGTAGCGACCCCACTCGCTCGAATCGAGTCC
>Ga0129336_10003189_pt1 | contig 10128 bp, 9 predicted proteins | sample CPB6_02_DNA_FD_96878 | JGI IMG/M metagenome (GOLD analysis project Ga0129336, IMG submission 96878) | Freshwater to marine salinity gradient microbial communities from Chesapeake Bay, USA - CPBay_Sum_0.6_0.2_DNA | ecosystem: Environmental > Aquatic > Marine > Coastal | place: USA: Chesapeake Bay...
CCATCACCGGAGCCATGCGCGCATCCGAGCAACCAATGAGATCCGCACCGGGTCGTGCCGGGTTGGTCAGCGGGCCGAGGATGTTGAAGATCGTCGGGACGCCGAGCTCACGGCGGATAGGCGCGGCGTGCCTCATCGCCGGATGCAGCACCTGGGCAAAGGCAAACGCGATGCCGAGCTCGCGCGCGCAGGATGCGATCGCGTCCGGCCCGAGGTCGATCGCGACACCGAGCTCCTCGAGCACATCAGCGGTGCCGCACTTCGACGAGGCCGCACGATTGCCGTGCTTGACGATCGTCGCCCCGCAGGACGCCGCGACGATCGCGGCCATCGTGGAGAAGTTGACCGAGCCCGACGAGTCACCGCCGGTACCGACGACATCGAGCAGGATCCCCGGCACGTCGACCCGCAGTGCCACCGCCCGCATCGCTTCGGCCGCGCCCGCGACCTCATCGGCCGTGGCCCCCTTGGCCTGCAGCGCCAGCAGGAAGGCTTTGACGTCCTCAGGATCGGCCTGACCGGACATCACCTGTTCGACCGCCCACCGCGCCACGTCGGCGTCGAGGTCCTCACCGTTGTCGAGTCGGCCGAGCACCGTCCCCCAGGTAGGCGCCGCGCGACCGGTCATCGCTCGCCCTTGGAAGGCAGGAACTTGGGTGCGCGCCGAACTTCGGGACAAAAGTGGAGCTGGACGCGCGAAACGTCCCGAAGTTCAGCGGGAGCCACAGGAGAAAACCTACTTATATCGGGCATAGCGCCCATATCGCCTAGCGGACCGGGATGCCGGCGAGTCGCTGGCGCAGCAGCGCAGCGGCCGTGTCAGCCAGCACCATGGGGTCCAGGGGCCGCGGCACGACCCCGTCAGCGCGGGACCAGGTGGCCAGCCAGGCGTCCTGAGGTCGGCCGGTGAGCACGAGGATCGGGGGGCAGGAGTAGATCTCGTCCTTGAGCTGGCGGCACACGCCCATCCCGCCGGCAGGGACGGCCTCCCCGTCAAGGATGGCCAGGTCGACGGTCCCCGCATCCATATGGGTCAGGACGGCCGGGAGAGTCGCGGATTCGAGGTAGGTCAGGGCGGGGAGTTCCGGGGCCGGACGGCGGCCCAGAGCCCGCATGACCTCGGCCCGGGCAGCCCGGTCGTCGCTGTAGACCAAGACGGTGAGGGTCGCGGCCGGGGCATCGGCGTGGGCGGAATTCACGGCCTCAGGCTACCCGGCCCAGGACATGTCGGGGGGTCTGCACCCCCCTCACGGCTCCCCATGGCAGAGTGGGCTCCGTGGCGACCGCAACACCTCCCGTGTCTCAGGCATTTGCCCACACGCCTGCCAACCGCCCCAACCCGGTGGCGATCGGCACGATCGTGTGGCTGTCCAGCGAGCTCATGTTCTTCGCTGGCCTCTTCGCGATGTATTTCACGCTGCGAGCGGTCAACCCCGACCTGTGGGCCGAGGAGACGCAGCTGCTCAACATCCCCTTCGCGAGCGTCAACACCACAATCCTGGTGCTGTCGTCCGTCACGTGCCAGTTGGGTGTCTTTGCCGCTGAGCGCGGTGACGTCAAGGGATTGCGTCGCTGGTTCATCATCACCTTCCTCATGGGCTCGATCTTCATCGCCGGCCAGGTCACGGAGTACGCCGAACTCGTGCACGAGGGACTGACGCTGTCGAGCAACGCCTACGGCTCGGCGTTCTACCTGACAACGGGCTTCCACGGCCTGCACGTCACTGGCGGACTGATCGCATTCCTGCTCGTCCTGGCCACGACGTACGTCGTCAAGCGGTTCACCCACGACCAGGCCACGCGCGCGATCGTCGTGTCGTACTACTGGCACTTCGTCGACGTCGTCTGGATCGCACTGTTCTTCATGATCTACATCCTCAGGTAAGTACGACACCGCGCGGGACGACCGCGAGGTGCGATCACACGGAAGGGACTGGCGTGAAGGGACTGGTGGCCCGTCGGCGCAATCCGATCGTGGCCTCGATGCTGTTGCTCGTGGCGCTGGTCGGCGTCGGCGGTGTGTACGCCGTCGCTTCGACAGCCGCACCGGCCGAAGCAGTGGCGACGAGCGATCAGACCGCGATCGACGAGGGCAAGCGCCTGTATCTCGAGGGCTGCTCCTCCTGCCACGGTCTCGACTCGCAGGGCACCAGCAACGGGCCGACCCTCATCGGGGTGGGCGCCGCGGCCGTTCACTTCCAGGTCTCCACCGGTCGCATGCCGATGGCCGGGCCCGGCGCTCAGGCACCCGCCAAGCCGGTCGACTACACCGAGAATGAGATCGCGCAGATGGCGGCGTACATCGCCTCTCTCGGCCCCGGACCGGCAATCCCCACCGCGGAACAGCTCGACTACTCCAATGCCGACGTCGCCGAGGGCGGTGTGCTCTTCCGCATCAACTGCGCGCAGTGCCACCAGGCCGCCGGCGGCGGCGGCGCGCTCACCGACGGCAAGCACGCCCCGAGCCTCATGACCGCCACCCCCCAGGAGATCTACGAGGCCATGCTCACCGGCCCGCAGAACATGCCCGTCTTCGGTGACGGCACCCTGCAGGTCGAGGACAAGCAGGCGATCATCGCCTACATCATGGATCTGCAGGAGGCGCCCAGCCCCGGTGGCATGGCACTGGGCCGCATCGGCCCCGTCGCCGAGGGGCTCTTCCTCTGGGCCGGTGTCATGGCCGCCTTCGTCGGCCTGGCCGTCTGGATCGGGATCAGAGCACGATGAGCGACGTGACGACGCGCGACAGCGCGAACACCCCCGACCACGGGCATGGCCACGGAGACGTCCCCGCCGACGACCTGGCACGCCCGCTCTACCGCGGCCCCGGAGGCCTTCCCGCCGCCGACATGCCCCACCGCCCGCGTCGCAGCGACACCGACCCCAAGGCCGCACGTCGCGCTGAGCGTCAGGTGGCCGGGCTCTTCCTCCTGTCGATGCTCATGGTCGTCCTCTTCATCGTGGCCTACGTCGCGATCGATCCCTTCACCGATATCTACGTCCCGCTGTTCGGCGAGATCGGCTTCCAGAACTTCGCCCTCGGCCTGACCTTCGGGCTCGGTGTCTTCTGCATCGGTGCCGGAGCGATCCAGTGGGCCAAGAAGCTCATGCCGGATGTCGAGGTCGTGCAGGAGAGGCACTCGCTTGCCTCCACTCCCCGCGAGGACGTCGAAGCAGCCGAGCAGTACGAGCGCGGCAAGGAGGAGTCAGGCTTCGCGCAGTACAAGCTGATCCGCCGCACGCTGATCGCCGCCCTCGCCCTCTTCCCCATTCCGCTCGTCGTCATGCTGCGCGACCTGTGGAGTCCCAAGAACGGCGGCTTCGGCCCGGAGAGCCCCGTGGAGTTGCTCAGCACCACAGCGTGGGTCGAGGGTATGCCGATCGTCACAGACGGCACCTACGTCAAGATCCGTCCCGAGGACGTCCCCGTCGGCGGCCTCGTCTCGGCCCTGCCCGAAAACATCATGGAAATCCAGGAAGAGGAGCACAGCCTCAACGCGCGCGCCAAGGCCGCGATCATCCTGGTCCGCATGGAGCCGGACGAGATCCGGGCTCAGCAGGGCGATGGCTGGGACTACCAGGGGATCCTGGCCTACTCCAAGATCTGCACCCACGTGGGCTGCCCCATCGCCCTCTACGAGCACCGCACACACCATCTGCTGTGCCCCTGCCACCAGTCGACCTTCGACCTAGCGGACGCGGGGAACGTCATTTTTGGGCCTGCGGCTCGGCGCATGCCCCAGTTGCCGATCGGCGTGAATGAGGAAGGATTCCTCGTGGCAACTGCACCCTTCGCAGAGCCCGTGGGGCCGAGTTTCTGGGAGCGTGGATGAGCACGACAGAGAAGGTTGGCGAGCAGGTCGCGACGTACGTCGACGACCGCGTCGGATCCAATAGATTCCTCGGCCGCAACCTCAAGAAGGTCTTCCCGGACCACTGGTCCTTCATGCTGGGCGAGATCGCGCTCTACAGCTTCATCATCGTCCTGCTCACCGGCGTCTTCCTCACGTTCTTCTACAAGCCGAGCATGGTCGAGGTCGTCTACAACGGCTCTTACGTCCCGCTCAAGGGCATCTACATGACGGAGGCCTACGCCTCCACTCTCGACATCTCTTTCGACGTGCGTGGTGGCCTACTCATCCGCCAGATGCACCACTGGGCGGCGCTGCTCTTCATCGCGGCGATGGCGGTCCACATGTTCCGCGTGTTCTTCACCGGAGCCTTCCGCAAGCCCCGTGAGTTCAACTGGATCATCGGCATCGCGCTCATCACTCTCGGCCTCGGCGCCGGCTTCTCCGGCTACTCCCTCCCCGACGACCTGCTGTCCGGCACCGGCTTGCAGATCGCGCGAGGCATCGTCCAGGCGATCCCCATCGTCGGAACGTGGGGCGCGTTCCTGCTCTTCGACGGCGAGTTCCCGGGCACGGAGTTCATCTCCCGCCTGTACGCCGTGCACATCCTGCTCATCCCCGGCTTGATCCTTGCGCTCATCACGGTCCACCTCATGATGGTGTGGACCCAGAAGCACACCCAGTTCCCCGGGCCTGGCCGCACCAACGACAACGTCGTGGGCTACCCCCTCATGCCGATCTACATGGCCAAGGCCGGCGGCTTCTTCTTCGTCGTCTTCGGCGTCACGGCCCTCATTAGCGGCCTGGTGACGATCAACCCGATCTGGATCTTCGGTCCCTACACCCCGGATCAAGTGGGCGCCGGCTCGCAGCCGGACTGGTACATCGGCTGGCTCGACGGTGCCCTGCGAATCTTCCCCAACATCGAGAGCGTGATCTTCGGCTACACCATCTCGTGGAACATCTTCATACCGGCGGTCATCCTGCCGGGCATCGTCTTCACCGTGGCCGCCCTGTATCCCTTCCTCGAGGCGTGGGTGACCGGCGACAAGCGCGACCAAAACCTTCTCGACCGTCCGCGCAACGCGCCGACCCGCACCGGCATCGGCGTCATGGCGATCACGTTTTACTTCCTGCTCTTCATCGGTGGCGGCAACGACGTCATCGCGATCACCTTCGACCTGTCGATCAACGCGATTATCTGGTTCCTGCGGATCTCCGTGATCGTGCTGCCCCCGATCGCATTCCTCATCACGCGCCGGATCTGCATCGGTCTGCAGCGCAAGGACCGCGAGAAGTTGCTCCACGGCTACGAGTCCGGACGCATCCTGCGCCTGCCCCACGGCGAGTTCATCGAGGTCCACGAGCCGCTGAACCTCAAGGAGCGCACGGTGCTCGAGTCGGCCATCGAGGCCTACCGCGCTCCCCTGCCCGCACCCGAGCGCGTGGATGCCAACGGCGTGAAGAACAAGCGGTACCGCATCGACATGCTCCGCCACAAGCTGTCGCACTGGTTCTACGCCGACGACATCGTGCCGCCCACCCGCGCCGAGATCGAGGCCGGCCAGGCGCATGTCGCCCACGACGCGGCCCTCGAGGCCCCGCTCCACGAGGCCGACGAGAAGGACACCGTCATGGTTCCCTTCCACGGCGGCATCCTCCACACCGAGGGCGAGCCCGCCACCAACCGCGAGCAGCTCGAGGAGCGCGGCGGCAACCTCTAGCAGCCCCCCGCTCTCCGAAGTGCCCCGGCCACCCCATGGTGCCGGGGCACTTCGCTTGCTGGGGAGGCGTCCAGCTCGAAGCCCGGGCAATGCAGGCGACACAATGTCGCGAATCCGGACGAGGGAGCGCGGCCTCGCGTCGCCGGCCACCAAGGCTGCCCAACGGCGAGCCGCACCGCGGTCCCCACGGAGCATCCGCGCTGGGGCACAGGGGCTGGTGCTGGGCCCAGCGCCACGGCCCGGTGGTGGCTCGGACCCCTGGGGGCCGTGGCGGATCCCCTCGACGTCGGCGGGGCGCCACGGACCCATCTCCCGCGTCAGGCGGCCGGGGTGATGACGATGCCGACCTGGCCCGCAGCACCGGGCTTGCTGGCCGCCCGGCGGCTGCGCCACATGAGCAGCTTCCCCAGCAGACCGTAACGGGACTCGACCAGGCGAGCCGTCTGCGCCGTCTGGGCGTCATCTTGCAGCGTCGCCACACCCTCGACCTGCGCGCCCTTAAGACGACCGCGCGCATCGCAGGGAGCAACCAGGACCCGAGAGCCGTTGCGCAGGCGCTTGGCCTTGCCTGAGTCGCTTTGCGTGATCACACGAAGGGTGTCCCCGTCACGCACCAGCCAGACCGGCGTAGCGACCGGCGTACCGTCCTTGCGGAAGGTCGTCAGCGAGATGTACTTCGCCTGGCCGAGGAGATTCAGGCTGGTCATCACACCTCAGGTGACGTCATGTGGCCGCCCGTCGCGGACTTCTTCAGCCAGTCATCCCAGGAGATGTTCCACACCGTGATGCCGTTGCCCGGGTTCTGCTTCAGCGGGGTCCCGGTGATCTCGATGGGGTCGCCGATGTTGGTGACGCTGAACAGCCACCCGGCATTGTCCAGGCTCATCGATGTGCAGCCGTGGCTGATGCGACGGTTGCCCCAGGCCCCGGCCGCCCACGGAGAGGCGTGGAGGAACTCCCCGTGCCAGGTCAGGCGCATCGCATAGTCGACCTTGACCCGGTAGTGGTCCGGATCATCCTCGGAGACACCGGCCGTGGCGTTGTCCATGATCCGGGTGCGCTCCTTGGTCATGATCAGCTTGGTGCCCGAGAGGGTCTCGTAGCCGTCCATGCCCATCGTGACCGGGATCGTGCGCTCCTTCTTGCCGTTGATGAAGACCTTCATCATGAGCGTCTGCGCGTCCGCCTCCATGACGACCGAGTCCGTGGTGCGGTACAGGGTCCGCGAGTTGCTCTCACCCCACAGCCCCGGCGAGGCCTCGACGCCGCGCAGGTCCAGATCGAGCTCGATGTCGATGTTGCCCGGCCAGTAGTTCTTCGGCCGGTAGATCGCCTGCGTGGGACCGGTCCAGTACCACGCACCCTCGACCGGGGTCGGCGTGCGCACGATCATCGCCTCTTCGACCGCGGCCCGGTCCTTGACCGCCTCGTCGAAATTCACGGTGAGCGGCATGCCGACGCCGAACTCCGAGCCGGCCTCCATCGACGGGGTGGCGGTGAGGAAGCCGTCGGGGTCGACCGTGCGGATCTTCTCCTCCAGCGTGGTCGTCTGGCCGCGCGGGTCCACGGCGGTGGCGCTGATGCTGTACGTCGAGTCGAAGTCCAGATAGGCGCGGGTCGAGGTCCAGGTGCGACCGTCGTTGGAGAACTCCCCCTTGATGACCCTGCTGGGCCCCTGCGTGACCTCGACGTCCGTGAGTCGGCCGTGGTCGACATGCACGACGATGGGTCGATCGATCGGGGCGTTCTTGGTGATGGCCTCCACGAGCCCGATCTGAGCGATCGAGGCGTCAGGCAGGTCGGCTGCGGTCAACTCCAGGGTGGGCTGGCAGGCCGTCACAACGAGGACGGCGGCAGCAGCCACAGGGGCGATGAGCAACCGGCGCATACACACGAGGATAACCCGGGCGGAGGGACGTAGCGGCTCGGCACAGCCGGCCTTCGTCGAGCGAGTCGGCATGGCCGCCGCGATCGGGGTGGTTCAGCGCGCGAAGGCGCCGCGGTAGTACTCGAACACCCAGCCGATGACCGCCACGAGCAGGACCATGACGCCCAGCACGGCCAACCACACGGCGAAGATGAAGCCCAGGGCGATCATCATGGCTGCGAAGGCCACCGGGAGGGGCCACCAGCTGTGTGGGCTGTAGAAGCCGTACTCCGGGTCTGCCTCGTCGATATCCGCGTTGGCGCGGTCCTCGGGGAGGCCGTCGAGCCGCTTGTTCGTATACAGGACATAAAAGGCGACGAGGAAGGCAAGGCCGCCGGTCATGACCAGGGCGGTCGTGCCGATCTCGTCGCGGCTCAGGTAGAAGTACACCCCGCCCACGAAGAGGAAGAAGATCGCCCCGAGGCCGAAGGACCAGCCGCCAATCTTCACGAGGGGCTCCCCGTCGTGACCTGGCCCGCGGGGGCCGGCTGGTGCTCGGCGAGCTCGGGGTGGTGCAGGTCGAAGGCCGGACGCTCGGAGCGGATGCGCGGCAGCGAGGTGAAGTTGTGGCGGGGCGGCGGGCACGAGGTCGCCCACTCCAGTGAGCCGCCCCAGCCCCACGGATCATCGACGGTGACCTTGGGCGCGTTCTTCCAGGTCCACAGGACGTTCCAGATGAAGACGAGGGTCGACAGGCCGATGAGTATCGAGCCGACAGACGAGATGGTGTTCAGCGTGGTGAATCCATCGCTCGCGAGATAGTCGCCGTAGCGGCGGGGCATGCCCTGCACGCCGAGCCAGTGCTGAACGAGGAACGTCACCTGGAAGCCGATGAAGACCATCCAGAACTGCACGTGGCCGAGCTTCTCGTTGAGCATCCTGCCGGTCATCTTGGGCCACCAGAAGTAGAACCCGGCGAACATCAAGAAAACGACCGTGCCGAAGACCACGTAGTGGAAGTGGGCTACGACGAAGTAGCTATCGGAGACGTGGAAGTCCAGCGGCGGCGACGACAGGATGATGCCGGTGAGTCCACCGAAGAGGAAGGTCACGAGGAAGCCCATGGTGTAGAGCATGGGCGTCTCGAAACTGACCGAGCCTCGCCACATGGTGCCGATCCAGTTGAAGAACTTCACACCGGTCGGCACGGCAATGAGCATGGTCATGAGGGCGAAGAACGGCAGGTAGACCGAGCCGGTGACGTACATGTGGTGAGCCCACACCGCGACGGACAGGGCGCCGATCGCCATCGTGGCGAAGACCAGGCCCTTGTAGCCGAAGATCGGCTTGCGCGAGAAGACCGGGATGATCTCGCTCGCGATGCCGAAGAACGGCAAGGCGATGATGTAGACCTCCGGATGGCCGAAGAACCAGAAGAGGTGTTGCCAGAGTATGGCTCCGCCATTCTCGGCTGCGAAGACCACCGAGCCGAACTTCCGATCAATGAAGGCCATGACGAGGGCGGCGGCGAGGATCGGGAACGCGACGAGCACGAGGACGCTGGTGATGAAGATCGTCCACGTGAAGATCGGCATGCGGAACATCGTCATGCCGGGGGCTCGCATGCAGAACATCGTCGTGATGAAGTTGACCGCGCCGAGGATCGTGCCGAGACCGCCCATCGCGAGGCCGAGGAACCACAGATCAGCGCCGACCGTCGGGGAGTTCACCGCGTTGCTGAGCGGGTGGTAAGCGAACCAGCCGAAGGATGCAGCGCCACCGGGGGTGAAGAAACTCAGTCCGATGGTGACTCCGCCGAAGAAGAACAGCCAGAATCCGAGCATGTTGAGGCGCGGGAACGCGACATCAGGGGCGCCGATCTGCAACGGCATGACCACGTTGCCGAAGCCGACATAGAGCGGGGTGGCGAAGAGGAAGAGCATGATCGTGCCGTGCATCGTGAAGAGCTGGTTGTACTGCTCCAGCGACACGAATTCCATGCCAGGCGTCGCCAATTCAGCGCGAATGACCAGCGCCATGGCCCCGGCGAGGATGAACCAGAAGAACGCGGTGATCAGGTAGAGGTAGCCGATCGTCTTGTGATCGGTCGACGTGACCCACTTGACGATCGTGCGACCCATGTGGCCGCGGCGTACCTGCTTGGGGGTCGGCGGCGCGGTGGGAGCGGAGACGGGATCGTTGAGGATGGTCATACGTTGGTCCTCTCAGACGGGCGCTCGCCGGTGTAATTGACGCGTTCGCTCTCCAACTTGCCGGTTTGGCCCAAGCCACGCAGCTCTTCCATGTGCTGCTCGAACTCGGCTCGCGTGACGACGTTCACGTTGAAGAGCATGCGGGCGTGGTCGACGCCGCACAACTCGGCGCATCGCCCCACGAAGGTGCCCTCCTTGTTGGGCGTGACCTGGAAGGTGTTGACCTTGCCGGGGATGACGTCCATCTTGAACAGCCAGTCGATCACCCAGAAGGAGTGGATGACGTCCGGCGAAGTGAGCTCGAACTGGATCTTCTCGTCCACCGGCACCCACAGAGTGGGCGGTTGGCCCGGCGTGCCGACGTCGTACACGTCCTCGTCGAGGTAGTTGAACGCCCAGCTCCAGCGGAATCCGACGACGTTGATCGTCTCGCTCTGATCGTCCTCTATCGCCAGCAACTCGGCCTGGTCACG
>Ga0129336_10003192_pt1 | contig 10123 bp, 13 predicted proteins | sample CPB6_02_DNA_FD_96878 | JGI IMG/M metagenome (GOLD analysis project Ga0129336, IMG submission 96878) | Freshwater to marine salinity gradient microbial communities from Chesapeake Bay, USA - CPBay_Sum_0.6_0.2_DNA | ecosystem: Environmental > Aquatic > Marine > Coastal | place: USA: Chesapeake...
CGAGGGCTTGTGAAACTGTTTGAAGGAACATCATCAAGGATTCCCGATCCTGTCCACGACCGATACCTTCGATACCAGCAATGACAGTTGGGAAGACAATGCCCTTAGGAAGCTTAGGTAGAATACCAGACCTTTGAAGAATAAACAACTTCCGCTGAAGATAGGGACGAAGCAATTCAGTGGTCAGGTTTCCATAGATACCACCCAGCTGTTCATTAAGTTCTTGCTGGGTAGCGCGGATCTCTTCTGCGGTAGTGCGTTCAGATTGACGCACAGTCAGAATAAGGAACGCTTCACTCAGTCGTTGGGTGAGCTGAGTGATCATTTGATATGCCGTAGAGAAGTCAGCCTGTTTGGCAACTTGAACCACAGACACATCTTCTTGGCGACCTTGAATGATAGCGCCGTTTCCTGCCTTTGCCAGGGTTGCTGGCTTGACAGTAGCACTAGGAGAAACAAGGAAGACAACCTTAGCAGCAGCCGCAGAGCCTTCCACCATGGCTTGCATCAGACCCTCAAGGGACTTCAGATCACCAAGGTATTCTTCAATGCGACCACGGCCATAGTCCTCACCATCAACAATGTTGAAGCGAAGAGGCAGCCAAGGTGTGGTGGTCTTTGGAGACTTGCCGTAGCTGTCTTCAATGATTTCACCATCGACTTCCTGACGCCAACGCCACTGACCATCCGTGAGCTTAGCCCAGGTATAGACAGCGACTTCATCTTCACCAACGATCACATCAATAGCAGGAGTAGACGTGTTGTCATCTACCCTGTTAATGGATGATTTGGGTTTCTGATATTTGTCAGGAAGGAATTGTCGGTTGATAGATTCAACAGTAACGATCTCGGTGGGTTGACCCTCTCCATCACGGACGACCACATAACGGTCAAGAGGATACAACTTGACACCACTCGAACCCATGTAGACCAGGACATTCCCGGTTACAATCAGATGTTTCATTGCCTGGTGAAGGATCACTCGATCCTGTGATTCGGCAACGTGTTGCATGATGACCCGCTCCATCTTGGAGAGGCTCAGGTCGATCTCTGATTTGATCTTAACATCAAGATTGGGGTCCGAGGCGAGCTTACCGTCGTTGATCTGAAGCTTGAAGAACGTAGCCGTCACAGGGAACAGGCTAAGCATCAGCTTCGAGGCCATGACGTTCGCGCCTTTGGCACCGATTGATTGCCAAGGAGTGGGCAGCTTCTGACCGTTCATCACACCAGTAGGCGTGAGGAGATACGGCAGACTCAGACGAGCACACTCCCTAGCAGTATCAAGAAAGATCGTTCTGTCGCTGGCAAGACGTGCGTAACGGGCGGCGGCAGATTGATTTTCCATTTAATTACTGAGCAGCAGGAACATTCAAACCAGTGGTTTGTCCTTGGATTGTTTGAATCTTTGGAGTAGGGGCAGCAAAAGCAGCGGTGCCTTTGGTCTTATCCATAGCGCCTTTGGTTGAGGCTTTGCTTTGAATCGTAGCCACCTTTTGACCAGCACTCACAGGAGCCGGGGGAGGAGCCGGCGGTGGGGGAGGTGGGGGAGGAGGCGCTGGCATTGCAGGCATCGGGGGAGGCGGCGGAGGAGCCGGAGGTGATCCACCAAAACACATGGTTCTAATCTCGATTAGTTTTAGATTTAAGATGTTTGATGACAGCAATAGCCCCAGCCTGGAAAGCTAGTTCCCGTTCGGAGATATTACAATCAGGAAAGCGATCAGGATACATTTCCTCAAGCTCGGAGATGAGCCTAAGAAGATCAACTCTTCCCCCCACAACTGCTGTGAGGGGAATGGCATCCTCATCTTGGTAAGCCATGGTTAGCCGTATTGTGGAAGGTCGGTGTTAGCTGCCTCGAAAAAGGCAGGCATTCTGGCTCGTTGGGTGTCGGACAAACCAGGAGCCTTACCGCGTTCATAGAGGGAGTCGGATTGGTTCATCCAGAAGTCCTTATCAAGGTACTTGTTTTCATTGGATGAAAGGGAATCCATTACCCATCCGACAGTCGCTCTACGAAGTCGATTGAGGCTTGATGTGGACTTGAGGCCCAGCTCGGAGCAGACCATCGAGTGTATGGCGACGTGCGTTTGCTCGTCTCTGCTGATGTCGGCTGCTGTGGTTCGGATACCGACATCTCCGTTGAATCGGAAGAAGGGGAGGATGACGAAGAAGACACTGCGTTCAAGGATAGCGGCTTTAAGAATGGGATGCTCAGGTGCATCTAGCCAGGCCTTGAGGATGTGCTTTGCTTCCTCTTCATGTCGTTGGTCGGCACCGTGGGCATCAATAACAAAGTTCAGAGCTTTGTCATGGTTCTCTTCATCAAGTTGATTTGAAAGAAGAGCCTCCCTTACTCCAGGAGTTTTGGGAAGTTCCTTTTCAAGACCTTGTTGAAGAAACTCTCGCACAGGAAGTTCCAGGTGGCGGAGGCCAAGGGCACGCCGTAGCGCATCCTCAGCCCCGTCTACCACCTTTCCCTTTTGAACAGCCACAGGCGTCCATTTACGCTTGCGACTGACTACTTGATCATAGGGTGACAGGGAAGCGTTCATTCTCCGCAGGGGATACAAATTTCGTTTTCTGGTTTAACTTTGGGACAGCCGCAGTCAGGGTCTACCTCTTCCTCAAAACCAAAGAGATCTCGGAAGTCCTCATCGAGAGCAGCGAGGGCATCATCTTTAGCTTGAGTGTCAGGCATCACCTGAAGAGAATAATAAAGACTTGTCTGAGGGGAATAGGTCCACTCATAGATAAAGTCCCTATCGTAAGTCACAACATCAGACCAGCTATTGAAACTATACCCATGGAAGAGAAGCGTGTCTTGGAAGAGACGGACGATACCATCAGCCACTTCTTTATACGCAGCCCAACCAACCTCAGATGCAATCTCTACATCCGGCGGGTAGTCATAAGACTGGACTCCGAAAGTCCCACTATCCCTATCGACGTGACGACTGATAGGAGGGGCCAACTCTGGGGCAGCAGTATAGCCACGCAGGTCGATGTTGTTATAAGAGCAGGAAGCCGTAGGCGCAATAGCAAAGGCCCGATCCATGTTGTGGAGTCGAGCAATCTGTGCCGCAAGCTCAACTGCTTTAGCGAGTTCCGATACAAGTCGATATGCCGGAGTGTCCTCCGGTTGATGAGCATGGAATTTGGTTAGGGCGTTTCCAAACTCTTTGTACGTCACGCCGTTCTGGCATAGGAAGTTAGCCAGACCAAGAATACCCAGACCAACCTGACGGTCAATAGCTGGGTCGAGGTATTCACCAGTATCGCCAACACCGGTCTTGCCGTGAAGGTCGATAAGGCTAGTCATGCCTTCGGTGAACGCCTCAACAAGATCCTCAGGTTTGCAAGCACCAAGGTTGATATGCTGAAGCAAACAAGTGCCACGACTGCGGAGATACACTTCCAGGCAGACATTACCCAGGATGCGATTGCCGTAGGCGTCATAGCGGATCTTGTTAAGCCAGATGTCGCCCTTCTTAATACCATCAATAGTGGCATCAATCAGTTCATCACTGGCATACTTGAGGAAGTTAGAGTCAACGTTAAGGCAACGCTTCACCCAAGCCAACTCAGAACGAGAGGCCTGGATAAACTCAAGAGCATCAGGGTGAGTATAGTCGAGGTGACATACAACAGCTCCGTTCTTATAGACACCACCACGCCTCAGGGTTTCGTTGAGTGCGGAGTAGATCTTGGCAAAAGACACAGGACCAGAAGCAGTCAAACCCTTCCCATTCTCTGAGCCACGGGGACGCAGCTTGGTAAGGTGAACAGCAACACCAGCCCCATTACGCAAAGCGTGAGACACAAAGCGCCAGCTGGCTTCAATACCTTCAGGCCCTTCCATCGTGTCATCCACTTGGAAGACCGTGCAACTGACCGGAAGGCGAGATTCAGGATTGTCAATCCAGTTTTGAACACGGCCAGTGCGTGCGATTTTCTTAGCAGACATTGTTGGTTAGATGAGATCGTCGAGAACAGGAGGTTGATAGTTGGGGCCTTTGAGAACCTTGCCATCCTCTCGGCGTAGCGGTTTCCCATCGACCAGTTTACTCATGTTTGATTCAAAGACACGGCGCATTGCCTCGTCCAGATTCCAGCCACGAGCAGCTGCAAATTGGTAGCAGACGAACACAAGGTCAGCCAATTCCTTGAGCTGATGAACTTGGTTTTCTTCGAGTCGTTCGAGGTCTACGAACTCACGATCAAACGCTTCATCAAACTCAGTCCACTCCTCCTTGATCAAGCTGTGTTGGAGTTCGTGGATGTGTTCTTCGTCGGTGTTGATTGGTTGTTCCATCGCCTGGCGAAAGGCAATGGCTTGTTGGAGCAGCGGTTCCATTTAGGAGTTGCGGGTTTCTTGGATCTGTTTGATCTTACGTTCAACGTAAGCCTTTACCTTGAGCCAGTCATCCAATTCGGATTCGTAGCTTTTGTGTCCTGCTCGGCAAACGTATTTGACTACGTTACCGGCAAGGTAATCAAGGCTTTGGTCAACAATAAAATCCCAAACCTCAATCTTCCCCCTCTTGTAATGAGTTGGACTGTACTTGTTCATTGAAGAACTCTTTGTAGGCTGGGTTGTTTCGGATCTGCCGTAGCTGGAGTTCTCGAAATACTCTTCCCAAAATTCCTGGTTGAACTCCGAGTCGATCGATTCTGAGTCTGATTCCAAGAAGTGTTTGACGGATTCGTAATTCGATCCAGGTTGGGATACCGGACAGAATGAGGTAGAAAGCGTGGAAGACATTACGGTCTAGGACAAAGAGAATAGCAAGAACTAAGCCGATGTCGAGTCCAATGAGGACGGGGGAGGGTTCCATAGGATGGGCTCCTTAGTAGTGGAGTTGTACTCACCAGGCCTAAGGATCCGAGCAAGGCGTGCGTTACGAATGGCATCGTCAAGAGACATACCCGCTCTTTCATAAGCGGTAACCACAGCTTGCCATGGATCTTCTGATTTGGCAAGGATCTTCTGTGCGCCCTTGGCACCAACGCCAGGCACACCTTTGTAGCCATCCACTGGGTCACCCGTCAGACATTGCGTCCAAAACCAGTAGTCAGCTTCCTGTGATGAAACAGTTGTCAGCTCATCTCCGTTATAGAGAGTACAGCTGATCTGCTTCATGTCTTTGTCAGGAGAAACAAGAATAAAATCGCTAGGATCGAGATGACATTCCAGACCCAAAGCGTCGTCGGCTTCGAGGTTTTCATAACGGATAGTTTTGTAGTGGGATTGACACCACTCCAATAACCGTTTGTAACCTACCGGCTTTCTTTTGGTGCGTTTCCCTTTGTATTCAGGATCGATAGTCTTCCTGAAATTTTTTGTGTCAGAAAAATAGAGGAGTACCTTGTCGGTGTTGAACTTAGACTGGAGATTTTTGATGTCTGATGTGAATGCTTTGATAACCTCTTTGAAGTTACTAGCAATCGTAATCAGATCATCACCCCAATCAAGCTCTACCTCATTCGCCTGACAACAGCGGTAAGCATAGAAGTCAGCATCGATCCGAAGCTCTGTCTTAGTGACAGTCAGCCCAGGTTGCGCCTTCTTTTGCTTCTGAGGCAAGGGGGACTCGGAGGCCATAGTACTCACCAGCTTGGGTGATGGACCATTCGAGATTGAACTTTGCGTCATTGACAAGGTGTGGTTTCACAGCGAGTTGAATTTCATCGTGGATCCAACCAAGCCATTGATAGTCAATGTCCCAATCGTAACCCAACTTCTGAAATTGATTGAAAGCGATCAGGTTCCACCGTTTGCAGACGATAGCACCAGCACTTTGTAGGAGATAATTGAGGGCTGCATGTTTTTTCCCTTGAAGTTTGATGGGTCGGCCATCCAAGCCAATAAGCTCGTCAGACCTAGCAGACTCAGAAACAAACTTAAGGAGGTCATCAAGGCCGGGGATGGCTTTGAGGAACTTCGCCCTAATTTTTTTCCCAAGTTCTTTAGCCTCCTCTTCATTGAGGGACTTATCGAGGGAAGTTCCGATCTTGCGATCAGATGCGCCGTAGATAAACGCATAGGTCAGTGTTTTGACTTCTTTACGGGAACAGCCAACACGGTCGGCATTTTGTTGGTGAATGTCACCATTGACTACAACGTCAGCGAACGCACCACCATCAAACTTAGCGAGGTAATGACCAAGCATCCGAAGCTCCAAGCCGGAAGCGTCGGCACCAACCTGACGCATACCGCGACCAGGACCAAATAGTTCACGACAACGAGGGTCCGAACTCGTCTGGCCAAGATTTGGTCGGGAATGCGCGTTGCGACCGGTGTTGGTTGCAAGTTGGCAAGTATGGTGGATCCTTCCTTCGTTTGTGACCATTTTAAGCCAGGCGTTGGCTCCGTCACTGAGTTGTCCAAGAGCCTTTTGAAGCTCAAGGATTCTTGCGAAGGTTCGTGATTCGTCCGTGTCAATAGATTGGAGAACACCTTCATCAATCTTTGGGTTACCAGTGTCAGTGAATTGTTCAGGCTTCCAACCCCTCCAAGTAGCAAATGCCCACGCGATGTGGTGTCTGCTGGTTGGGTTGAACTCCTTCAGCTTGGTAAACTCAGCACCATCAATGTACCCCTTGGTGTTGTTGTTTCTCTTGGGAGTCATACGTCCGCCGTCCACATAAGGAAAGGTTTCCCGCATGTGGTCAGCAAGCTTGTCCATCTCTGTTCTGAGAGTTGACTCAAGCTCCTGAGCTTTCTTAACATCAAAGGGCCAGCCAGAGGATTCTTGACGAGCCATGAGGCCAGCCAGATCATGCTCTAGGCGGATGGAATCTCTGAAGGAACCAATCTCCTTTTTGAATCGCTTAACAAGAGTGTTACAAACGTGAACATCTTGTTCGCAATAGTCCTCCATCTCCTGAGACCAGTCACCCCAGTCGGTGGTCTTACCAAACTCTCCTTTGTAATCACCAAGGCGATAGCCCCAGGCTTCCAAAGAATGACGACCATAGAGTTTACCTGGCATACCAGGCCAACGCTTCTGGTAATCAATGTTGAGAATGTCTGGCTTGAACATCCGACTCAGAATCAACGTGTCATAGAGACGCGCTTCTGGTTGGAAGAATGGATAGATGGATTGGATGACGGGTATGTCAAAGCCAACAATGTTGTGGCCAATCAAGACATCAGCCTCTGCCAGCATGTTGATGCCAGTAGTAACTGATTCCTGAGTGCCAGCATCGTTGTATCGGAATACCTGTCCGGTGTCGATGTCTTTAGCAACAAGACAGTGGATACAGCTCAGCCCCTGGCGGGGAAGGCCATTTGTTTCTAGGTCAAAGACCAGTCTCATAGTCCCCAATACCCAGGTTCTTCAGTTTCGAGCACACGTTGAGTGATCGGATCAGGCTTGCCACATTCCAAACAAAACCAACCACTTGGCTCCATTTCGGAATAGAAAAAGCAACTGCTACCGCAGGTACATACAACATTGAGCTCACAGTTCTCCGTATGGATCGGAGTCATCGAAAGAGGGTGTGTCATCCTTGAAGGAGGCATTAAGATCTTCAGTCATACGACCAGTCTCAGAACTATAGCAGATGGTCCCAGCTTTACCTGTTTGACCATTAAAGCGATTCTTCAACACCCGAATCGTACAATTGTTACGACCGGATGAAAGATTTCGTTCGAGAGCTACAACCATGTCGCTAAGTTGAACAATACTGTGACTACCACGGAGTTGTCCGAGGCTTACCTGTTGTCCATCTTCATGGCCTTTGTCTCCTTGGGGACGCTTGAGGTGGCTGATAAGAATCATACCAACTCCAGTCTCCTCAACAAAGGATCTGAGCTTAGTCATCGTGACATCAATGAGCTTCCTCTCGTCATGCGACTCATTCCCAGACATAAGGATGGAAAGGTGATCAAGGATGATCCACTTAACTTCTTTTGCCTGTGCCATGAACCGGCAATCACTAAGTATGGCTTCAGGATCGACTGACCCAAACCCATCACGAAGAAATACTTGTCCCGAGCCAAGAGACGACTCAAACGCCGCCTTAAGGACATCTTCTGGAAGTTCATTGTTGAGGTGCAATGGTTTGTTCGCCTTGACCGACATCAGGCGGAGGGCAGTCCGTTGAAGACTTTCCTCAAGCGCAATGTAGCCAACGTATTGGCCTTGGTCAACCAAAGCTTGAGCAACTTCACCACAAAAGGTGCTTTTGCCTACGCCAGACCCAGCCGTAACCGTAACCAATTCACCGAGACGGAGCCCGCTGGTGAGGCCATCAAGGCAACCAAAAGGCCAGTCAGCATCCCGACCATGTAAAGGCTTAATTGCCAGATCGAAGAGGTCTCGCCCGTCGATGACGGTCTTTGGTGAGTACGGTTTCTTTTGCCAAAAGGCTTGGCGGATGGCTTCTGCATCTTTGGCAATGAGTGCTTCGTTGGCATCCTTGTAGCCGGAAAGGCTCGCAATGAATACCTTGTCGTGGCGGAACAGTTGAGCACACTCTTGAGCAGCTCTTTGTCCAGCATCATCGCTATCGAACAGAAGGACGATTTCGTCGTATCTGTCAATAAATTTGTACTGGTGCTGGAGAGACTTCTTGGCGGCATTGGCTCCGTTGTCAAGACTGACCACAGGCCAATTAGGGCGTGCTTGCCAAACACTCAGGGCGTCAATTTCACCCTCAGTAATGACAATGGTTTTGTTGTTGCCCTTAGCCCCACCAAAGAGCTGCTGACCAAACAACTGGTGATCTTCATTCTTGCCTGACCACCGGAAATCCTTATCAGGAGTCCTGGCTTTGAAGGCAATCAGCTGACCAGCAGCGTTGTAATAAGGAAACCTTAGTGTTCTTGTTTCGGCATCATACCGAACGTTGAACTTTTTGCAGGTGTCCTCAAGAATGGCGCGTGAACGAAGGGGAACAATGTCCCCAGTGAAGTCCATGTGGAATTGCGGCTTGTGAAAAGGAACAGACTCGCCATCACCAAACTCGTAATGGCCACAAGAAAAGCAATGCCCATGACCATCAGAATAACGACCAAGGGCATCACTGCTGCCACAGGAGGGGCAGGGCTCATGCCTAACAAACTCGCTTTCGGAGAGATTCTCTGATAAGCTCATAAGCTTCAACACAGTTGTGGTGGTACTTGACCCAAGAGTCTAGTTCCTCAATAAAAGCATCAGCCACATCTTGAGGATTGTAGTCTTCGGAACATTCAGCAAGAGTGTCTCCGAAAAGAGCACTCAAGCGTTCTTTAGAACCAAATGCTGGGTAAGTCATCGGCGGCCTTGACCTCGATAAGGTTTGACACCCTTAGGAGGGCGTTTGCTTTTCTTTTTCTTGCTGATAAAAACCTTACCAGCGAGTGCCTTGGAGATTTTCATTCAAACCAATCAAGTGGAATGCTGTGGTAAGCGGCCCATTGGAAGCCATTCTTCTCCGCCCACATAGCGTAGGTGGTCTTGGAATCCTTCGTAATGGTGTTGTGCGGTGATTGGAAAACAAGCCGGATGTCTAGTTCTGGATGAGCTTCCTTGACGGCGAGCATCTTCCGTCTGTCTTCCGGCTTGAACCAACCCTTTGCTTCCAGTATTACTCCATTCGGAAGAATGAAGTCTGGCTTATAAACGCAGGAAAGCGTATAGTCAAGCTTAAGAGTTTCGTATGAAAATAATAGACCATTCGTATCTAACCACTTGGCTATTCGCTCCTCAAGTCGGGAACGATAGCTAGTCATCAGAACGGAATGTCAGCATCTTCATCTTCATCCGGTTGAGGGTCAGGCTCAAACGATGGTGAACCAACCTTAAAGCCATCGCTAGTTCCAAACAACGCAGCCAGATCAGTAGCGTCAAGCTCACCACTATCAGACCCGCCAGAGCCGACAAGTTTGACCACTTGAGCACCTCGGACCTTAAGACTACATCCGACTTTAGTTCCGAAGACATAGGGTTTCAGGTCGACGGCAAGTTTGACAACAGTTCCCTTCCAGATTGGAGTATCCAGATCAATGGGTACGCCATCAGTATCAATCCAAGGGAACATAGGATTGCCCTGCTCACCGCCGTAGCTGTACTTGACGAAGCCAGCCTCATCCCATTTTGGGAGTTCTTCGGTGAAGCGTTTGCCTGCCATC
>Ga0129336_10003193_pt1 | contig 10123 bp, 9 predicted proteins | sample CPB6_02_DNA_FD_96878 | JGI IMG/M metagenome (GOLD analysis project Ga0129336, IMG submission 96878) | Freshwater to marine salinity gradient microbial communities from Chesapeake Bay, USA - CPBay_Sum_0.6_0.2_DNA | ecosystem: Environmental > Aquatic > Marine > Coastal | place: USA: Chesapeake Bay...
AAATGGCGATCGAGATCAGGCATCACGCCATCAAAATAACGCGCGCCATCAAACACAGATGAACCAAGCCAAAACGCATGGCTGCGCGGACCCATGATCGGCGGATTGCCCTCATGCCACGCGCCATCAAAATAGGTCCATGTCGGAGAAAGGCTCATTTTTGTTTCCTCTAATTTAAAAGAAGCAGGATGCAGATATTTTCTATTTCGTCGTTGCGAGCGGGAGCGAAGTAATGACGGCAATAATTACTCCGCCAAAGCCGCAAGCACGCGCGCCCAAGAGCGTGCGCCTTTTTCAAAACTCGTGACATCATATTTTTCATTGGGTGAATGGATGCGATCATCATCCAAACCAAAACCGATGAGCAGCGTATCGAGACCCAATGATTTCTTGAAATCACCAACGATGGGAATTGACCCGCCGGACCCAAGTGTGACCGCATCAACGCCCCATTCATCATGCAACGCGGATTTTGCCGCAACGAGATCGGGCATATCGAAAGGCAATGTAATCGCGGGCGAGCCTTTGTGGCTGATAAATTCTACGGTGCAATCCTTCGGAAGCCGTGCATGCACATGCGCATGAAAAGCGTCGCGGATTTTTGCCGGATCCTGATCGCCAACGAGCCGGAACGAGACTTTCGCACTCGCTTCAGCGGCAATCACTGTTTTCGCGCCGACTCCCGTGTACCCGCCAATGATACCGTTGACGTCACAGGTCGGACGCGATTGTACCATCTCGATCAGCATGCGACCCTTCTCGCCTGCCGGTTCAGACAAGCCAATGGGCTTCAAGAATGACTCCGAAGTCAAACCAAGCGAAGCCCATTGATCAAGAACTTGCTTGGGTGTTTCAGGCACACCCACATAAAAATCTTTAAGTGTGACGCGGCCCTCGGCGTCATGAAGATCAGCCAAAATTTTATTCAATATACGAATGGGGTTTTGCGCGCCGCCGCCATAGAGACCCGAATGTAAATCGCGGTTCGCGGCTTTGATGGTAAGCTCTTCATAGACCATGCCGCGCAAACCCGTTGTGATTTGCGGTGTGCCCTGATCCCACATGGAAGTATCGCAAACGAGCGCGATATCGGCCTTTAATCGTTCGCGATTGGCAATAACAAACGCGGGCAAATGTTTTGAGCCGTCTTCCTCTTCGCCTTCGATCATGAAGGTGATACCAATGGGCAGCGCGCCCGTGACCTCTTTCCATGCGCGACACGCTTCGATGAAAGTCATGACCTGACCTTTATCATCGGCGGCACCACGCGCGCGGATTACTTTGCGCCCATCCTCAAGCGTGATGAGCTGCGGATCAAAGGGGCCGCTCTCCCATAAATTCAAAGGATCAACCGGCTGCACATCATAATGACCATAAAACAACGCATGTTTTTTGGCGCGCCCGTCGGTACGCGCGAGGACAACCGGATGGCCGCCTGTCGGCGCAACCTCTGCGACGATACCAAGAGAATCGAGCTCCGCTTTCAACCATTCCGCCGCTTTGATGCAGTCGTTCTTATAGGCCGGATCGGTCGAGATTGATTCAATCTTCAACCAGTCGAACAAACGTGTGCGCGCTTCCGTACGATGCGTATCAAGATAGGAAAGAACATCATTAAGCTGTGACATGGACCAATCCGGCAAAGACATTGACTAAAACGCCGCTAGTTTAGGGGAGAGGCTCTCGATGAAGCAAGGGCACAAAAAGGCCGCCCTGCTCCGCATCGTTCTTATCGACAAGAGCGCGCGCTTAAGGAACCTTCTTGCGGGCCACCAAAGACGCGACCGCGCAGGAGGCAACCCGTGCCGCCTCGCTATCGGCCCGGCTTGTCAGAATGATCGGCACGCGCGCGCCGACCGCAATACCTGCGGCTTCTGCATGCGCCATAAAAGACAAAGTCTTCGCCAAAATATTGCCGGAGATAAGATCCGGCACAACGAGCACATTGGCGCGTCCCGCGACCGGCGAGACAATATGTTTCTGCCTGACCGCACCCATATCGATGGCGTTATCAAGTGCCAAAGTACCAGCAAGGGTGGCGCCCGTAATCTGTCCGCGATCGGCCATTTTGCATAAAGCTGCCGCTTCAATCGTCGAAGGGATTGCGGGGTTCACGGTTTCCGTTGCCGAGAGAAGAGCCACACGCACATCATCAATACCAATCGCATGCGCAAGATCGATCGCGTTTCGAACGATATCGGCTTTTTCTGCTAATGTTGGTGCGATATTAATCGCCGCATCCGTCACGATCAGCGGTTCATTATGACCATGAGTGGCCATAACAAAACAATGGCTGATGCGACGTTCAGTACGAAGGCCCAATTTCGAGTCAACAACCGCCCCCATTAATTCATCGGTATGAAGACTGCCTTTCATCAAGGCTTCGACACGACCTGAGCGCGCGAGTTCAACCGCGCGCGCAGCCGCCGCATGACTATGAGGCGTCGTCTCAAAGACAAATCCTGTTAAATCGATTTTTTCGTCTTTGGCCGCAGCATGAATTTTCGCTTCCGGTCCCACCAGAATCGGATCAATCAATCCTGCTTCTTTCGCGCTGCGGACACTCTCAAGACTTGTGGAGTCACAAGGATGAACCACCGCGACCTTTAAAGGTGCAAAGACGCGCGCACGCTCAATGAGCGCCTTGAAAACCGGATGCGGAATCGGAAGATCATTCATTATGTTGTCCTAGATGTTGTCGTTATCAAGCCGCAGCACTCTCACGCGCCGATACTGAAGCGTACCACCTTAAAATATGCGTATGATCATCAGGCACTTTGATCTTGGTCGGCTTCATGAAGTCCACGGCACAGAGCAAAGTGATATCGGCAATTGAATAAGTCTCACCCGCGACAAAGGGGACTTCACCGAGGCGATTATTGAGCATGCGCAAAGACGCAAGCATTTTGGTTTTATTGGCTTCTGCCCATTCGAGAACTTGCGGGATCTCATGAGTTGCCATGCCCGGATGGCCATGACGAAACACCATTTGTACTTCCGTCATAAATCCCAATTCGACGCGGCGGTTCCACATTTCAATTGTTGCCTTTTCAAGCGGCGTTCGCCCGAATAGAGGAGGCTCGGGATATAGCTCTTCAAAATAACGCGAGATGGCAACGGATTCGGTAATAATCGTGCCGTCATCGAGTTCGAGGGTAGGCGTGCGGCGTAATGGATTGAGTTTTGTAAACGCCTCCGAGCGATGTTCGAACGCGACAAGATCGACCATCACGCGTGGCACCTCAATCCCCTTCTCCGCCAAGAAAATACGTACCCGGCGCGGATTAGGCGCACGCACGCTATCATAAAGTTTCATTGCAGCACTCCGGAACGAGGTCCATTAACAGTCCCGCACAAGAGGTCTCAGGTCAACCTTTAGACGATTTGCGGGTTGCATCGCATTTGAAGCATTTCCGGAAAGCTCCTTTAACCGGACATACGTAAATGTCTGGGGAGAAGAGAGTTGACCCATGGCCTTGTCCCGACGACTCACAATCGCCCCACCCGCACCGCACGCTTCGGCGCGTCTTTCTGATCGTGTCGCGAAGGCGTGGCACATCCTGAATACACATGGTGGTGATGTCCTTCTTTGCATGCCGGTTATTGCGCTTGCTCTTCTGGCACTCGCGGGCGATGCCGGCCATATCGAACCCGCACCCATCATTTTGCTTCTCGCGCTCTTTGGGTTGATCCTGATCTGGCGCATGTCGCGTAGCGCTGCGGAGCGCAAGGCCATTCGTCATGGTCGCGATGTTTTGATTGCGAGTCTTGAAGAGGCACGCCTCCGTTCAGAGGACGCGCGCCAACGCGCCGAAGATTTAAATACGGCAAAGTCGCGCTTTCTGGCGAGCATCAGCCATGAATTGCGTACGCCGCTGAATGCCATTCTCGGCTTTTCCGAAATAATGGAAGCGGAACTTCTTGGTCGCCATCGTGTTAAAGCCTATCGCGCCTATGCCCGCGATATCCACGAAAGCGGGCGGATGTTGCTCGGCCTTATTGATGAACTCCTCGATTTGTCGCGCATCGAAGCGGGGCGCTTTGATCTTGTTGAAAGCGAAATCATGCTTGCCGAAATCGCCGCTGACTGTGCGCATCTTGTCGAATTGCGCGCACAAAGCCGTGATCTATCATTGCTCTTGATGATTGATCCGTCGCTCGCACCTTTGCGCGCTGACCCGCGCGCCATCCGCCAGATCATTCTCAATCTCCTGTCGAATGCGATTAAATTCACACCTGAAGGCGGCGAGATCATCTTGGAGATCGGTGCGACAAAATCTGGCGGACAATTCATCAAAGTGGCGGACACGGGCCCCGGCATTCCCGCTTTTGAAATTCCGATTATTCTTGAAAGTTTCGGGCGCGGTACGCTCGCCATTAAAACAGCAAAAGAAGGCGCCGGACTCGGTTTGCCGATTGTGCGCGGGTTAACGTCGATGCATGGCGGCGAATTTTCACTCGCTGCGCGCGAAGGCCAAGGCACCGTCGCACTCATCACCTTGCCAGCAGAGCGCGTATTTCAAAAGACAGAGAGAGTCATGCCCGCAGAGCGTCACGCCGCATAAGGCTTAATCGGCGCGATCATCCACTTTCGCTTCGCCGAATGTCGCCATACCATCATGACAGGCGACGGCCGCTTTGATCACACCGATAGCGAGTGCGGCACCCGACCCTTCACCCAAACGCATGCCGAGTTCGAGCAGTGGCTTTTTGCCGAGGCGATCAAGCACGTCACGATGCGCGCCTTCCGCTGATAGGTGACCCGCAAAACAATGATCAAGCGCTGCAGGGTTTGCCGCATGCAGAACGGCTGCCGCAGCCGTTGCCACGTAACCGTCAATCACAAGCGGAATGCGTTCCATCCGCGCCGCTAAAATCATACCGGCCATCGCGGCAATCTCGCGACCGCCTAAATGCTGCAACACGAGAAGCGGATCATGAAGAATAGACGCATGAGTTTTGAGGGCGGCTTCAACAGCTGCACATTTGCGTTTCAAGCCTTCATCATCAATGCCTGTGCCGCGCCCGACCCAATGCGAAACAGAACCACCATAAAGTGCCGCATAAAGTGCGGCCGCAATTGTCGTATTGCCGATACCCATCTCACCAATAGCGAGTAGATCATGACTGCCGCCAATCGCTTCCATACCGAAGGCCATTGTCGCGACGCAGGTCTTCTCATCCATCGCGGGTTCAATCGTGATATCACCCGTCGGAATTTCAAGCGCGAGATCATAGGCTTTGAAGCCGACATCGAAGGTCTTGCAGATCTGGTTGATCGCCGCGCCGCCTGCGCCGAAATTATCGAGCATTTGTTGCGTTACCGTTGCAGGATAAGGCGAGACACCGCGCGCAGTGACACCATGATTGCCGGCAAAGACTGCTACGAGCGGGCGACGCGCGGTGGGGCGCGCCGTGCGCTGCCATCCCGCCATATGCAACACGATCTCTTCGAGCCGCCCGAGACTTCCCGGCGGCTTCGTTAAAAAGCGATCCCGCTCACGCGCTGCATCGATGCTCGCCTGATCAGCGGTAGGCATTGACGCCAGAAGCGAACGAATATCATCGAAGGGATGCGCGGATTTTGAAGAAGACATGGGATACTCAGCAAACGGAAAATCACGCGTTCTTTAGACGCCTGCCTTTTTACGAAGGCAAGCGCAATTCAGACAGAGCTGTCGTGAAACCGACGCGGGCCTTAGTCTTGCGGAAGGGTCTTGCGGATCTCAGTCCGGAAATGATCAATCGACTGAAGCGCGCCCGAACGTTCAATATGCCAGAAACTCCAGCCATTACACGCCGGAAGCCCTTGCACCAAGGCGCCAATCTTATGGATCGAGCCTGAAACCGGTCCTATTGTTAAAGAACCGTCTGCTTTCACAAGAGCTCTATAGCGCTTTTGTGAATCAACAAGATGATCACCCGGCTTGATGTGGCCCGCTTCAATTACAGACGAGAAGGGTACACGCGGCTCGCTGCGTTTTGTCGGCGCAAGGGCCAAAGCGTGATCGTCAAGCGGCGTGACTTTGGCAATACGCGCTTCAGCAGCCTTCGCATAAGAGTCATCACGTTCAATGCCGATAAAATGGCGACCGAGTCTCTTCGCGGTGGCGCCCGTTGTACCGGTACCAAAAAACGGATCAAGAATGACATCGCCCGGATTGGACGAAGACAGAATAACGCGCGCGAGAAGTTGCTCCGGCTTTTGTGTCGGATGAACCTTGCTGCCTTTTGAATCTTTCAAACGTTCGCCACCTGTGCAGAGCGGCAAATACCAATCAGAGCGCACTTGCGTATCTTCATTCGCCGCTTTGAGCGCATCATAGTGAAAGGTATAGCTCTTTGAGGCCGCATTGCGCGACGCCCAGATCATCGTCTCATGCGCATTGGTAAAGCGACGGCCCCGGAAATTTGGCATCGGATTGGCTTTGCGCCAAATCACATCATTCAAAATCCAGAAGCCGAGATCCTGCATAATCGCGCCGACGCGGAAGATATTATGATAGGAACCAATCACCCACAGCGTGGCATTCGGTTTCATCACGCGTTGCACTTCCGTGAGCCATGCTTTGGTGAAGGCATCATAGTCAGCGAAACTTGAAAACTTGTCCCAATCATCATCAACCGCATCGACGAGCGATTGGTCAGGGCGATTCAATGCGCCCTCAAGCTGGAGATTATAAGGGGGATCAGCAAAAACGAGATCGACACTGGCTGTAGGAAGCGATTTCAATTGCTCAACGCAATCACCGCGTAAAATCCGGTCACGATACGTGTCACCCGGTTGCACAACAGGCGATGACACGCGTGTCATACGACGCGCTGACGAAGTAACCGCACGAGCGGCTGTATTTGAACGCGATGACGCCATGAAACCCACTATCCTCGATCAATTGACGTCGACGGTAGGGGAATTAGGGTAAAGAAGCGGTTTAGCGATTGCGTCGAAGCGCGCGGAATTCGACAAGCTTCTCTTATGGTTAACCCTTGATGAAAAAACAGGGTAACTGAACCCTTTACGCGGCTTATGATTTTAAAGGCGCAAAACTCATCCGGTGGATCGGCGTTGGTCCACGCTGTGCAATCGCTTCAAGATGCGTGGCGGTGCCATACCCAGCATGGTGATCAAACCCGTAACTGGGCCAAAAAACGCTTGCCTGATTCATTAAACGGTCACGCGTCACCTTCGCCAATATCGACGCGGCCGCAATCGACAAAGAGAGCGCATCGCCTTTGATCACCGCTTCACCCGCACAAGGCATTGCGGGCCAATCACGCCCATCAACAAGCACGGCACCGGGCTTCACCGGCAAAGCGTGAACGGATTCGACCATACCCTTCAACGTTGCTGCACGGATATTTGTCTCATCAATCACGCGCGCGGATACAATCACAATTGCGCTTTGCGACGTTGCCCGAATGCGATCAAACAAGATCGCCCGCCGCGCCGATGTAAGCTTCTTTGAATCATTTAATCCTTCAGGAATTGCATCCGGATCAAGAATACAGGCGGCCACCACAACGGGGCCCGCTAATGGCCCCCGCCCCGCTTCATCCACACCGGCGACAGGCCCGAGGCCACGTGCTTGATAGAGTGCTTCACGTGAATAATCAGGCTCGCCTTGAAGAGTCATTTTTTTGGGCATGATCAGATCATTCTCAAAACAAACTCATCTGATCGCCCGCCTTTGGCGGCACTTTGAAGAGATCCGTGCGCACGCGTTGCCGCTCTTGATTAAGACCCAGTCGTTCACAGGCCACCTTGAAACGCTGCGCGATCAAGGCTGCATAAACACCCTCGCCATGCATGCGTTCCCCAAAACGAGGGCGATAATCAACGCCGCCATGCGCGTCTTTTACAAGACCCAAAACATGATTAAGCCGCCCCGGATAATTGTCCTGCAACCATTCACGAAACAGATCTTTGAGTTCCAAAGGCAGACGCAGAAAAATATAATTGGCTTCTTGCGCCTTCGCAGCTTTGGCAGCTTCGAGAATTTTTTCGATCTCATGATCATTGAGAGAGGGAATAATCGGTGCAACCATCACACCCGTGGGTATGCCCGCGTGATTCAACTCTTTCACCGCCTCGAGTCGTTTCATTGGAGTCGAGGCACGCGGCTCCATAGTGCGCGCGAGCGTGCCATCAAGCGTTGTCACAGAGAGATAGACTTTCGCAAGTCCCTTGGCCGCCATGGGCGCGAGAAGATCACTATCACGCGTGACCAGTGCTGATTTCGTAACAATGCCGACCGGATGATTGAAGCGGTTCAGCACTTCAAGGAGACTGCGCATGATTTTACGCTCACGCTCAATCGGCTGATAGGGATCGGTATTGGTGCCAATCGCAATCAGTTTAGGTTTGTAATTTTTCGCGGATAACTCACGCTCAAGCAACGACGCAGCGTTTTCTTTAGCGAAAAGGCGCGATTCAAAATCAAGCCCGGGCGACAAACCCATATAGGCATGCGTTGGGCGCGCGAAACAATAAATGCAACCATGCTCGCACCCACGATAGGGATTGATCGATTGATCAAACGGAATATCGGGCGATTCATTTTGTGTGATGATACTGCGCGGCGTTTCAACCGTGACATGGGTTTTAAATGGCGGCAGCTCTTCGAACGAGCCCCAGCCATCATCTTCATCAACCCGCGCAATCGGCTCATAGCGGCCGGAGGGATTGGTCACCGCACCGCGTCCCCGACGACGATCATGATCGACGCCGCGTTCGGCCAATCGCTCGATCACAGGGATGCGCTCATCAATACGCGGCATTCGCCACTCCGAAAAAAGAACATTTCAAGAACAAGCAGGATTCCGCCGCGCAATCAACCCCGTTTTTGCGCGTGTAACCGCTTGTGCCCGCAATTTCGGCGCGGCGATTGGAAAGGGTCGTGATAAAGCCGAGGTCATGATTTCGGTAATAATCCCGACACCTGATGATGATCCGGTTTTGATTGAAACGCTCGCGGCATTGGTGGCCGGGATAGCGGACGGCGTCTTGCGCGATGCGGTGATTGCTGGGCCCGCCTCTCCCCGTATCGACGAAATGGCTGAAGCTGCGGGCGCGACGCGGATCACGGTAACCGGCTCACAAGACGAGATGATCATGGCGGCCGCCAAAATCGCCCGCGCCGATTATTGTTTTGTGATCGCTGCCGGCTCAGTGCCCATCGGTCATTGGACGGGCGCCTTAGCGGAAAGCGTAAACCGGCTCGACGATCCTCGTGACGCCGGATTATTCCCTCTCGCCCCACGCGCGGGCCTCGCTCAAGCCGTCAAAAGTGGTCTTATCAATCTGATCAGCCTTTGGAGTGGACGCCCGCATCCGCGCCACGGATTTCTTTCAGCAAGAAAAACACTTGAAGCAAGCACAAGCCGCTTTCGCTTCTTCACTATCGAAGCAGCAGTCAGCGACCGCCGCATCCACAGGCTTTCCCGCTAAAATCCCCTGAATATCCCCCAACTTTGCAGGGGTTATCAGACCTTTATCCCCGCATAAATGCGCAGGTTAAGAACCGCCCATTCACAAGTTTTCCACAGGCCTATCCACAGGTTGGGAACACTCCTAACACGTACCCGCTCACTTATGTTTGAGCGACTCTCCGGGCCAGAGCGCTTTCCGCGCGCGGTCATATTGCGGCGGGCGTTTAAGATCGACGCCGAGCGCGTCAGCCGCGTGCCAGCCCCAGCGTGGATTATCGAGGAAGGCGCGCGCGAGTGCGATTTGATCCGCCTGTCCTTTCACGAGAATCTCTTCCGCCTGTTCGGGCGAAACAATCATGCCGACAGCGCGCGTGGTAATGCCTGTCTTCTTTTTGATCTCATCGGCAAAGCCGACTTGATAACCGGGGCCGATTATAACTTTTGCTGCAGGATCAAGTCCCCCAGAACTCACACACGCATAGGCCGCGCCCTGTTCTTTAAGTTTCGCGGTGAAGGTTACAGCCTCATCAATAGTGACACCGCCTTCAATCCAATCGCTCGCCGCAATGCGCACACCGACTGCCACCGATTTCGGAACTGCGGCATGGACCGCTTGCATCAACTCAATGCCAAAGCGCATACGGTTTTCAAGCGAGCCACCATATCTATCCGCGCGCGTGTTTGAGAGCGGTGA
>Ga0129336_10003196_pt1 | contig 10119 bp, 9 predicted proteins | sample CPB6_02_DNA_FD_96878 | JGI IMG/M metagenome (GOLD analysis project Ga0129336, IMG submission 96878) | Freshwater to marine salinity gradient microbial communities from Chesapeake Bay, USA - CPBay_Sum_0.6_0.2_DNA | ecosystem: Environmental > Aquatic > Marine > Coastal | place: USA: Chesapeake Bay...
AACGTGATGGAGGCCGGATCGGTCGCGATACAGATGACCATCTTCCGAGCGAGCGGCCGCAAGCGTCGGTTCTTCCGTATGACGCCGATTCATCATCACTTCGAATTGATCGGCTGGCCCGAGACGACCGTGATCATTCGTTTCTGGATCATCGGTGGAATCTGCGTGGCCGCTGCGCTCGCGATGTTCATCGGCGACTTCACGCGAATCACCGATCAGGCCGGGAGCCTCCTGCCGTGAGCGAGCGAGTCCTGGTGTACGGCTTGGGTGTCGCCGGAATGGCGACCTTGCGGGCGTTGGTCCGACGGGGCATCGATGCGATCGCCGTCGACGACGCCGTCAGTGAGAGTCACCGTCGTGAGACGAGCGACCTCGGTGTCGAACTCGTCGAGCGCCCCGATGCCGAGCGACTGGCGCGACTGGTGGCCGATTCGTCGATGATCGCCCCCGCACCGGGAGTGCCCGAATCGCACGCGCTCATCGGCGCGGCTCGTCGTGCCGGTCGACGCATCGTGACCGAACTCGACCTCGCCTACGAGTGGGAGAGCGGCCGACCGGGCGGTCCCCGTCCGATCGTCGCCGTGACCGGTACCGACGGCAAGACGACCACCACGTTGCTGGCCGCGGCGATTCTGGGCGCGTCGGGTCGCGTGACGGTCGCGTGCGGGAACACCGACGTTCCGATGGTCGAGGCCCTCGACCTCGACGTCGACTGCTTCGTGGTGGAAGCGACGAGCTTCCGGTTGGCCTTCTGCGATTCGTTCCGCGCCGAGGCCTCGGCCTGGCTCAATCTCGCCGAGGATCACCTCGATTGGCACCAGACGATGAAGACCTACGAAGACGCCAAGGCTCGCCTGTGGTCACACGTGCGAGCGAACGACACGGCGATCGGTTGGGTCGACGACCCGATCGTCATGCGCCATCTCGGACGTACGCCGTGCCGACGTGTCACCTTCGGACGCGAGCGTGCCGATTATCGAGTGGCCGACGGACACCTGGTCGGTCCGCAGGGTCCGATCGCTCCGATCGACTCGTTGTCGCGCTCTCTTCCGCACGACGTGACCAATGCGCTGTGCGCTGCGGCGCTCGTGATCGAGAGCGGTCTGGCCGATCAGCGGGCCGTTGCGGCAGCCCTTCCCGATTTTCGAGCCCCGCACCATCGCATCGAATTCGTGGGCGAGGCCGATGGCATCCGGTGGTTCGACGATTCGAAGGCCACCACCCCACACGCCGTGCGCACTGCACTGCGCGGGTTCGAGAACGTGGTTCTCGTGGCGGGTGGTCGGAACAAGGGGCTCGATCTGGCCGAGATCGCCGAGGAGAAGAGTCGCATTCGCGCCGTCGTCGCCATCGGCGAGGCAGCTCCGGAGATCGCCCGTGCCTTCGCTGGAGTTCGGCCCGTCGAGGTCGCGCTCGACATGGGCGAAGCGGTCTCGAAGGCTCGTGCTCTCGCCACGTCCGGAGATGTCGTGCTCCTGTCGCCTGGTTGCACGAGCTACGACTGGTACGACGGGTACGCGCGTCGCGGTGAGGACTTCAGTCGTCGAGTTCGTGAAGTGATCGGAGGACGTTCATGACCGTCGCCCTGCCCAATCGGTCGCGTCGGACCTCTCAGTTGGCCGAACGACGTCGCGCGGCTCTCGAGTCGGCGCAGAAGGCCCGCTCGACCGGTCGTCGTCGCAGCCGGCGGTACCAAGAGGACGTGAGTCGTGATCCGAAGCCACTTGGCTTCTACGTGATCGCGGCGGTCACCTTCGCTCTCGTCGCCTTCGGTCTCGTGATGGTGCTCTCGTCGTCCTCGATCGTGTCGTTCCATCGTGGGCGTTCACCGTGGTTCTACCTCCAGAAGCAGTTGACCTGGGCGATTCTCGGCAGCGCGATTCTCTACATCACCTATCGCATGCCCTTGAAGGTGCTTCATTCGGCCGCTCGAGTGTTGCCGCCGTTCGCGATCGTCATGATGCTCGCCGCGTTCACTCCCGGGCTCGGACGGCCGGTCAACGGTGCTCGCGCCTGGATCTACATCGGCGACTATTCGATTCAGCCGTCGGAGTTCATGAAGCTGGCCCTCGTGGTCTACGGGGCGGACTGGCTGACTCGTCGCGAGAAGCAACTCGGCGATTTCAAGGAAGGAATGCGGCCCTATCTGACGATGGTGGCCATCGGCGCGGCAATCTCGCTCGCGCAGAGCGACCTCGGGTCGTGCGTCGTGATCTCCGCCATCGGCATGTCGATGTTGTTCCTCGCCGGTGCTCCGTGGCGTCCGCTCACCCTTCTCTCGGTCGGAGGTCTCGGCGTCTTCTTGCTCTACGCCTGGTTCGACGGCGACAAGTGGGCGCGTCTGACCGCCTTTCTCGACATCCAAGGGACGCGCGAGACCGACGGCTATCAGGTGTACCAAGGCCTGATCAGCATGGCCAACGGCGGAATCACGGGAACCGGAATCGGCGCCGGCACCGGAAAATGGGGTTACGTACCCCTGGCCCACAGTGACTTCATCTTCTCGGTCGTCGGCGAGGAGATGGGTCTGCTCGGTGTGCTCGGGTTGTTGTCGCTCTTCGTGACGTTCGTGTACTTCGCCTTCCAGGTCGCTCTGTCGTGCCGTCATCGGTTCGGTTTCCTGTTGGCGTCGGGTATCGGCTGCTGGTTCATCGTGCAGATCGCCGTGAACATCGGCGGTGTCATCAAGGTCATGCCGGTCACCGGTCTCACCCTTCCGTTCATCTCCTTCGGGGGCAGTTCGCTCCTCGTCTCGATGGCCGCGGCCGGACTCCTCATGAACGTGGCTCGACGACCTCGATGACCGTGTTCGCCGTGATCGCGGGAGGAGGAACCTCCGGTCACGTGCTACCTGCGCTCGCCATCGTCGAGGCATTGGTGGAGCGGGGCCACGATCGCGCCGAGATCCTGTACATGGGGGCGCGTCGAGGCGTCGAAACGACGCTCGTTCCGCCGACCGGCACACCCGCCGTGTTCGACGACGTCATCGGACTTCAGCGGTCGTGGCGCGCGTGGAGAGCGAATCTGGGTTTCTTCCCGCAACTCCTGCGCGCTCGTCGTTCCGCAGTGGCTCGCTTTCGTGCCGATCGACCCGCGGTCGTCGTGAGCGTCGGTGGCTATGCGAGCCTTCCGGCCGTTCTCGCCGCTCGTCGACTCGGCGTTCCGGTCGTCGTCGTCTCATACGACCGTCGACCCGGTCGCTCGAGTCGAATCACGAGCCGTTTCGCCACGGCGGCCGCCACGGCGTTTCCGGAGTCACCGTTGCCGCGAGCCGTCCACAGTGGAGCACCCGTGCGATCCGAGATCCGCCGACTCGATCGAGTTCGTGAGCGAGATTCGGCCCGGGCCCGACTCGACGTACCGACCGATCGATTCCTGCTCGTCGTGGTCGGCGGCTCGCTCGGATCCGGAGCGTTGAACGCCGCCGTCGAGACTCTCGTGAAACAATGTCGGGACGACCGGACTCTCGCGGTGTTCCACGTGGCGGGGGATCGATTCGTGAACGACGTGCAGGAGCGAATGAATCAGGTGATGGCCGAACGGACCGCGATCGAAGCGCCGGGAATGCTGTATCGAACCGTCGGCTATCACGAGCGAATGGTCGATCTCTACGCGAGCGCCGACCTCCTGCTCGGGCGAGGGGGTGCCGGAACGGTCGCCGAGATCGCAACGGTCGGTCTGCCCTCGATTCTGGTGCCCTGGTCGGGAGCGGCCGACGATCATCAGACCGAGAACGTCCGGTGGTTGAGCGATGCCGGTGCCGCCATCTTGTCGAGTGACGACCGAATCACGACCGACCTCGTGAGCCTCGTCGGCGATCTACGGCGCGACGCCGGCCGACTCTCGGACATGGGGGCCCGCGCGTTTCACCTCGGCGAGATGAACCGTCAGGCTCGTGTGGCCGACGTCGTCATCGACGTCGCCGAGGGGCGGTCACCGGCGTGACGTCGCCTGGTGTCGACCTGTCGTCGCCGCGCCGAGTCCACGTCGTCGGAGTCGGCGGACCGGGAATGAGCGCAATCGCCATCGTGCTCGCGCAGATGGGGCACGAAGTGACCGGATCCGACGTTCGTGAAGTCGCGACGTTGTCGAGTGTGCGCGCAGCGGGGGTGCGGGTGTCGATTGGTCACGACGCTCGCGCGGTGACCGATCGCGACTTCGTGACGATCTCGACCGCAATTCCCCGCGACAACGTCGAAGTCCGAGCGGCCGAGGAAGCCGGCGTGCCGGTGCTCTCGCGTGCCGACGTACTCTCCGCCATGTGTTCTCGTGCCTCGACCGTTGCCGTCGCCGGGACGCATGGCAAGACGACGTCCTCGTCGGTGCTGCGGGCGATGCTCGCACCGAGTCACGACCCGAGTTTTCTCATCGGTGGAGAGATTCGCGACGTCGGCGTCGGAGCTCGATGGACCGGCTCGGAGTTCTTCGTGGTCGAAGCCGACGAGAGTGACGGAACCCACCTTCGGCTCCCGGTGCGCGCCGCACTCGTCACCAACGTCGACGTCGATCATCTCGATCATTTCGGAACCTTCGACGACGTGGTCAGCAGTTTCGAACGGTTCGTCGCGAACGTCGACGGACCCGTGGTCGTGTGTGCCGACGATCCGCATCTCGTGCGGATGAGGACCTCTGATCGAATCACCTACGGCCGCGAGTCGTCCGGAGCCGATCTCGTCTGGTCGGCGGTCGAGAATCGTGGTGGACGGACCACTTTCACGGTGGCCGGTCGGGTCCGAGATCGGATCGTCGTCGCGACTCGTGTCTCGATTCCGCTGCGCGGCCTCCACAACGTCTCCAACGTGACGGGATGTCTGGCGTTGGCCGTCGCCCTCGGAGTCGAACCGATCGAAGCGATCGAGTCGGTGGCCGACTTCGGTGGCGTGGGCCGCCGTTTCGACGTTCGGGCCGAGCTCGACGGGTTCACCCTCGTCGACGACTACGCCCACCTGCCCGGAGAAATCGAGGCCGTGCTGGCGGCCGCGCGTGGCTCGAACGAGTGGAAGCGGATCGTCGCCGTCTTCCAACCGAATCGCTACAACCGAATGGTTCACATGTGGCCGGAGTACGCCGACGCGTTCGTCGACGCCGACCTCGTCGTCGTGGCCGACATCTATTCCTCCGGGACGACACCGATCGAGGGAGTGACGGGACGCTTGGTCGCCGATGCGGTGGCCGCCGCTCATCCGAAGGTTCCGGTGCACTACGTGCAACTCCGGAGCGATCTGGCGTCGGTCGTCGCCGGACTGCTCGAACCCGGTGACGTCTGCGTCTCGATGGGTTGTGGGGACGTCGAATTCCTTCCCGACGAGATCGTGGCGGTGCGACGTGGCGGTTGACGTCGAGCGCGAGTTCGACCGGGTGGCCCGTGAACTGAACGCAGTGAGGTCGCGCCCCCTCGGTGAACTGACCACGTACCGGGTGGGAGGTGATGCTGCGGTCTTCGTGTCGGTGGAGTCGCGCGATCGACTGCGTCGCGTGGCCGAAGTACTGGCGACGACCGATCTGCCGATCCTGGTCCTCGGTCGGGGAAGCAATCTTCTCGTGAGTGATCGGGGCTCCGCCGGTGTCGTCGTGCAACTCGGCGATTTCGCCACCGAATGTCTCGTGTCCGACGCGACCGACACGACGGCATCCGACGAAGCCGTCGTGACGGTGGGCGGATCGGCAGTCTTGCCGGTCGTGGCCCGTCGCACCGTGGCGGCGGGTTGGTCGGGATTCGAGTGGGCGGTCGGAGTTCCGGGCACGATCGGTGGAGCCGTTCGCATGAACGCCGGTGGTCACGGTTCCGACATGGCGGCGAGTCTGATCGACGTCGACGTCGTCGATTTGCGACGTGGAACGGAGACGCGCCGATCGACGCACCAGCTCGGTCTGCGCTTCCGGGGATCCGATCTCGCTGACCACGAGGTCGTGCTGGGTGCGCGACTCCGTGTTCGGCGAGGCGACCCGGTGCAATCGCGGCGGGAACTCGAGGAGATCGTCAAATGGCGGCGCGAGCACCAGCCGGGCGGTCAGAATGCCGGTTCGGTGTTCGTGAATCCGATTCCGGGAGAAGTGGCGGCGGGTGAACTCGTCGACCGAGCAGGTCTGCGCGGTCTGCGTCTCGGCACGGCCGAGGTGTCGAGCAAACACGCCAACTTCATCCAAGCCGACGAAGGTGGTCGGGCCGACGACGTGAGAGCGCTCATCGAGCGCGTTCGTGACGAGATCGACCGACGCTTCGGGATCGTGTTGCGCAGCGAGATCCGTCTGGTCGGTTTCGACGACGAGATCGACGGTGCGGTGTGAGCCGGCGCGACTCCTCCGATCTCTTCCCCGACGACGGACTCGATCCCGAGGTCGAAGCCGAGCTCGCCGATGCTTTCGGCGGGGAGGTTCCGGCGACCGAGACGCCCGACCCATCACCGAAGGGTTCTGAGGCTCGGCCGCGTCGAGCCACGATCATCGACGAGAGCGTCGCGTCCGCCGAGCCGGTGGTGTCGAGCGCTGCGGGACGTGACGACGCGACCGATGATGCATGGGGGTTCTTCCGGCGAGCGATTCCCCTCGAACGGTTGCGCAAGATCCGACCGCCCCGACCGTCGATGCGGCGTGTGCTGCGCCGACGCGACCGGGGCGACGACGCACGAACCGTCGCCGCACGATCGACGACGGAGACGACGGCCGAAACCAGACCTCGAACCAAGAACGTCGACGGTCGGACCCGGGTCGTCATCACCGACGACACCGCAGCGCCAGCCAAGGTCTCCGGACAAGCCCGCTTCCGCGAGCGTCGCATCGCCGCGCGCCGAGCCGAAGGTCGACGTCGACTGCGCATCGTGGTGATCATCGGTTCGATCGTGGCCGTGGTGGTGGTGGCTCTCGTGCTGCTCGCCAGTCCACTCCTGTCGATTCGCACCATCGACGTCGAGGGTGTGGTGTACGCCGACCCCGAACGAGTCGGTGAAGTCGTGGCGTCCCTGCGCGGTGACGCCATCCTCACGGCTGATCTGCACGGAGCCGAAAAGGCTCTCGAGGAGATCGCGTGGGTGCGCGAGGCTCGAGTGTCGATGCATCTGCCGCGTCGAGTGTCGATTCAGATCGACGAACGAGATCCCATCGCGTTCTACCGAGCCGTCGACGGCTTCAACCGAGTGATCGATCTCGAGGGGAGAATCCTCGACGTGATCGAGGGCGATCTCGTCGAGTTCCCACCGATTCAGGGGACCGGACCGAACCTCTCGGCCGGGGACTTCGTCGACCAGCCGTTCCTCGGGGCGGCCCAGCTCGTGAACGCGCTGCCGAGGGAGCTTCGTCTTCGCCTCGTGTCTCTTGCCGTGACACCGGACGGGGAGGTGTCGCTTCTTCTCACCGACGACGTCACGGTGTTGTTCGGTCGTCCCGACCAGTTCCAGGACAAGTTGGTGGCCCTCGTGAACGAGATCAAGCGCCAGGGGAGCCGGTCGTACTCGGTGATCGATGTCTCGACCGGTGAGGCGAGTGTGCGCTGAGCAGGGGTGATGGTCGAACCGAGTCCGGGGTATCCCCCCATTTCTCGGCCTGACCTGTGAGAATGTGCGTCACGTCGGGCAGGACGGTGCCGGTTCTGGCCGACCCCGAGAGTGGAGGAGCCGGATGGCCGGTAGTCACAACAACTACATCTGTCAGATCAAGGTGATCGGTGTCGGCGGTGGCGGTGTCAACGCCGTCAACCGAATGATCGAGCGCAACTTGCGCGGCGTCGAATTCATCGCGATCAACACCGACATCCAGGCTCTCATGACCTCCGATGCCGAATTGAAGCTCGACATCGGGCGCGAGCTCACGCGCGGACTCGGAGCGGGTAGCGATCCGGAAATCGGTCGTCAGGCCGCCGAAGCGCATCGCGACGAGATCGAAGACGCGTTGAAGGGTGCCGACATGGTGTTCATCACCGCGGGCGAAGGTGGCGGAACCGGAACCGGCGCCGCTCCCATCGTCGCCGAAGTCGCGAAGAGCCTCGGTGCGTTGACGATCGGTATCGTCACCCGCCCGTTCTCCTTCGAGGGGCGGCGCCGTGCGGTCCAGGCCGACTCCGGAATCGCCAAGCTCAAGGAGAAAGTCGACACCCTCATCGTGGTGCCCAACGATCGCCTGCTCTCGGTCGTCGATGCTCGCGACACCGTGATCGCCGCCTTCGCCAAGGCCGACGAGGTCCTCTACAGCGGTGTGTCGGGTATTTCGGAACTGATCACCAACCCCGGTCTCATCAACACCGACTTCGCCGACGTGAAGATGACACTGCAGAACGCCGGCTCGGCGCTGATGGGCATCGGAACGGCCAGCGGTGACAGCCGAGCCCGTGACGCCGCTCTCAAGGCGCTGTCGAGCAACCTGCTCGAGGCATCGATCGAGGGCGCCCGAGGTGTTCTGCTCAACGTGACCGGTCCCTCCGACATGACGCTCATGGAGATGAACGAAGCGGCCGAGATCATCCACGGAATCGCCCACCAGGACGCCAACATCATCTTCGGCACCGTCATCAACGACGAGATGGGCGACGAGGTGAAGGTGACCGTCATCGCCGCCGGATTCGATCGATGGGAAGGTGCCCCGCAGGTCAAGCCGTCGGGCCGTCCGGCCGGACGTTCGACACCCAAGGACTCCCGTCCGGCGCCGTCGAAGGACATCTTCGCCGACGACCCGTTGTCCTTCGGTGACGACGGGGACGACGACTTCGACGTTCCCTCGTTCCTCAAGTAGTTCGTTCCGCCGAGCGCGGTCGATGCTGTCCGACGACGAGATCGCCCGGCGTTGGCGGGAGATTCGGGCGCGGATCGATGCAGAGTCGGTCGTTCGTCCGAACGACGTGGTGCTCGTGGCGGTGACCAAGTCGTTCCCGGTCGATGCCTGGGCGGCCGTCGTGAGGGCCGGCGGCTGCGACGTCGGCGAGAATTACGCTCAGGAAGTCGTGACCAAGACGGCTGAGTTCGCTCGACGGTTTCCTGAACTGACCCGGCCGAGAGTGCATTTCATCGGTCGACTGCAGTCGAACAAGGTGCGATCCCTGGCGCGATCGGTCGATTTGTGGCAGAGCGTCGATCGTCGATCGACGCTCGACGAGATCGCCCGCCGGGCTCCCGAGGCTCATGTTCTCCTTCAGGTCAACGCCACGGGCGAAGCCGACAAAGGTGGGTGTGATCCTGCCGACGTGCCGACGTTGATCGCGCACGCGCGCGAGCGAGGGCTGATCGTCGAGGGGCTGATGGTGGTCGGGCCGACCGACGGCGACCGCGACCGCACGCGGGACGCATTCCGACGAACGGTCGAACTGGCCGATCGAGAAGGTCTCGCCGTGCGTTCGATGGGGATGAGTGGCGACCTCGACGACGCCCTGGCCGCCGGCTCGACGATGGTTCGCGTCGGTTCGGCTCTCTTCGGCGACCGTCCACCCGTCGTCTGATCGTCCGTACTACGCTTCGGTCACCATGTCGATTTTCCGACGAGCCATGGAGTATCTCGGCCTCGGTGAGGACGATGCGTACGACGACTACGACGACGCCTCTGATGCGCCGGTTCGCGAAGCCGACGAACCATCGCGTCCAGTCGCCCGTCAGGTCACACCTCGCGACGTCGATCCGGTTCCGGCCCGTCGGGTGTCGGCCGACGACTCGTCCGTGCAGCCGCGACCGGTGTCGGCGCGCCAGGCGTCGTCGGTGCGCACGATCGGTGGTCCGGCCGCTCCGGGCGAGCCCTACACCGTGAAGGCGTTGCGCTTCAACGACATTCAAGAAGTCGCCAATCGTTTCCGCGACGGTCACCCGGTGATCCTCAACACCGAAGGATGCGAGGCCGACGTCGCCCGTCGGATGGTCGACTTCTCGAGCGGTCTTTGTTACGGATTGCACGGCAAGATCGAAAAAGTGGCCAAGGGCGTCTATCTCCTGAAGCCGTCACCCCGCGCCGCCGTCGTCGACTACTGATCGTCATGCGTCAACTGATCGTCACGATCGTCTTCTTGTTCGAGTTGGCCATCATCGGGCGCGTCATCTTGTCGTGGTTCCCGCTTTCCAACAGCGGGGCCCGAGCCGTCATGGACGTACTGGTGCGGATCACCGAACCGGTGCTCGGTCCGGTTCGACGCGTGCTCCCGTCGTTCGG
>Ga0129336_10003197_pt1 | contig 10116 bp, 7 predicted proteins | sample CPB6_02_DNA_FD_96878 | JGI IMG/M metagenome (GOLD analysis project Ga0129336, IMG submission 96878) | Freshwater to marine salinity gradient microbial communities from Chesapeake Bay, USA - CPBay_Sum_0.6_0.2_DNA | ecosystem: Environmental > Aquatic > Marine > Coastal | place: USA: Chesapeake Bay...
ATAATATGTCAATTGGACAACTGTGGCAATCAGTGGTTTTTTTTTGCAAAGTTATAGAGAAACTAAAGCTGGATTCCCAACTATATTTGGAACAGATGAAGATGCAGGAGATGAACAAGGACAAGACATGGATGAGTATAAAATTCAATTCCATAAAAACTATGGTAGCTACATATTGGCACAAAGGCTGGCACAAGGGAAAATATTGGACCTTGAAGAAATCTATAAATTAAACTATATAGCATGTCTCAATCATATATCATACGAAATAACATATAATAAAATATTCAACCCATGATAAATACTAAGAACCTTACGGTTAACCAAATAAAAAATATATATAATGACTTTCAATTGAGACATCCTCAGTTGAATAGCTTCTACTTTGGTAATATAGATGAGATAGATAAACAAACATATAAATATCCTCTATTAGCTGCTATACCTCAAGATGTTATTATATCTGAATCACCCAATCAAACCAGAAGTATAACACATAAATATATATTATTGTTTGCTGACCTTGTAACAGTTGAATCTGATAACATGGTTGATACCCTATCTGATACATTAATGATAGCACAAGACTTTATATCTGAGTTAGACCAATACGACTTTTATAGAAATAATTATATATATAATAATAATTCATTATCTTTATCCCCTTTCACTGACAGGTTTGATGACCTGGTTACTGGATGGGCTTTAACTATTGATATAGTTGCACCATTTATTAATAACCCATGTACCTCTCCACAAACTACTAAGCCTGACTCTGATATATTAAATCCATGTTAAGTAAAGAAACCCAAATACTAGTAAAACAACTAGGTAGTAACATCGTTGCTGATTTAATATCTAAGTTAAATTCAATGGACGCAGTTGCATCTGGAAAACTTAAATCATCACTTAACTATAAGGTTCAAGCTGGTTTAACTGAGTTAACTTTACTCATTTATGGTGAACAATATATTGGTGCTATTGATGGAGGACGTAAGGCTGGTAAACAACCACCTCTTAAAGATATTCTAGCATGGACTAAGTTAAAGAACATACCAGAGGGTGCTGCTTATCCTATTGCAAGGAAGATAGGTAAAGCTGGTATTAAACCACGTCCCTTCATCAAGGATGTAGTAGCTAAGAATTTAACTACCGACACATTATCTAAGATAGGGAAAGCATATGCAAAAGATACTGAACTTCAATTGAAAGTTATTATTGATTCCCTAAAGTAAACTATTAGTTTATAAATTAGCTCCAAAGTAAAATACAATAAGATATTATAATATATATATAATTATTAATTTATATATCATATGTCTTTATCATTTAATAATAAACCACTTACATTAAATCCAGCGTATAACCCTAACGTATTTAATCTGGAGGCTTCAAATTACCAAGATGTTGATTTCAAGTTCTCTATGGAATTATCGGCTGGTACAACTACTGTAACTAATATTGGTACGTTTTATAAGCAAGCTACTAATAACCAATACCAGTACTATGAACCATCTAGATTAGTACAGACTCAGATGAGTTTTAGTTTCCCTCCAAATAACTATACCAAGTTACATGCTGACGGTACAAATAATATAAAATATATAAAAACAAAATTTGGTGCAGGTACTGCTACCACATTGAATCATAATTATTATGTATTTAATGGACATGTTGATAGAAATGATATGGTTAATTATAACTCATATGATTTCATTCCATTATCGGCATCAACCAGAGCTAAGTTATTAACTCCATATCTTACACGTAAGGTGTTTTTGAGTGATGAGGGGACTATGAGTATGATGAATGGTAAGTTCTCATCTTCTACGGAGTCTATTACAGCCGAAAATAAATATATAAAAATAAATACATATAAAAATAATGTATTAAATAATAGTTATATTATATATAACCATCTATGGTTGGACAATGGATTGGATGTAACCAATAAGAGGGTAACATTTCCAGCATATCCATATAATATAAATAACTCGGTAGGATATGAGTTCTATGATAATGCATTTGCACCATCTGGTTTATATGGTGGTAAGGTAGGTTACGTATTTACTAGTCCAATATCTCCAGAGTGGGAGGTTGGAGATACTATTCAGGTATATCAATATCCTACATATACGAATGTATCATATCAAGGATTAACTACAATTACGTGGATATCAGACAATAGATTAGCATTGGAAACAGCTAAAGGTTGGGGAGTTGGTACACCAGCTGAACCTGGTATTATATATAATATAGATAGGTCATGTATATATAGTGCTAACACTAGTAATTTATATATAAGTGGATTAACATCAACGGCAGGTAATCTAACATTAAACTTTGATACATCAACTGGATTTGATGCATTTAGTATTCCTTATGGTACTTTAATACATTTACATGGATTTAGTAGTAGTAATAATAATGTGACAGTAACGGCTTCTACTGCGACTACATCAAATACATTAGTAACAAGTGCATCATATACATCAAATCAGACTGGATATACAACTGTAACTTCTAGGATGGTAGTTGGACCGATAGTGGATGCTACTGTAAATAAGTATACATTAAATATGATGTCACAGGACTATTATTTATCAGCTCCATCTAGTGCATTCACTAGTACGCCATTATATTTATTTAGTGGAGACACATATACTTTCAATGTAGACAATAGTTGTTCATATAATGAAGATTTATTTGTTGCATGGCAGAATAAGTTGGGTGCATTTGATTACCAAAACTTTAGATTACGTAGAGATACAATTGTTAATTATGCTAGAAATAGTTACACCAAGAGATTGGGAGGTTCAACAGGTCAATTCAGTTATGGACAGAATGACTTTGAGATGAATAACTTTGTTGGTTCACAAGATAAAACATATATATATAATACTGATTGGTTGGATGATATTGATTCGGCTAGAATATTGGAGTTAGTAGGTAGTAATGTTATCTATGCGAAGATTGAAGATGTGTGGGTACCAGTGGTATGTGGTATATCAGATGTTCAATATCAAAATAAACAAAATAATAAATTAGCACAGTACACATTAGATTTCAAGTCAAGCTATAAAACTTATTCACAAAGAGGTTAATATGAATATAACTAGAATATTATTGGGTACAGAGAACCCAGAAGGAAGAAATAGAATAACCAATGGTGAGTTTGTACAAGACTTATCAGGATGGAATGTAAGTGGTAATACCAATTCATTTTATTGGTCAGCCAATAGGATGTATATGTCAGGTGGTACAACTGGTTCAACAAGACAGACTACAATTGTTGGTAATGTATTGGAGACATATAAGGTTAGGTTCTTTGTATCAATTGAAGATGCTGGTACATTAACTATGTTTTATGGTGGATATACATTTAACTATACGACATCTGGATGGAAGGAAGAGACTATAACGGTATCTCCAGCCAGTACACCAACTACTATTGTATTTAGTAAGACAAGTGGTTTATCTGGTTATATAGATAATGTTACATTAATACGATATGGTGGTTATGTACCAATAAGTTATGAGGAGATTGATATATATAATGATGATGATGTACGATTAAACTTTGCCAGACAAGATGTATCAACATTGGGTTCAAGGAATACATCTTTTTCAAGAACATTGGAATTGCCTGGTACTATAAATAATGATAATATATTTAATATGTTATTTGATTTATCGGTAGAAGACACTGATAAATATTTAAACAAAAGGATTCCAGCATTGGTATATTATGGTGATGCTGAGATATTAAATGGTGAGGCTGAGTTAACATCTGTTAATATTAATCATAATTCGAATGAATCAAAATATGAAATAATTTTAAGAGATAGTATATTAACATTTACTCAAAATTTAGGTGATAAATTTATTGTTGGTAATATTGATGTGACTGATGACATAGATTTCAGTGAGTATAACCATACTTTTTCAAAAAAAAATATATTAGCTACATGGAGTACAGATTTCATTAATGCTACTGCTTCAACAGTGACATTTGGTTCTGGATACTTTTATCCTTTATTAAATACTTATGGTAATCAAACAAAGGATTTCGAATGGACTCAATTCAGACCAGCTATATATGCTAAAGAATTATTTGATAAGATAGTAGCTAAAGCTGGATATACATATAGTTCAACCTTTTTAAATTCTGCTAATTTCAAGCAGATGTGTATTCCATACACTGATTTATATAAAGATGATGATGCAAACCTATTAAAAAAACGACAATTTAAAGTTGGTTTAACTGATGATATTAATAAAGTAGTATCAGGTAAAATATCTAGAGACGGATACCAAAGAATGACGGTTGGTACAAATTGGAAATCAAACTCTTATGGTTTAGGTATTACAAAATTTAGATTTACATCTCCAGGGAGTCCACAGGATATATATGCATCAACTGGATATTTCTCAAATGAAACATCATATGATTTCTCTGATGTATCAAATTTATATGGTTATAGTTCAAATCCTAAAGTTAAAGGTCAAGGATATACCGTAAAAACTAGTGGGCAATATCAATTTGGATTTAAAGCGGAATTTAATATACATTTTTTAGATAGTAATAGGGCTGCTGGTACTTATTACGATAAACCTGGTTCAAATGCTAAAGTAACATTTTCAATAAATAGAGTACGAAATGGTGTTGTTACTACATTTGCATCTGAAACATCTACTGTTCCACTCTATGAACCTAATAATAGTTCATTCTATGACCCTAATAACGGTAATGGGTTTTATGTACTTAAAACATTTTCACAAACTCAAATACAAGTAGTTACAATGAGTGATAGTGAAGAATTTATTATTGGTGATGTAGTATATATGGAAGTTACTTTAGATTCAACAGGAGTTAAAGTAACTGATATGATACAAAAACTAGTACCACAAAACATATCAATTACATTTAATAAAGCTTCATCTATATCAACTCAAGCAGGTACATTATTTTATGTAATAGCTAAACCAAGTGATATTTTATATTTAAATAATGAAATCAATATGAATAAATTCTTACCAAAGAAGACAAGTCAGATTGATTACTTTACTGATATATTAACATTATTTAATTTAACTGTTGATACAGACCCATTGGACCCTAAACATTTAATAATTGATACTAGAGAAAATTATTTAAGTAGTGGTACAACTAAAGATTGGTCATTATTATTAGATAGAAATCAGGATATTGTTATTGAAAGAGTTCCAACATTAATTGATAAAAATGTTAATTTTACTTATTTAGAAGATACTGATGATTTAAATACTAAATATCAAAAATTATATGACGAAAGTTATGGTGATTGGTTAGTGTTAAATAATACTAAAACAATAGATAAGTATGATGTTGAATTAAAAGTATTTTCTCCAACTCCATGTGCATTGATACCAAATACTAATATAGTAATAGGTCAGTTATATGAAACAAGTAATGGTAAATCAGTTACAACTGTTCATAATTTAAGAATATTATATAGAAATGATATTATTAAAAATGCAAATTCTCCAATAACTACGACATCTCCTTCATCAATTAATTATATACAAATATTAGATAGATATACTGGGATTAAAACAACTATAAGTACATGGTTTACAACTGCAACACAGTTTGATGACCCATATATACCTTATTATGATTTAAACTGGGGTTATTCTAAATATTATTTTAATACATTTTATAATACACCTGCGTTACCTCCTTATAATAATTTATATAATACTTATTACAAGGATTACATTGATAGTATTGTTGATACTGATGCTAAATTAATATCAGCTTATTTTAAATTGGATGAGTACGAGATATCAACATTAAGATTCAATAACCAAATAAATATAGATGGTAACTGGTATCTAATAAATAAAATAGTTGATTGGAATCCAAATCAATTAACGTATGTTGAATTAATTAAAATACTTGAATCAAAAATACCTGTGACATCATCAGGTAAGACCAACTCTACTTTGGTATTAATTAATAATTTAGATGATATTAGTTCAGATATTAAAATTAAATCAGAATGGGGTTCATTACCTTTATCATCTGCTGCATTACCTTCAAATGAATTTCCATCAGAATTAGCATTTCCTACTATTGCTAGTGGAAATACTATAGATAGTTATTCAGCTTTCACAGAGACGATAGCTATTGTTGAACCTAGTGTAGTATCACCTTTATCAAATGGAGTTGTTCAGGGTAACGGAAATAGCATAAATTCAAGGAACTTTTTTGTATCTGGTTGGGATAATACTATAAACTATTCTAGAAATGTATCAATTAATGGTACTAACAATACAGTTCTTGGTGGTAATACCAATATAACATTAAATAGTAGTAATAATACTATTGCTGGTGGTATATCAGATGTCGCTATAATTGGTACGTCTATATCTGGTAATACTATTACTCAGTCAAATACTACATTAATAGCTGGTAATATTATATTATCATCAAAACCAATTCAATCGATAATAAATATATTAGATGGTTCACCAACAATGTTTGCAAATATTCATAAAAATATAAATATAGTTGATGGATATAGACAAGCTGGTAGTCATACATTAGGTAGAAATAATGATGTTACACATGTTATTGATGGTGAAGAAAAAAACAGTTTACCAAAAATACAATAAGATAAGATAATATATATATAATTATATTTATACACCATGGCAGAATTTAACATTTTAGCGAATTTACAATATTCAAGAATACAACACAACAGAACTGATTTATCAGGTGTTACACCAACTATATTTGCAAATACTGGTTCTACATCAGGATATACTGAGGCAGATGCATTAGTTTTAAATCAATTCGCATCAACTGATATATTAGATACTGAATTATTTTTTAATACTAATGATAAAAGAATATTCGCAAGATTAGATGATACTATTGTTGAATTAGTTACATCAGGTGGGACACTATCTGATAGGTTTACAACTGGAGCCACTTTAAATGGTAATATAATTTCATTTAATAGAAATGATACTTTAAGTGCATATACAATAGATTTGTCATCTATTATTCCAACATCATATTGGACTGGTGGTACTGGTACAAATGGTATTGTTCAACGTAATAGTAACTCAGATGCATCTGGTACATTAGCTGTAGCTGAGGGTATGAATACCACGGCAAGTGGTTATGCATCACATGCAGAAGGTATTCAAAGTACCGCAGTTGGTTCTGGTTCACATGCTGAGGGTTATAAAAATACCTCTAATAGTACTTATACACATACAGGTGGTCAATATAATATTGCATCAGGCACTAATTCATTTATTCATTCAAGTGGTAGTACAGTTTATGGTGATGATTCAACCATCTTAGGTGGTAAAGGTAATGTTATTAATCCTAACATAACTGGTTCTACTATATTGGGTGGTTCATTTATTACAGGTACCACATCCGATACTGTATATGGAGTTAACTTCAATGCAAGTGGTAATATTATTGGGGGTACAATATCTGCAACAACATATAGTAATTTACCAACAACTGGTGTATTAACATATGTTTTTATATCTGGTGCTTCATCTATTTCGTCTTATAAACAGGCTGTACCACTTAATAGTTATGTTGCTGGTCCATTATCTACTTCAGCTACAACTGTTACTACTACACCTACTATATTGGGTGTATTTGCAACTAATATTGGTCAACCGAATATAACTGTAATACCATCTGGTGATATTAATGTTCATTATGATGTTGAGAAGGCTTCTGGTTCTAATAATTATTATACTTATGCTGAAATTTATAAAAGAACATCAGGTGGTACCGAAACATTATTAACAACATCTGATGTATCTCCTCAAAGTTCAAGTAATGGTGTATTAAATATTGATGTAACTGCGTTATTAACTAGTAATACATTATTAGATTTAACTGATAGAATTATCACTAAGATTTATGCAGTGATGTTATCTTCATCAGCCACTATTTCATTAAGAATTGATGATGCGACCAATGCAAGAATTGAATTGCCTTATGCTGCTGGTAGTACATTTGATATATATACAACTGGTGCAACTTTAAATAGTGGTACATTATCTTTTACAAGAAATGATAACCAATCATATAGTGTTAATTTAACCCCAGTTATTAATAATTTATGGACTGGTGGTACTGGAAGTGGTGCTGTTGTATTATCAGGTTCTAATTCAACTGCATCTGGTGAATTATCAGTAGTGGAAGGATATCAAAATACTGCATCTGGTCAATATTCACATGCAGAAGGATATCAAACAACTGCGAATGACCAATATGCACATTCTGAAGGATGGGTTACTACCGCAGGTTATATTTCACATGCTGAGGGTTATAATACTAGAGCTTTTAGTGTAGCACATGCTGAAGGATATGGTACAACAGCTAGTTCTTTCGGTGCACATGCTGAGGGTAGAGGTACATATGCTGGTGCTGAAGGTGCACATGCTGAGGGTCAATATACTGTAGCAGCTGGTGCTGGTTCACATGCTGAAGGTGCTTCTACATATGCTGGTGTTTCATATGCACATGCCGAAGGTTTATCTACTTATGCTGCTGGTCAAGTATCTCACGTTGAGGGTGCATATAATACATCTATATATTTAGCTGGTGATTACTCATCAGTTGGAGGTCAACGAAACTTAGCATCTGGTAATACTGCATTTATTCATTCATCAGGTTCAACTGTAATGGGTGACTACTCATCAATATTGGGCGGTAAAGGTCATAGGATAAATCCTGGTGTTACTGGTTCTACCATATTAGGTGGTTCATTTATTACTGGTACAACTAATGATACAGTATATGGAGTTAATTTTAATGCAAGTGGTAATATTATCTCAGGTGGTACTAATTTAACAAGTATATTTGAACCTAAAGTAGCGAAAAATAAATCATTTGTTTTAAGTAATCCAGTTAGTGGTGATAAAATTCCAATTTTTACAGTTGATAAAAATACAACAATTACTAAAGTAATTCATCAAACTGATTCAGGTTCAACATCTTTCAACTTGGTACAAGGAACTAATTTCTTTAATAGTAGTACTAGTATTATTGGTGGTACTGGTAATACAGCAACTAGTGCAGCAACAACAGTTACTGTGTTTACTGGTGGTACACCTACATTAACTTCTGGTAATACATTATCATATTATTCAACTGGTAGTACATTTACTTCATCAATAATTTATTTATCAATTTTTTATACCGATTAATATGGAATACTATATAATTAATAAGATAGAATACATTGATAACCAAATACTTTATACTCCAGTTGGTTATAATACTGATATTAATGAAATAACATCAATAAATGATACTTACAATACACCATTTGAAAATTGGGTTAATGCTAATAAAGCTGATTTAGAAAATGAAATTATTTCAATATCAGAATTTTTTATAGGCAATCCAAAAGTGTATGAAGCGAATGAAAAAACTACATCAATAGATAACATGAACTTAACTTTAAAAAATTTTAACGATTTATAATGCCATTAGTTAAAGGAAATAAAACATCGGACCGAAGAATACCTGCAGCAAGTACCTATTCGTTCTCTCACAACCAAAATACTGGTTCTGACGGTTATTTATTTGTGGTTATCGCTTGTCCAGCTACTACAGTTTCTTCGGTTACTTACAATGGCGTTGGAATGACATTAGTTCAAAGACGAGCAACTGGATATTCAACTGATTGGACGGTATGGCGATTAGCTGCACCTGCTACTGGTGCTAATACAGTTTTGGTTACAATGGCTGGTAGTAACTTTAATGGCGTATCTACTTTCGTAGTGTCATTTACGGGTTGTGCTGGTGTTGGTAACACGGCTTATAATGGTACAGCAGCTAATCCAGTTACAACATCAGTTACTATATCAACCAATTCAATGATAATTGGTGCTGCAATAGGTGGTAATAACACGACAGCGTATATAGAAATTCCTCAAGGTACATCGAGAACGCTTGAATGGAATGATAACATCAACAACTATACGTGGGGTGCGGTGTCACCAAGTTTGACATCAGGAAGTAAGACTTGTCAAGCTGGTAGTACATCAACAGGTATTATTATGTTGACTGAAGTTAAAGAA
>Ga0129336_10003198_pt1 | contig 10115 bp, 10 predicted proteins | sample CPB6_02_DNA_FD_96878 | JGI IMG/M metagenome (GOLD analysis project Ga0129336, IMG submission 96878) | Freshwater to marine salinity gradient microbial communities from Chesapeake Bay, USA - CPBay_Sum_0.6_0.2_DNA | ecosystem: Environmental > Aquatic > Marine > Coastal | place: USA: Chesapeake...
GCGAGCACGGCGCCTCGGCCCAAGGCGTGCAGCTTGCCGCGTGCGAGCTCCGCCGACAACGGGGCCATGCCGCAGTTGGTACACGCGATCAGGCGATCCGAGTCGACATGTTTGGCGGCAGCACGGATGTTGGCAGCCACTTCTTCCGCAGTTTCGAGTTTGTCCGGCAAGACTTCGACCGCACCGACTAGCAGCGTCTTGTCAGGTAGCAGCCGCATTAAATCAGGCGGTACGCGTGAACCTGCGAACTCGAGTGACACCTGCTGGACGCTGCTCGCATTGATCCAAGGAAAGATGCTTTCGTATTGGCGCCACGTGTCACCGAGCGAGGATTTCCATTTCACGTTGGCTTCGATGCCGTAGCCGTAACAAATATGCACGATGGTCGTTGCCTTAAGACCCTGCATGGCGCGTTCCAGCGCGGCAATCCCCCAGTCACCGACTTCGTCGAGAAAAACATTGAACGCTGGCTCGTCGAATTGGATGACATCGGCTCCCGCCGCTTCGAGTTCGCGCGCCTCTTCGTTGAGCATTTCGGCGAAACGTAACGCCATGTCAGCGCGTCGTCCGTAATGACGATCCGCCAATGTGTCGCAGATCGTCATGGGACCCGGCAGCGTGACCTTCAAGGCGCGCGTGGTTTGTGAGCGCATGAAGGCCGCATCGGCGACGTGGACGGCAGCGCGACGTTTAAGGGGGGCGGTGACCGTCGGTACTTCTGCGATATACCGATTATTGCGGATCCCCATCGGGGTCTTGAGATTCCAATCGATGCCCTCGAGTGTTTCGAGGAAGCCGTGCACGAAATGGATTCGAAATTGCTCGCCGTCGCCCACGATATCGATACCGGCGCGCTCTTGTTCGCGCAGCCATTCGCGAGCGGCTCGTTGTTTACCGTCTTGTAATTGCGCGGCGTCGAGACGCCATGCTGCCCAGAGTTTTTCAGGCTCAGCGAGCCAAGCGGGTTTCGGCAGACTGCCGACGGTCGTGGTGAGAAACATCACCGCATGTTAGCGATGCCGCTAAGCCATTCTGGGCCGTGACGATGCGATTGCTCGCCAGGCGGATTGGATTATCAGATTCCAAAATGTCCACGGCCGGGTAGCTTTCGCCACCCGGCCGTGTCATCCATGGACTTCCAGCGTCCTTGCTGTCGGGTCATCCATGACCCGAGCGTGACTAAATCAGTTCGGCAGCAACACGCTGTCGACCGCGACCACGACGCCATTGGCAGCGCTGTAGTCACCGGTTACGCGGGCGCCGTCGACGCGCAGACGGCCACGCACGAGCTCGACCTTCACGTCGTCGCCGGCTTCCGTCTTGGCGCTGCGGGTGCGCTTGAGATCATCCGACTCGAGAGCCTTACCCGGCACCACGTGGCGGGTGAGGATCTTCACGAGCTGATCCTTGTTCTCGGGGCGCAGCAACGCCTCGAGCTGTTCCGGCGGCAACTTGGCAAACGCCTCATCGGTCGGTGCGAAAATGGTGACCGGGCCTTGGGCGGCGAGGGCATCCTGGAGGCCGGCAACCTCGATGGCCTTGGCGAGGGTGTTGAAGTTACCCTTCTGCTTGGCGACATCGAGAACCGTCGGGCTGCCGGCATAAGCCGAGGCGGCCGATAACAAAGTCAAACAGGCGGCAAAGGCAGCCTTGCGAGTGAAAGAGCGAATCATGGCACTACTCCGTTTAAGTGTTGGGGCGTACCGCGATCCTGCGTACGCGAATCTCTTCGACACGCAAATAGTGACATCGCCCGCGAAGTTTGTCAAGATGTTGTACAGCTAATGGCTGTACACAGCTTGGACAAATAATGAACAAACCGGCAGCCATGGGATCTACTGGCCAATTCACCATCAAGGCGGTCGCGCAGGCGACAGGGCTTTCGGTGGAAACCCTCAGGGCCTGGGAGCGGCGCTACGAGGTCGTTCAGCCGTCCCGAGATGGGTCTGGTCGTCGAACGTATTCGGCCGCTGACGTGGCTCGGTTGCGTTTGCTGCGAACGGCGACTGAGCTTGGCCACACCATCAGTCGGCTTGCGGCCTTGGATGAGGGCGAGCTCGCCAAACTGGTTGCCGATTCGGGCGGTCAGGCTCGTCCCGGTCCCTCGCGCGGGCAGTCCTTCGTTGAGCGTGCGCTCGATGCCGTGACCCATTCCGACCCTTCGGGTGTCGAAGAGGTGCTGACTTCCGCGGTCGCGTTGTTGCCGCCGAATGAAGTGGTCAACACGGTCCTCGTGCCCCTCGTGCAAGAGGTCGGTGAACGCTGGCACCGCGGTGAGGTGTCGATCGCGCAAGAGCACATGACGACGGACATCGTTCGTCGGTTGATCATTTCTGTTTCGCGTGGATACCTGCGTTCGGACAACGGGCCGTGCCTCGTGTTGTCCACCCTATCGGGCGAGCGGCATGAGCTCGGTATTTTGATGTGCAGTTGGCTCGCAGCCACGCGTCGCTTCCGCACTCATTATCTCGGTGTCGATTGTCCGGCGGATGAAATCGCGCGTTTTGCGCTTGAGGTGGACGCCTGCGCCGTACTCGTCTCTTTGGTGATGCCTGAGAATGAGGTGCCCGCGCTGCAGCAGCTACACAAACTCGCCGAGTTGTTGGTCGGCAAGTGCGAAGTGTGGGTCGGTGGTTTCGCGGCGCGTTCGCTGTCACCGGAGGAAGTGCCGCCCGGTTGCTTGTTGTTGCCGACGGCTAATTCTTTCGAGCAGCGTCTCGACCTGCTAGCGGCTCAATTCCATTCTTGATTAGCACGCAACTCTGTTGCGAACTTCACCAAACTTTTCACGCTGACCTCTAGTCAGCCTTCGCCGCTTCGGAATAGCCTCGTGAACTATGAGGCGATTGCTGCTTGGCTTGCTGTTCGCGGTACTCACGGCTTGCGGTGGGGGCGGCGGCTCTGGTTCCGGAACCAGTGTCTCGTTCGGCGGCAGCGGTTCTGCGCCGAGTAATCCGCCGGTCACGACGAGCGAAGCGTTTCGTTTTCTTAACCAAGCGACGTTTGGCGCAACCGACGATGCGGCTCGATCACTGATCGCACTTGGCGACTCCTCGAATGCGTATGCGCGTTGGATTGATGCGCAAATCAGCAAACCGACCGCCTTGCTGCTGCCAGCCGTCGAAGCGGCCTATCCGAATCCCGTGCCGACGGGCTTCAATATCGGCAGTTTGAACGCCGTCCGTCTCGAGAGCTGGTTCGCGAATGCGGTGCGCGGCGAAGATCAGCTGCGCCAACGAGTTGCCTTTGCGCTTTCAGAAATTTTTGTCGTATCGCAGATCGGCGCGCTCCAAAACCTGCCGAACGCCACGGCTGACTTCCACGACATGCTGGCGCGCAATGCTTTTGGCAACTATCGCGACTTGCTAGAGCAGGTGACGCTGCACCCGGCGATGGGCATCTATCTTTCGATGCTCGGCAATCAGCGCGCTGTTGCTGGAACGAATCTTCGGCCAGATGAGAATTACGCACGCGAGATGATGCAACTCTTCAGCATCGGTCTCGTCGAACTCAATCTCGATGGCACTCTCAAGCGCGACGCGACCTCGCAGCCGATCCCGACCTATAACCAAGACATCATCGAGGGTTTTGCACGCGTTTTTACGGGTTGGAAGTGGGCCTGCCCGACGACGGCACCGGCTTGCACTTTCGCCAACACGCGTCCGCAGCTCGCTCCCGTCGCGGGGTATAACCAGATCAAGCCGATGCTGCTGTTCGAAGCGCAGCACGAGCCCGGTGAGAAGCGGCTGTTGAATTACAGCGGCGTTGCATTGAGCGGCGGTCTCATCCCGGCCAATCAAGGTGGCGATCGCGATCTACGCGCTGCACTCGACAATGTTTTCAATCATCCGAATGTTGCGCCATTCATCTCCAAACAGCTCATCCAAAAATTGGTGACGAGCAATCCGTCGTCGGCTTATGTGCAGCGCGTTGCCGAGAAGTTCAACAACGACGGGTCTGGGCGTCGAGGCAATCTCGATGCAGTGGTCCGAGCCGTTCTGCTCGATACGGAAGCCCGAACGATGCCCAGTGGTAGTGCGGCTGCAACTGCCGGCAAGCTCAAAGAGCCGCTGCTGCGATTGACCCAGTTATGGCGTGCCTACGATGCGCGCGCGACGAGCGAAAAACTCGGTGCCGCGCGTAACTTTCCCGGTGGTGCCAGTGGCACCTTTGGGCAGGCACAAGGTTCGTCTCCATCGGTATTCAATTTCTTCAGCCCGCTTTACGCGCCTCCAGGTGAAATTGCGGATGCCGGATTGGTTGCACCGGAGATGCAATTGGCGACCGAATATCTCAACACTCAGACGACGAACTTCTTTTGGACGCAAGTCACGACGCGCACTCACCTCAACACAGCGCGCTTGAATGTTGATGATGTTTATATCGATATTTCAAATGAGTTGTCGCTAGCTGCCAATCCGGATGGTCTGATCGATCGCGTTGCGACTCGTCTACTCGGTGATCCGAGCCTGTTATCAACGGAACTGCGCGCAGAGATCAAGGCACAAGTGGAGCGCACGACCATCCCTGCGACCAATCCAACCGCGGCGCAAGCCACTCGAGTCGGCGATGCGCTCTATCTCATCCTTATTTCACCGAGCTACGCTTTACAGCGTTGACGTTCAGGACGATACCCATGAATCGGCAACGACGACGATTTTTGAAAGCGGCCGCTGCAGGTGGCGTTGCCTATGCTTTCGGTCGCACGGTGGGCACCCTCGATGCCCAGATGACGGGCGTCGGTGGCTTCGGCGACTACAAGGCCTTGGTCTGTCTGTTCCTCTTCGGTGGTAACGATTCCTGGAATATGTTCGTGCCAACGAGCACGGCTGAATACAACGCGTATTCGCGTTCGCGCGGCGGCGGTACGGCCTCGAGCCTTGCGGTTGATCGCGCCGCCTTGTTACCGGTCGTGTACGACGGACAAACGAGCGGAGATCCAACCTACGGATTTCATCCCTCCATGACCGGTGCGCGCGAGCTGTTTCAGTCGGGTCGTTTGGCGGTCATGGCGAACATGGGGCCGCTGCTGCGTCCGACGACGAAAGCGCAGTATCAGTCTGCAGCGACGAGCGGGCATGCGCTGCCGCCCCAATTGTTCTCGCACAATGATCAGCAGGATCAGTGGCACAGTTTGCGCGGCAGGGTGGTTTCAAAATCTGGTTGGGCGGGTCGAGTTGCTGATGTCCTGAACGCGCAGGTTGCAAGCCAACAGCTTTCCCTCAATGTGTCGCTGTCAGGTCAGACCTATTTCCAAGCTGGCGAGGTTGCCCGTCCGTACGTGATGGGCGCTGCGGGTGCGACCAATTTCAACGGCTTTGCGGCTTCTGGAGTAGGTCTTGGGCGTCGCGGTGCCGTCGAAGCTAGCCTGACGGCAGCACTCGCTAGCAAAACGAACACTGTCTATGAGCGGAGCTATGCGAGCGTGCAGCAACGTGCGTTGCAATTCGCTGATCGCGTTAACGGAGCACTGACTACAGCGCGGGACTTTTCCGCTTTGCCTAATACGGGCGCGACGCTCTCGGGCTTGCAGACGCAGCTGCGAACGGTGGCTAAGTTGATCTCGGTGCGTACCAGTTTGTCGTTGTCACGACAGATTTTCTTTGTCTCACTCGGTGGTTTTGATCAGCACGATGATCTGATGGCCGATCAGCCAGGGTTGCTCACTACCGTCAGTAATGGGATCAAAAGTTTTTACGATGCACTGACCGAGATGGGCATGGAGAACTCGGTCACGCTATTTACCCAGTCGGACTTTGGTCGCACACTAACTTCGAATGGCGATGGCTCCGATCACGCCTGGGGTGGGATTCAGTTGGTTGCTGGCGGCGCCGTTCGTGGTGGGCGCATCTATGGTCAATATCCGCTGCTCGAAATCGGCAGTTCACTCGATGTGGGTGGTGGCCGTTTCATCCCGACAACCTCAGCGGACCAATATGCCGCTACTTTGGCGTCGTGGTTCGGTGTGGGGCCGAGCGATCTTTCCAAGGTTGCGCTGAACATCGGCGCATTTGCGACGCAAGATCTCGGCTTTCTCGGTTAAGCGCCAGTGCGTTGACCGCAAGCGGCGCGTTCAGGCGCGAGATTTTCCTTGCGCAACTCGTTGCAGGAATTGCTCGAGCTTGTCGTCCGTCTTGCCGCTCGCGTCGGTGGGGAGTGGGCCGCTGATGACACCGCAGTAGTGACGTGCGCGACCGGCATCGATCCATAGCTCGTCGGCAACCGCGATGACCGTGCCATAGCGTCGATCGATGACCTGATAACGATCCAAGGAGACCTCGAACCAGAAGTTCGAATGATGGGTGACTCGTGACGTCTTTAATTGCAGTAGCTCGCGCGGCGTTGGCGTCTCTCGTCGAAATTCTGGCGTCGCGTACGCCTGGCAGAGCGGCTCGAGATGGGCTGCACCCGCGGCACCCCAAAGCGAGTAGAACAGCGGCACACTGAGCGGAACGGCAGCCAGCCACATCGTGATTCGGATCCAGCGTCGCTTACGGCCCGGGCCTTCGAGTTTGACCACATCAGCTAAAAGCAGAAACGCGAGCGACGCCGGCATCGCGGCAATCAGTAAAACGATTGCGGCGAGAGCCAGATCGTCGCTCACGCCGAACTCAAAGGATGAACCTGCTTAGATCTTCGTCTTGCGACAAGGCCTCGAGGTGGGCGTCGACATACGCAGCGTCGATCTCGATTTGTTCTCCGCTACGATCAGTCGCTTCGTAAGACAGCGTTTCGAGCAGTCGCTCCATCACGGTATGCAGACGACGTGCGCCGATGTTCTCCGTGCGCTCGTTGACATGGAAAGCGATCTCCGCCAGTCGTCGTACGCCACTTGCGGCGAAACGGACGTGCACCCCTTCGGTCTCGAGTAACGCCGCATACTGAGTCGTTAGCGAGGCATTGGGTTCGGTCAAGATACGGACGAAATCTTCGACACTCAGCGACGACAGTTCGACACGTATCGGGAAGCGCCCTTGCAGCTCCGGAATGAGATCGGAGGGCTTGGCAACGTGGAACGCACCCGAGGCGATGAACAGCACGTGATCCGTCTTGATCGGACCATACTTCGTGTTGACCGTGCAGCCCTCGACGAGAGGCAGCAAATCTCGCTGCACGCCTTCGCGTGAGACATCGGCACCGTAGCTGTCTTGTCGGCGGCATACCTTGTCGATCTCGTCGATGAAGACGATACCGTTTTGTTCGGCGTTTTGAACCGCTTTAGCGCGCAACTCTTCTTCGTTGAGTAGCTTGGAGGCTTCTTCCTCTAGCAGCAGCTTTTGCGCTTCTCGAATTTTCAATTTCCGAGAGCGTCCTTTGCCAGCGCCGAGGTTTTGGAACATGGACTGAAGCTGTTGCTGCATTTCTTCCATGCCGGGTGGCGCGACGATTTCCATTCCAAGCACCGGATTACGCAGCTCAATTTCGATTTCACGGTCATCGAGCTGGCCTTCACGCAGCATTTTTCGGAATTTTTGGCGAGTCTCTGCATCACGCGGTGTGACCGGCTCATCCGTGGAGAATCCCATCAAGCGCGGCTTAGGCAGCAGTGCATCGAGGATGCGCTCCTCAGCGGCATCCGCAGCGCCATCGCGCGCGCGGGCAAGCGCCTCTTCGCGCGCGAGTTTGACGGCGAGCTCAACCAGATCCTTGATAATCGAGTCGACGTCCCGGCCGACGTAGCCCACCTCGGTGAACTTGGTCGCTTCGACTTTGACGAATGGCGCCTTGGCGAGACGCGCAAGACGACGGGCGATCTCGGTCTTGCCGCAGCCGGTCGGACCGATCATCAAGATATTTTTCGGCGTGATCTCGGGGCGCAGATCTTCGCGAACTTGCATCCGTCGCCAACGATTGCGCAGCGCGATAGCCACCGATCTTTTGGCGGCATCTTGACCGATGATATGTTGGTCAAGTTCCGTGACGATGGCTTTAGGTGTCAGTTCGGCAGGCAACACACTCATGAGCCGAGCTCCTCGATCACGAGGTTACGGTTGGTATAGATGCAAATGTCGGCTGCAATGTTGAGCGATCGTGAGACGATCTCTCGCGCACTGAGATCGGTATTGTCGATCAAGGCTTGCGCTGCAGCCTGTGCGAATGCACCACCGGAGCCAATGGCAACGAGATCGTGTTCCGGCTCGATGACATCGCCATTGCCGGAGATCACGAGCAATTTCTGCGGATCACCGACCAGTAACAACGCTTCGAGTCGACGCAGCGCACGATCAGAGCGCCAATCTTTGGCAAGCTCGATCGCGGCTCGCGTCAGGTTGCCAAATTTATCGAGTTTGCCCTCGAAGCGTTCGAACAGGGTGAATGCATCGGCCGTGCCGCCGGCAAAACCGCCGATGACTTTGCCGTTGCCCAGCAATCGTACTTTGCGCGCATTACCTTTCATCACGGTATTGCCGAGTGTGACTTGCCCGTCGCCGCCGATCGCGACGATCCCGTCGCGGCGTACGCCGAGAATCGTGGTGCCGTGCGGATTGAAACCTTCAGCCATGGGACTCACTTCTTTCGCGCCCGCGGATGGGCTTGGTCATAGATGCGGGCGAGATGCTGGAAATCAAGGTGGGTATAGACCTGGGTCGTAGCGATATCGGCGTGCCCTAGCAACTCCTGGACGCCCCGCAAGTCCTGACTGGATTCGAGCAAGTGTGAGGCGAAGGAATGCCGGAACAGGTGCGGGTGCACGTGAACGGGTAGCCCTTGCCGTTGCGCCCAAGCCGAGACTCGCTTTTGGACGGTCCGCGCACCGAGACGACGACCATTACGGCCGACGAAAACGGCTTTTTCTTCGGCTTGGGTCATCGCAGTACGGTCCTTGAGCCAGGCTTGCAGCGCCTCACAGGCTTTTCGACCAATCGGCAAGATTCGCACCTTATTGCCCTTACCGGTGACTCGAACGGTGCGATCAGCAAGATCAAGATCATGCAGATCGAGCCCCAACAATTCCGCGAGGCGTAAGCCCGACGAATAGAAGAGTTCCATGACAGCGCGATCACGTTTGGCGAGCGCGTCATCACCCTCGATCTCTAGCAGACGATTCATCTGATCGGCATCGACGGTTCGTGGTAAGGGTCGGCGTGCTTTGGGAGCGCGGACGTCGCCAGCCGGATTGTGGGATATCACACGCTCCCGCTGTAGGAAGTGAAGAAAACTCCTCGTTGCCGATAGACGCCGTTGAATACTGCGAGGCGCGAGGCCGGCAGCATGCGAGCGCGCGGCAAACGATCGGATGTGCTGTTCGTCAAGTGATATCCAGTCAGCAATTTTTTGCTGATCACACCACTGCGCGAGACTCTCGATCTCGCGTCGATAATTCAGCGTGGTGTGCGGCGACATTCGCCGCTCACGCGACAAGTGCGTGACGAATTTTTCGACCCACTCCAGCGCTGTCGGTTTCACGCCGCCTGCGTACGACAGCGCATTAGTGCGGCACCGAGGAGTTCGCCCATGCGCGCCAAAAAATCGGTGCTCATCGCCGGCGTGAAGCGTTCGGCATCGATACTGCCGAGCGCCATCGCGCCGAGACTCGCGGCAGGGCCGATCGGTACGAGCGCCATCGACGCGATGGATTCGGCTTCATCGCCGAAGGCGACGCGTCGTTGCTCGAGCGAAAAGTGACCGCAGCGCGTGCGGGCTGCCGGCAACAATGCTTCGATACCGGGGCGCACTTCTGGATCGAGCAGTAGTCGTACCGAGACGATATCGAAATCGGTTCGCAATGAAGCATGTACGCGCGTCACCAAATCGGCTTCGTCGTGGGCTTGCATCAACGACAGTGTGAAGTGGTGCATACGTTCTGCGATGACATCGTTCTCGCGACCTACGCGAACCCACTCCGCGAGCTTCTCGCGATTCGCCGCCTGGCGCTCGCGCAAAACTTTGATCTGGCGCTCCATCAAGGAAACGGCGCCTTCGCCTGCCTCATGATGCAGCACGAGGTGGTCGAGGATCTCCGGATGCTTTTGTAGAAAGTCCGGGTGCTGCTGCAAAAATTCGACGACTTGCTCATCCTGCATCGATCAATCCTCGATTGAACCTTCGAACGCGACCACAGCAGGCCCCGTCATCCATAAATGTGATCCGGGTCCGTCCCAGCGCAGGGATAA
>Ga0129336_10003200_pt1 | contig 10114 bp, 10 predicted proteins | sample CPB6_02_DNA_FD_96878 | JGI IMG/M metagenome (GOLD analysis project Ga0129336, IMG submission 96878) | Freshwater to marine salinity gradient microbial communities from Chesapeake Bay, USA - CPBay_Sum_0.6_0.2_DNA | ecosystem: Environmental > Aquatic > Marine > Coastal | place: USA: Chesapeake...
GGCGATATTTTTCAACCCACAGGAAATCTTCACGCATAATCAAAAACAATACTTTTTCAAATAACGATTTACTTCTTCTGGTTTATCTTCCAGATAGTAAGCTTCAACCTCATAGACACTTGAGGATCCAGAAGTCTGAGTAGAGTTTACCACATCCTGAAGTTTTTCGGGAGTTAAAAATATGTTTCTGACACCGATTGGTTTTTGTCTGCATGACTGTACAACATGAACTGCTTCATGATATACAGTTTCATTAACATAATACCAAACAGGGCTGATAGTATTTTTAATGTTGTCTAAACAAATGATAAAGTCTGGAGACTTACTGTACCCAAACAAGTTTTTATGTTTTTTGCAAATAGGTGCATTCTCTTGCACCTTAAAATTTTTCAACATTACCCCTGTCAGAATTTCACGCCCAACAGGAGTCAAATAAAGAAGAAATTCCATCAACCAAAAGTAGAATCAGGTTCAAGAGCGATATGATAAGTCACACCCATTTGAGTGTTAACGAATCGTGAAATATTAGACTTGGAAATTACAACCTCATACTTACCAGGGATGATTTTGATGTTCTCAACCTTGAAGTTCATCGTAAAGACATCAGAAGTTTCTCCAACCTCAATCGAATATTCGTTAGAGGTTTCATTCTTCCTATCACGAACCATAAGACAAATCTTAGTCCCATCACCAATGGCACAAAGATCGGGAACCTGATAGACTGCAGCAGCTTTGAGAAGTTGATTCAGTTGATCGGAATCAAGTTCAAAACAGATGTCTTCACTAGGAAGAGTCAGTTCTTTTTCAGGTGGACTAATGATTACATTGGGATCCGAATAATAATACTTAGTACGACGAGAACCTTCTTTAATCGTCACATAAGAATCTGCACTGAAATCTAGTTCAGCATTATGGTGCAGAGACAAACCATTCAGGAATTGATTCAAATCATAGATACCAAACTCTTTTGGCAACTCTTCATCAATCTCAGCAGACGCAAGAATATTCTTCATCACTGAGATAGTACGAAGTTGGTTTCCAGTCTTGAACAGAAGAGACTGGTTGATTGAAGAGAAGTTCTTCAGAATCGAAATGGTTTTTTCAGAAAGTTTCATAGGTGCCCTTATTTTCATTATGAAGTCCAGCGAAGTGATAAAGAAGAATACAATAGTGAATTGCTTTCAGAATGTCAAGTTTTGACTTACCATTCTTCTTACCAAATCGAGAAAGATATTTAATTGCATTTGAACGAGTAAAAGGTTCAGCATCACCAATACTCTCAATCAAATCTAAGGTTTGAGTCTTAGATTGTTCAGATGTATAATGAGCATGATATGTACTTGAAAGATATTGTTCAATTTCTTTCAGAGTTTTGTCCTCATTGTATTTCCAAAAAGGATGTTGCGATTCAGGCATTTTTAAATTCAAAACGATAGTGTCATTTTCCATAGTAAAGGGGAAGGCACAATTACCTTCCCCAATTATATCAGGATGAGGCTGATTCGTCAACCTCTTCTTGATTAACTGTAGCATCAATTTTATCATACAGTTCAAGGAAAGAAGTCTTGGTTTCATCATCAAAACGATTCACACAAACTTGAATCGCTTTCATACGCTTACCAAAGATAGAGTAAGCACGGATGATGTGAGTGAGACGGCGAGTAGAAATCACTTCATCAATACCACCATCCTTGAAAGTCTTACGGATGATATCAGCCCAAGAAGAAAGCTTCTCACAGAACTCCAAGTCATCTTTACCCAGAGAAGTCATCATTTTCTCAAGGATTTTTTGTTCAGTCTTTTGAGTAGGATACTCTTGTTCAAAAGTCAGAGCAAATCGTTCAAGGAATGCTTCGTTGAGAACATTGGTGCCGATGAATCGCCCATCATCAGAACCCTTACCCTTGGTGTTTGCAGTAGCAACTACAGTGAATCCTGAAGCAGGTTTGACATACTTACCAATCTTTTTCAGAAAGACACCATTACCTTCTAGAACCGATTGAAGGCAAAGAATTTTGTTGGAAGCCAAGTCAATTTCGTCAAGCAGAAGAACCGCACCGCGCTCAAGGGCTTCGATGACTGGGCCATTATGCCAAACAGTTTCACCGTTGATAAGACGGAATCCACCGATAAGATCGTCTTCATCGGTTTCGATTGTGATGTTGACACGAATCAACTCACGGCCAAGTTGAGCACAAGCTTGTTCAACACTGAAAGTTTTTCCATTGCCAGAAAGGCCAGTGATGAAGACAGGATAGAAAATACGAGAAGAAAGAATCTTCTTAAGATCACTGAAATTACCAAAGCTGACGAAGTTATCATCTTTACTAGGAATCAAGTTTTGTTGAATAGTAGGTTCCACAGAAGGAGCTTGATAGGTTTGTTCAAGTTTTTCTTGAACAGTAAGATTCCAAACACCACGACTCACTTTAAAAGAATCGAGTCGTTTAGTCACAGTGGGATAAGAAATACCAGTTTCGGCACAATATTCACGAATATTTTCGGTAGTGATAGTTGTACCATAACGATCTTGAAGATCGGAAATTTCAAAAGAAGACTTACGAGGCATGATGAATTTGTTTGGCATGTAGTAATTATAAGGGATATTGGGAGGAAATCTCCTCCCAGTGGACGGTTTGAAAAGTGGTTACGACACAAGAGACGCAAAGGAAGACAGGACTTTTTTATTGGTTCCTTTGTTCTTCAACATCTTACGAAATGCTTTACCAATTTGAGCATCAGAAGCTTCGTCTTCAACATCAAACTCAGAACTCTTTGAAAGATTAGTTGCAGATACTGCATAAAGAGCATCATAACCAAAGTCATTAAATTCAACTGACTTTTCTTTCTTCCACTTTTCAATAATTTTATTATCAATATAGTTTCTTCGACAGAATCCATTGAATTCATATCCAGAAAGAATACGGAATCCAATCAGATTAACTTCAGGAAAATTGTGTTTAAGATTTTCCAGAAGAATAGTTGTCATGCAGTTCTTAGTGGAACTCCAATCAAAGTTCCGATAAACATGTCCCGTCTTACGATCACGAAGAGCAGTATAAGGGCCACAACGATTGTGTCCAAGATAGGTATTGTTTGGATCCCGAGTGATGTTGACATCAAAAGCCATACCATTTGCTTCACCATCAGTCAGAATTACGACATTAACTTTTTGAAGTTTATTTTGATTCTTAAACTGGGGGATAATTTTATGAAGACAAATAATCGACTCATCCAAAGGAGTTCCACTCAAATCAAGCCCCATAGGAATGTTGTAGTTTGAATAAGAACTACGATCATGACGATGAGCAATCCTCCAAATATTCAGAAGATGAGTTTCCAAATCCCGAGAATTGGAACGAGAAGAGAAGAAATTCAAAAGATGAAAATGTTTATGAATTGAAATCATTCCATGTTTACGCTGATATTTTTCAGGGGTTTCCTCCAGTTCGGAGTCCAGAATACGATCAGGGAAATCGTAGGTAAAAGCATAAACTTCAAAAGGAATTTGAACTTTCTTACAGAACCAAACAAGATTGAAAAGTTGTTTAACAGTATCGAGAAGATAATCCGACATGGAACCACTCCAATCCAGAACGAAAATCAAACCATGATTTTTACCATCAGGAATCACAGAAACCTTACGGAAAAGATCTTCATTGTATTTGTAAGTATGAAGTTTGGTGGTATCAAGAACACCAGTACGAGCGACTGAAGAACGAGCATAAGAGTCTGCAGACTTCTTACATTCAAACTCTTTTACCAGATAGTTGACTTCTTTCTGAGCAGAAGCTTTATATTTTTTATATTCAGAATCAGCATGTGTAAACACATTGTCCCAATACTTAGGATCCCTACGAGACATCTCTTCAGTCCAAGCTTGATTGATATGATTGTGAAGGGTTTTATAATCAACAACTACCTTATCAATATAAATTTCAGGAACTTCAATATAAGTGGTTTCATGAAAATGAACATTACCGTTGAGATCTTTCAGTTCCTCATCAAAGGATCTTTGAGTCTTTGAAGTCTCTTCATCAGAAGCACCACCAGCGGTTCCACCATAAGAAGAAGAATCCTCACCAAAGTTAGATTCATCAGACTCAGTGGAAGACTCACCAGATTCATCAGAGTCCACATCATTAGGAAACTGTTCTTCAGACTCGCCCTGAGCGGTGCCAGAACCCGCCTGAGGCGTTTCAGAAGCAGGAACCTCAGCCGAGTCCATTTTCTTGTCTTTAATATATTGCACAAGTTTACGGCAGACTTCCAGAACATCTTCAAAAGTTTCTGCAGTTTCAGTCATTTCAACAAACTGCAGTTCCTCATCCTTAAAAGGAACACGAGCATAAGCACCGATTTTGAAATGAAGATTGATGCGATCAATCAGGGAAAAAGTATTCAAATCTTCATCCTTAATGGAGAAGAAATCATCATCATTCAATTCATTATATCCTTTATAAAAGGACTTAGCGAGTCCAGGATACTTACGCTTCATCAGTTTCTCAATGCGAGCATCTTCAATCACATTGACATAATCTTTAGGAATTTCTCCAATGAAATCCCAGTTATCTGCAGGAGTATAAAGAGCGTGTCCAACTTCATGTCCCACCAGCATATCGTAAACGATGGGAGAAGCTTTGTCCCACAGAGGAAGAACAAGAACTCGATTGAGGACATCGAAAGATGCAGTAGAGACTTTCTTATGTTCTACAATCAGGTTCTCAGTTGCGAGAAGACGGGCAAGACTACCCTTGACTTCATGGTTGACAGACATGGTTTCCTTTGCGTATGGAAATACTATACGACAAAAAACCCCACCAGTGGTGGGGCGTGTGACGGTTTGATTACTGTCTGAGTTTGGAAAACCCTTTGACTTTTTCAAATTTTAACACATGTTCAAACTTATCGTTTAAGTCAGACTTATGAGAAATCACAAATATATTAGCATCTTTAATAATATATCGGATAATCTTTAAGAACTCATCTGTTCCAAATCCATCAAGTGATGAGTCAAAGACTTCATCCATAATCAACAGATTAGTATTAACTGAGTTCTTGATTCTGGCAACCTCCCGCCAAGTGAAGAGTAGTGACAAATCGACTCGCATCTTTTCACCTTCAGAGAAAGATGCATAAGAAAAGTTCTCATGGATTGGAGTTTTAATCGACTCGTTAAACTCTTCATCCAATTGAAAGTTAATATAGAAATCCATCATTTGAAGATATCTATTTACCTGTTGATTAATCAGTGGCAAATAGTTCTTAATAATTTTGGATTTTACTCCCCCATCTTTAAGGAGGGAGTAAATGAAATCGTAATATACGACTTCTTCTTTTTTACTTGACAGTTCTTTAGTTGTCTTTTGGAGATTTTCTTGAAATGACTTTAACTTTTCATTCTCAGTATTTCTGTTTTGTAACTGATTGGCAACTGTTTGAATTTCAGATTCAAGATCTCGGATTTGTCTTTGATTAAATTGAATCCGAGTATTGTTTTGAGCAATGTCATGCGTTAGTTTCGTAATCTCCTGGGATATTGAATTAAAGTGACGCTCTCGCTTTTCTTCCTCTTTAATAGTTTTTTCAAGATCTTTAAAGCCTTGATTTAACTCCTCTACTTTATTTTGAGCGTCAGCAATTCTATTTATCCGAAACTGTTCTTCAATCGTCTGTGTGCAGGTAGGGCATACCGTATTTTCTTGGAAGAACTTATATTCTTTAGTGATCGTTGATACTTTTTGAGATATCTTTCCCCTCAAATTACCCAACTTTTTAATCTTAGAAGAAGCATTTGCAACTTCAGATTGCTCTGCAGTTTTCTTTTCTAAAGATTTTTGAATCTCCTCACTATTTTGAATATAAGTTTCATTCTCGTTCAAAAGATTGTCAATCTTAGACTTACAAGATTCAATATTTTCCTTGCCATTATTCTCAAGTTCTTCAATAAAATCTTTTTGCATGGTAATTTTTTCTTGCAAAAGATTTTTTTGAGATTCAAGATTTCGACTTTCTTCATTTAATCCACGAACACGATCTTTCACAATCAAATTCATGGAAGAGAAGATTTTAATATCCAAAAGATCCTCAATGACTTCCCTACGATGAGCTGCAGGAAGTTGCATGAAGGGAACAAAAGTTGAAGAACCCAAAACTACAATTTGAGTAAATGACTTGTAATTAAGTTTCAGAATGTTTTGTTCTAGATTTTTTTGATCATCTTTAGCATCTGCACTTTGAGACATCATCTGTCCATTGCGATAAATCTCAAAGATATTTGGTTTCATTCCACGACGAACCAACCATTCAGTAGAGGCTGTAGAAAACTCAATTTCCACAAGACAATCCTTTTCGTTTTGTGAATTTAAAAGTTGGGGTTTATTAATCTTTCGGAATGGTTTATTAAACAAAACAAAGGTAAGTGCATCCAGAATGGTTGACTTGCCAGCACCATTTGTTCCAACGATTAGAGTTGTTGCATGTTGGGTGAAATCAACTTCTGTAAACTGGTTGCCAGTTGACAGGAAGTTCTTCCAACGAATTTTTTTAAAAAAGATCATTATCTCTGGGGGGTATCACAAGATCGTTTTCATCAATTATAACATAGGTATACTTGTTTTCCTCGCACAACTTAATAGTAGGTTCATCTTCTATTTCAAGAACAGTCAAAGGAGGAAAGTCATCCGCTTCTAAAAGCCCTGCAAATCTTTCTGCATCATCCTCGCCTTTGAAAAGATAAAGGACTCTATCACCGTCACTATTTTCAACGGCATACAATCCTTCATGTTCTCTACCTTCTAGTGCGAGCACAAACATCAGTCTACTTCACAAGCTTGTTTATAAATTGATGATACCAGTTTTTTAACAACTGATTTGTTCAATGAAGATTCACTGTCTTCAATATATCTATTCAAAATTGAAACCGTATCTTCATTTTCAGAAGCTTCAAATTCTACATTGTCAGATAAGTCATAATTCTCTACAACTTTTACTTCTAGTGTATTGACTTTATTCAGTTTGTCAATAAATTTTTGAAATTGATTTTCATCTGTTTTTTTCTTAACAATTACCTTGACAAACTTGTTTTCAAATTCATCAAACTTAAAAATCTGATGAGGAGTATCTGAATATTGAATCTTCTTATAAATTGAAAATGGATTATCAATATGAGTATGTTCTAATGTTTCGGTATCAAAAATAGTGAATCCACGATTATCATCCACATCATTCCAGTAAATCTCATAAGGATTTCCTAGATAGAAAATCTTTCCATCACTACTACGAGTATGAAAATGTCCAGAGAATACTTTGGTGAACTTATTGAAGATGGTTTTATCATCTCCATGATCCATCACAAATCCACGATAGGGAGAGAATCCAGTCAACTCCAAATGCCCCATTGCAATATGAGCATTTGTCTTTGCAATTAACTGAAGGGTTTCATCACGATTCTCTTGATTAATCCAAGGAAGAAAAAGAATCTTCCTATCATCGATTGTAATTTCTTGAGCTTTAGCAATTGTAACTACATTCTCATATTCACGAAGTAACAAATCAATGGCAGTTATATCATTCGTGTTTTTATAGTATGTTGTGTGATTACCGATGATTGTATAAACTTTACATCCCAAGTCTTTGAGACGATTGTAATAATTATCTTGAGCCCATTTCAAAGCCCAGAAATCAATCGACTTACGATTATCAAAAGTATCGCCCATATCAATAACTGTGGTAATACCTTCCTTTTCTAGAGTGGGAAAGAATACCTCATTATAAAATTTTAGAAAGTAGTCATGAAATACTTTAGATCCCTTTCTAGCACCAAAGTGCTGATCGGTGATAATAGCAACCTTCATATCAATAGTTGTTTGAACGATATTGAATATTGTTTTTAATCATATTAAGATCCGAATCACTACTTGACAAGATGGTGTCATCAGATACAAACACTTCATCAAATCCAGAGTGATCCAAAAGTTTTGACTTAACTTCCAGTTGTCTTTTTTCTTTTGCAATGCGGCGAAGAAAGGCGTAATAGATGACTTGAGTAAAGTAAGCAAATGGATTAGAAGATTTTTCAGGATCGAAGTTGTGAATATACTGGACACAATTTTCGATACCGTCAGAAATCATATCCTCACGGAACATGTAGTTAACAAAGTTTGGTTTGTATGATAAGTGCGTGGCAATCTTAAGGAAACACTCACCAAGATAATTGGTAATGCGTGGTTTTGGCAAGTTATTCGTTGCAGCAGAAGCCACAGAACGTCGATATTCCACAATCGCTTCCAGGAAATCTTTATTGTTTACATAGTGTTCTGCTGCTTTTCTGCTTCTTACCATTGTTAACGCCATTGCATTTAATTAACTCAAATCTTGTTCGTATTATAACACAAGATTAAAGGCTTGACAACACTCAAAAATACATCTAGAATAACTCTGTCAGGGTTCAAGGGAACAATTTAGCTACCTTTATAAAGCCTTTCTAGTTTACTTTTAAATTCATCAAGAGTTGAGATGTAACCCATCTCTTTGGTAATTTGTGATTTACAAGATGTATTTTTATTGTATCTTTTATTTTTAGATACAAACTTTTTATACATTTTTAAAATATCATCATTTAAAATTTCACTCATTGTTAACACTTTTTCCATATCCAAAAAGAACATTGACTCATCAGACATTTTAATCCAGGGTTCAAACTGAAGCCCAGATATGTTCATTCTTGTTAAATTAATTTCTTTAACAAGAACTGGTGATTCTATCAAAAGAACAATTCTATCATGTTCATCACATGGGCATACTTTTGCCATAATTTCTTCACCAGATACTAATTTTAATGTAGCATAAAATTCTTCTTCCATCTACTTTCTTAAGTTAATATTGATTATTGAATAATTAAAATACTCCTCATTATAGATTTTAATTCTTTCAGTGAGATGATTTAAAGTATAATTACGAGATGAATTTAAACTGATGTCGTCTGCAATATCATACAATACTGCTTTTTGTTTTTTATTTCCTTTACGAAGGACTCTACCGATTGATTGTAAATTTCTAATTCTAGATTTGGATGGTGAAGCAAAAACTACATTATGAAGGTTTTTGATATTGATACCAGTAGAAAAAGTTCCGTAGGATGCAATGATGATTGCGTTGGATTCTTGTTCCGTAATTCTACGAACTTCTTCTCTGTCTTCTGTATCAACACCACCGTGAACGAAAAAGACTTGACGATTCTTTTCCTTGTCGTTATTTATAAGGTTATAAAGGATGAGCCCATGAGACTCTACTCGATTGAAAAGAACCAAACTGTTTCCTTTTAAATCTAAAGATAAGTTTCGGATAAAGTTGTTTCTCTTTTCATGTGATATGATGTATTGAATTTCATCCTCGTACTTTTCAAACTTTCTACCTTCATGTTTCAATAAAAGAACTTTAATATCAAGTTTTGCAAGATGCCCTTTATCAATGAGTTCTTTTGTTTTTGTGACACTATATGATGGGCCGAATAAACCTTCTAGAACCCACTTATGAGTTTGTGTTCCATCTAAGGTTCCAGTAAATCCAAATCGATATTTACAATCTAAAAGTTTTGACATAATATCGACAAGTGATTTTGATTTGAACTGATGTGCTTCGTCACCAATTACCACATCAAACTTATCAAACCACTTAACTGGTTCTTTGTAAATTGATTGCCAAGTTGTAATGACTACTGGAGCATTGATGTCATATCTTTCTCTTCCCGAATAGATTTTGTGACAATAGTGTGATGCATCCCAACCATAATCTTCAAAGTCTTTATACATCTGTTCCACAAGTGAAGTAGTTGGAACAATGATGAGTGTTGACAAATTTTTTTCTGTGTAGTATCTTGTGATGGCATAAATCATCAAAGATTTACCAGATGCAGTTGGAGAAATTAATAGTTTGCGATTAAAATATAACGCACTGTAAATTCCATCCAACTGATAGTCTCTTGGTTCATGTTTTGAGATTGACTTGACATAATCTACAACACCTTCTCTTGAAATCATTTCATTGACTTCAAAAGGTAATCCATAAAATTTTGAGTCTGCAAACTCATATTTGTAATTGCCTTTCTCTGCAA
>Ga0129336_10003202_pt1 | contig 10113 bp, 8 predicted proteins | sample CPB6_02_DNA_FD_96878 | JGI IMG/M metagenome (GOLD analysis project Ga0129336, IMG submission 96878) | Freshwater to marine salinity gradient microbial communities from Chesapeake Bay, USA - CPBay_Sum_0.6_0.2_DNA | ecosystem: Environmental > Aquatic > Marine > Coastal | place: USA: Chesapeake Bay...
CGTAAAGATGTGTTTGAATAAAGGCGCTGTACCCACTGTAGATGAATTTAAAGAAACTGTGGCAAGCAGAAATCTTAACAATCTAACTATATGGCATAACGTAGGTATGGATGTTGAAAACGGCGAGTGGGCGATCATGGGTTCTCGTATGTGTACACATATGACAATTCTTACTGACTGGGACCATTCTAATGTTCAATGGTTTGACAACTACATTAAAATGTGGGAACACGTTAAGAATGAAGATCCATTAGTGTTATCAGAGGCATATGGAATTGAACTACGCACTAAGTTAGGTTTGCCAATGTGTGCGTTAGATAGTGAACAAAGTAAATTCTTTAAGCGTCACTATAATAGTGACAAGCATAATTTAGGTCCACTAGTTACGGAGATGGAAGTCATCAGAAGGATAGAAGGCTGGTAATGTCATACGAAACAAATAGAATTAAAGACATTAAGGTCGTAGTAGAACGTGAAGCAGGATCAACATTTTGTTTAGCAAAATGGCATCACGTTACTATGTACTTGCAATCAGGAGAGACACATAGTTGTTATCATCCACGACCACATAAGATTCCATTAAGTGAATTAGCAGATAATCCTTCGGCATTACATAATACACAAGAAAAAAAAATAGAACGTCAAATGATGCTTGAAGGCAAAAAGCCCGAAGGCTGTCAGTATTGCTGGAACATTGAAGCAATGGGTCCTGACTACATTAGTGACCGTCATATACGTAATGCAAGTATTTTTACTGAAGAACGTTTTGAACAAACAGCAAAGGGACCTTGGGATCAAAACATTAATCCAGAATACATTGAGATTAACTTTGGTAATGAATGTAACTTCAAATGTGGTTATTGTCATCCAAAGTATAGCACAAGTTTTTACAAAGAGATTGAGAAGTTTGGTCCTGTAACCAGTGTAAAGAATCATCGTTGTGATGTTGATTGGATGAAGTTATATCAACGTGAAGATGATAACCCATATGTAGATGCGTTTTGGGAGTGGTGGCCAGAGATGCGTAAGACATTGAATATCTTGCGTGTAACAGGTGGCGAACCTACATTACATAGTAGCACATGGAGATTGTTAGAACAGATTGACAAGGATCCTATGCCATGGTTAGAACTAAACATTAATAGTAACTTCGGAACAAAGACTGTTCTTTATGAACGTCTTGCTGAAAAGGTAAAGAAACTTACAGATGAGGGTAAGATTCGTAGTTTCAAAATGTTCACTAGCATGGATACATGGGGACAACGTGCTGAATATATTCGCACTGGATTAGATTTAGAACTATGGGAGAAAAACTTTCATACGTATCTACAAGGTACAAACAGCCCAGTTACGTTTATGATTACGTTTAACATCTTCAGTGTTACAACATTTAAGAGTTTGTTAGAGAAGTTCCTAGAGTGGCGCAAGCAGTATGGTTGGTATGATGATAAGCCAAACGATAAACATCGTGTACGCTTTGACACACCGTATTTGCGTGAACCTATTCAGTATGATATGAATATACTTCCTAAAGAGCAGTTCATGCCATACATGTATGAGTCATTGAAGTTTATGGAAGAAAACACTGATGACTCACGTCCTGACGCATTTACTACAATTGAATATGAAAAGTTCAAACGTGTAGTAGATTACATGGCTGAGACACATTACAGCGAAGATAAATTAATAGAAGGACGCAGAGATTTCTATAACTGGTTCAACGAGTTAGATGACCGTAGAGAAACAGATATGCTTTCTGTGTTCCCCGAAATGATGGATTTTTATAGATTATGTCAGGAAACAAACAGGACAAACCCACTTTCTTAAGAAGGTTACTCTTAGAAAAGAGTGACACTTTTTGCATAGTGCCGTGGACGCACTTACATACAACACCTACGGGTATTGCCGCTCCTTGCTGTATTGCTGAGAGTTGTGCTACCGAAGACGGTGTTGGTGATGCTAAGAAACAGGGTTTGATAGAGTTAGTCAACAGTCCAAAGATGAATCAATTACGATTGGACATGTTAAAGGGTGTAAAGAACAACGAATGCAATAAATGCCATAAGCACGAAGAGCAGGGTATCAAAAGTTTCCGTCAAATGATTAACGATGAAATGGGTGGTTATTTTGAGGAAGCCATTGAAACTACAAACTTAGATGATGGTTCATTGTCTGAGTTTAAGATGCGTTACTTTGATATACGATTCAGTAATATTTGTAATTTCAAATGTCGTACATGTGGATCAGCATTTAGTACTCAGTGGGAACAAGAAGATTTAAAGAACAACGTATGGTATGCTAAAGTTCACCCTAAGAATGATAACAAAGCATTTTTGAATGATGTTATTGAACAGATTGACCATATGGAAACTGCATACTTTGCAGGTGGTGAGCCATTAATTACAGAAGAACATTATATCTTATTAGAAGAAATGATTAAACGTAAACGCACTAATATTAAGTTGCGTTACAATACCAATATGAGTAACTTAAAGTTTAAGGATAAAGATTTATTGTCATTATGGAAAAACTTTAAGAGTGGCGTAAACATCTATGCTAGTATCGATCATGTTGGTGAACGTGCAGAATATATCAGACATGGTACTGATTGGGGCGTAGTAGAAACTAATTTTCTAAACGCTAAGAAACAAAACTTCATTACAATTCAGATTAATACAGTATTAAGTGTGTTCAACTATCTTACTATATTTGATTTCTACAAGTATCTGATAGATAAGAAATTATATTCAGCAAAGGATAGCATTTACACTGTATATAACATGTCTACCCCTGAGCATTTAACATGCCACATACTACCACCTGATTACAAAGAGCGTGGCAATGTGAGCATGCAACAAGCAATTCAATATATGCATTCACATGGGTTTGGTCAAGACAAGATTAAACAATTATCAGATACTACGCAATGGGTATTCTCACAACATACATGGGAAGCACAAAAGGCTAAATTTAGAGAAGAGGTGTCACGTTTGGACAGAATTAGAAGTGAAGATTTCACTAAGGTATTTCCTGAAATAGGTAATCTATTAAGACCAGATAGAGTAAAATTATGGCCGGTATAAAAGATAAAGACTACTACTTAAAAGAAAGTAAAACATTCTGTATGTTCCCGTGGATGCATTTATATGCAAGTCCTCGCGGAGATGTATATCCTTGCTGTACAACGACACAAACGCAAAAGTTGGGTAACGCAAAAGAAAATACGTTACAAGAAATATTCAACTCTGAAGAAACTAAAAAACTACGTTTGGATATGTTGAGCGACACACCAAACGAAATGTGCAAGACTTGCTATAAGATGGAAGAAAACTCTCCAAACAGTTATAGAAATTACAGCAAAGACATGTTTGGTAAATACTTTGATGATGTTGTTACGCAGACATGGAGTGACGGATCAGTAGATGAATTTAAAATGCGTATGATTGACATACGCTTTAGTAATATCTGTAACTTTGCGTGTCGTACATGTGGTAGCGAATGTAGCAGTCAATTTGCAGCCGAAGAACGTAAATTAGGCAAGCATGATTTTATCGTATTGCATGTTGACGACGGTAAGGGTAAAGTACTTGAAGAAGTATTAGAGCATTTGGATCATGCTGACATGGTTTACTTTGCAGGCGGCGAGCCACTGATCACCGATGAACATTATATTATACTAGAAGAAATAATTAAGCGTGGTAGAACAGATATCAAGTTACGTTATAATACCAACGCTAGTAATATACATTTCAAAGGCAGAAACTTAATTGACTTATGGAATAAGTTTAGTCACATTGAAGTAGCATGTAGTATAGATCATTTTGGTGAACGTGCAGAACTTATACGTCACGGCACTGATTGGGGAGTAGTAGAAAGCAACCTATTACAGTTTAGAAAAATGCGTCAAGTATTGTTTAGTGTAAGCACTGTATTGAGTGTGTTTAACTACTTAACTATACATGACTTCTATAACTATCTGATACAAAAGAATATTATATTTAAAGAAGATACAAATCATTATCTTTGTTTGACAGCCAATCCTAGTTTCTATTGTGCAACTACATTACCTAAATCATTAAAAGAAGGTATGCAGCCAAACATAGAGCAGTTCTGCGATAACTGGAGACATTTTGAATTGATTACAAGACAAGTAAAATATGCTATCAACTTTGCAAACAGCGCACATACTTGGGAAGAAAACAAATATGACTTTATCAAGTACAGTTGGCTACGTGATAGATTACGTGGAGAAGATATACTAAAGGTATTTCCTGAATTGGCATTATTAATTATATGAACAAAGACTACTTATTAAACGAAAGTAAAACATTTTGCATGTTTCCCTGGGTGCATTTAAACGCTACCCCTAAGGGTGATGTGTACCCTTGCTGTAGTAATGATTATACAACTCCAGTGGGTAATACTAAAGAGCATACATTAAAGCAAATCTTTAACAGTCCAAAGATGAAAGAACTACGTTTGGACATGTTGAATGAACGTAAGAATAAGATTTGTGATTTCTGTTACAAGCACGAAGAAGCAGGCCCGCATAGTTTTAGAAACTATAGTAAAGAGCATTTTGCAAAGTACTTTGATGAAGTTGTTCCAACTACAAAAGAAGATGGAACAGTAGACGAATTCAAAATGCGGTACTTTGATATTCGTTTTAGCAATATCTGTAACTTTAAATGTCGTACATGTGGTAGCGAGTTCAGCAGTCAATGGGGTGCTGAGATGCAAAAGAACTTTGATCCAAAACATCCGGTAGTCATTCACGTAGACGATGGACACGGTAAGGTGTTGGAAGAAGTACTAACACATATTGAACATATTGATTTGGCATACTTTGCAGGTGGTGAGCCACTTATTACAGACGAACATTATACTATGCTTGAAGAGATGATTCGTTTAGGCAGAACTGATATTACATTGCGATATAATACAAACGCAAGCAATATCAAATATAAAAAGCATGACATATTAGACTTATGGAAGCATTTTAAAAAGATTGAACTAAGTTGCAGTATTGACCATTACGGCGAACGTGCTGAATGGTTGCGTAAGGGAACTGATTGGGGTAAAGTAGAAAGTAATTTACTTACTTTTAGAGAACTTGACTATATCAGTTTCCAAATGAATACTGTGTTTAGTATTTTTAACTACCCCACAATAGGAGAATTTTATCAGTACCTTAAAGAGAAAAATATCGTTCGTAGAGAAGATTGGTATCATTCACTGTACTTGGCTGTTCATCCTTCTTATTATTGCGCTAAGTCATTACCTAAAGAATTAAAGGGCCCTGCTGCCGAAAGTGCATTAAAATGGGCTGATAATAATGACGGTGATGGAACTAGCCTCTCACGACTAGTGCGTGATGCTGTAAACTTTGCTAGTGATAGGGATCAATGGATCGAGGTGCGTGAAAATTTCTTAATGCATACCGGTTCAATCGATAGAATACGTGAAGAAAACTTCTGGGAAGTGTTCCCCGAATTAAATAAATTACAAGACTTGTTGGAGTGACAATGGAAAAGGAAGTTGTAAAAAATCTAGTAGAAAATGGCAAGCATTTCTGTGTATTGCCTTGGGTGCATTTTCATGCATGGCCAGATAAACGTGTATTACCCTGCTGTGTAGCAGATAGTAATATGCCTGTAGCAGAAATCAAGTCAGACGAATCAATTATTCAGATGATGAATAGTGAAGAATACAAAAAGATGCGTTTGGCTATGATGAATGATGAGCATGTTGAGGCATGTAAACGTTGCTATGACTTAGAACTTATGGGCACTTGGACTATGCGCCAAAGTCACAATAAGCGTAAAGGTCTAGACTACGTAGATTATATCGTTGATAATACTAACGATGATGGTAGTCTCAAAGAGTTTGAGATGAAATACATGGATATACGTTTTAGTAATCTATGTAACATGAAATGTCGTAGTTGCGGACCTAGTTGCTCAAGTCAATGGGCACAAGAGTTTATGGACAATCGTGGGGAAGAGATGTTTAAGAAGTATTTCCCTAATCAAAAGATTGTTATTAACAACAACGAAGATCAGCAGTTTATGGCTAAACTAAAGCCATACTTGCGTGACGTAACAGAAGTTTATTTCGCAGGTGGCGAAATTATTATTACTCCTGAACACTATGAGTGTTTAGATTATTGGGTAGAAAACGATTTATGCGACCAAGTTGAATTAACTTATACAACAAACTTTAGTAGTTTGAAATATAAGAAAGATGTTGACTTGATTGCTTATTGGAAAAAGTTCCCACAACTTAAGATATGGGCTAGTTTAGATGCTCATGGTGAAGTTGCAGAGTGCATTAGAAAAGGCACCGATTGGGATAGGATCGTCAGGAATATCAAAGAAGTAAAAGAGCAAGTACCTCATGCTCAGTTTCAGATCACTCCAACAATTTCCATCTGGAACGTCTTTGATTTTCCTGACTTTTTTGATTACATGGTTGATAACGGCTTTATCGATACTAAGAGTAGCCCAAGATTCAATCTTGCTACTAACCCATGGTATGCTAATATCATGATATTGCCTAAGCACGTTAAGCGTAGACTTGTTGAGTTATATCGTGTATATCAAGAAAGGTATAAAGACAACATTGATATCTATAATGGTTTCAAAATGATCATTTATAATCTTAGTGTTGGTGATGAGAACAAAGGTGGCATACTAGAATTCAAACAATTCAATGATGAACTAGATCAGTTCCGTGACGAAAAGTTTGAAGACCTTGTTCCGGAAATTAAAGAGGTGTATGAGTGGGCGGCAAGTTAATAGAAATCTTTGCTCCCGAACCATATATTGCAGTAACATGGCAAGTTAATAATTATTGTAACTTTCGCTGTAGTTATTGCAACCCTGGCAATTGGGGCGGCGAGAATCCTAATAATGGAAACTTAGACAAGTATCTTGCTAACTTAGAAACGATTGTAGGTCGTTATAAGAAAGCAGGATACAAACACTTTAAGTTTTTCTTTAGTGGCGGTGAGCCCACTGCCTGGCGTAACTTCATACCTATCTGTGAATGGATACATGAAGCACTACCGCAATCTACATTAGCGGTAAACACTAATCTAAGTCGTCCGCTAGCATGGTGGGAAAAGCATCATCATTTGTTTGATGATATTGTTGCTAGTTTCCACGTAGAGTTCGCCGACAAGAAACGCTACGAAGAGAATAGCATTTTTCTATGCGAACGTGTAAACTATCTTAGCACTAAGATGCTTATGCATGAAGAACGTTTTTGGGAAGTTGTAGACTTTGCAGAGCATTTAAAAACTGTAATGCCCAATTACTTTATTGAATGGACTCCGTTATACGATGAGTTGAATCACGTTACTGGTCCATGGCAATATAAGGATCCTGCAAAAACAGAATTCTTTAAGACGCATAATATTGAAATGCAGTTTACTAAAGACAAGCCCGGTAAACGCACAGAGTATACAGTTAGTTACAATAGATATCAAGACCAATCTACCACTGTTTGCAATGCCAATGACTTAATTGTTAATGGGCAAAACTTCTTCAGTGGTTGGCGTTGTAATGTAGGTGACTGTATCTTTATTAATACAGTAGGTGATGTTAGTCTAGCCAGTTGTGGGTTAGGTGGACATGTAGGACATATACTAGATGATATCAGCAGAGTAGGTCCTAAACAAATCACATGCAAGAAAGAAATGTGTATGTGTGGAACTGATATCATCATACCAAAATTCACACTAGATAAATAAAAATCATGACAGACCTAGACAAAGAAAAAATTAAAGTAGTTTACAGTTGGATCGGTCCACGTGGTCCTATGTGGAATACAGAGTTACCTCATGTACTAAGTTTTGCGCAAGTCGCAGAAGGTGGTCAGACAACATCCAGACATTGGTGGGCAGATGACTTATGGAATAGATTGTTTAGACACCGTAAGCACTCATATGAATTGTATCCTGCGCAGTCTATTGAAATAGACGATGAACGACCATTTGTGTTCCCCTTCTCACTTGCTTGGAGAATACCATTTGAACGCTACTTTGTCGGCGGTACAGGACTGTTAGAGTTCTCTCACATGCCACATCATTTACGCCATTTAGTCAGAAATGCAAATGGTTATATACTAGTGGATTTAAGTGTGGAAGCGTTTATGTCAGACAATGACATACGTTCTATCACAAGTTATTTTAGAGACAGTTGCGGTCTGCCACTTAATAAAATAATTTACATGACGGGTTGTATGAATGCTAATCATTTATACGAACGTTATTGTGAAAGGTTTAGAGTTCCAAACGATGACTTGAATCGTATGAAGATCATTTCTTATCCATCAAGTCAACAGATATTTGCTACTAATATTGATAACGGATCAGTATCAGAGCCTCCATATGATGAAAACTTCATCCCTGAGAAATTGTTTCTAATGTGGAATCGTAGATTCAGAACACATAGAACACAACTTAGTTTGGCATTGTTCAAAGCAGGATTAGTAGATAGAAGTTACATAAGTTTTAACTTACGTGACCCTGAAAAACAAGATGCAATCTTTAGAGATTCATTCCATCATCACACTGTTTTACATTTGGGTGTAACCCCTCAAGATATTGATGCCTTCAATGCTAAGTTGCCATTAGTCATAGACGGTGCAACAAATATCAATGCAATGTGCGAAGATTTAGATAGTCAGACTAGACCTTACTATCATAATAGTTTGGTAAGCATTGTTACTGAAACTAACTGGGATCTTCCTGAAGTAACACTAACTGAAAAGTCATTTAAGCCATTGAAAGAAAAGCATCCGTTTATTATAGTTGGCGTGCCCGGTGCATTAAAGTCATTAAGAGAAATGGGATTCAAAACCTTTAATCAGTTTTGGCCAGAAGATTATGATGATATCGAAGATCCAAATATGAGAATGCAACGTATAGCAACTGTATGCCAATTAATTGGTAGTTGGAATCAAGATCAGATTAGAGAATTTAGAAGGCAAGTAAAGCCTATCATAGAACATAACTATGAAGTTCTTAAGAAGCCTACTAGCGAAATTGCTGTGAGAAAAATCACAGAAATTGTAAGAAGTAACCTTAGGAGAAATCCCGATAAATGAAAAAGATTTTAATTTGTGGCGCCGGCGGATTCATTGGATCACATTTAGCAAAAGCATTCAAAGATCAAGGGCATTATGTTATTGGCGCGGATCTAAAACATCCAATATATGAAAAAACTGTAGCCGATGAGTTTTACATTATGGACTTGCGTGAACAAGAAAGTGTGCGCAAATTAATAACAAGTGACATAGATGAAATTTATCAGTTGGCTGCTGATATGGGTGGCGCCGGCTATATATTTACTGGTGAACATGATGCTGATATTATGCACAACAGTTGTCAAATTAATCTTAACATATTGCATGAGATGGTACAAAAAAATGTTAAGAATGTTTTCTATAGTTCAAGTGCATGTATGTATCCAAGTCATAATCAGGAAGATCCTGATAACCCTTTACTAGCAGAAGATAGTGCATATCCTGCCAATCCGGACAGCGAGTATGGATGGGAAAAACTATTCAGTGAACGTTTGTATATGACATATGCTAGGAACTATGGCTTGCGTGTACGCATAGCACGTTTTCACAATATATTTGGACCCAATGGTTCTTGGAACAACGGTAAAGAAAAGGCTCCTGCTGCCTTATGCCGTAAGGTAGCAATGTGTGATGATGGCGGCATAGTAGAAGTTTGGGGTCCGGGTATTCAAACACGTAGTTTTCTATTCATCGATGAGTGTGTCATAGGCATTCAAAAAATAATGGAAAGTGATTGTGATCAACCTGTAAACTTAGGTAGTACTAGAATGATTAGCATTAATGACTTAGTGTTGTTAATTGCAAGCATTGCTAACAAAGTAGTACTAATAAAAAATATTCCAGGACCAATGGGTGTAATGGGACGCAATAGTGACAACGCTCTAATCAAAGAGTTAGTGGGTTGGACTCCTAACGAAGATTTAGAATATGGATTAAAGATAACATATAACTGGATATCACAGCAAATAGAAAATAATAGTTTGGATACCTAATGAAGTTGTATTTCCTCAATGACCAACCGCA
>Ga0129336_10003205_pt1 | contig 10106 bp, 9 predicted proteins | sample CPB6_02_DNA_FD_96878 | JGI IMG/M metagenome (GOLD analysis project Ga0129336, IMG submission 96878) | Freshwater to marine salinity gradient microbial communities from Chesapeake Bay, USA - CPBay_Sum_0.6_0.2_DNA | ecosystem: Environmental > Aquatic > Marine > Coastal | place: USA: Chesapeake Bay...
CGATACTCGAGTACAGACCGCAATTACGATGGGACAGGTTGCTGAACCGTACATTCCAAGACGTTCTATCCGTCACCTTGAGAAAGGCAGAGTAGTAATTTTCGGCGCTGGCGCAGGCATGCCATTCTTCACTACTGATACCGTCGCAGCTCAACGTGCATTGGAAATCGGAGTCGACGCGTTATTGCTGGCGAAGAGTGGAGTTGATGGCGTCTACTCATCGGATCCTCGTAAGGATAAAGATGCCAAGAAGTATGACGAAATTTCTTATGATGAAGTGCTCTCAAAATCACTCGCGGTAGCTGACGCGGCCGCCTTTAGTCTCTGCCGAGAAAATAGGCTCCCCATCATCGTCTTTAACCTCTTGGAAAAGGGAAATATTGCGCGAGCAGTTCGTGGTGAGAAGATTGGAACCCTGGTCAACTAGGACAAAGGAGAAACATGACAATCCAAAGCGTTCTAGCTGACGCCAATAGCAAGATGAATAAAGCGGTAGATGTTGCAAAGGAAGATTTTGCTGCGATTCGAACCGGAAGAGCACACCCATCTATGTTCGCCAAAATTATGGTGGATTACTACGGAACTGCAACGCCGCTTTCTCAACTTGCTACCGTGCAAGTCCCGGAAGCTCGGTTAGCTTTGATTACTCCTTACGATAAAGGCGCAACCGCTTCCATCGAAAAGGCCATAAGAGAATCGGATCTAGGAGTGAATCCAGGTGGGGATGGCAATGTCATCCGAGTTAACTTTCCGCAATTGACGGAAGAGCGTCGTAAAGAATTCATAAAAGTTGCCAAATCCAAGGCGGAAGAGTCAAAAGTCTCAATCCGTGCCATTCGCCGAAACGCCAAAGAAGCTATGGAAAAACTCGAAAAAGATGGTCAAGTTAGTAAAGATGAATTGACTCGAGGCGAGAAAGAACTTGAAAAAGTAACCGCGGATCATGTCAACAAGATTGACGAGATTCTCAAGCATAAAGAGAGTGAACTTCTCGAGGTCTGATCGAGAGCGCCAATATGAGCGATCTGCACTCAATAAATGAGGCAATTAATAGACGCGCGGGAAGAAGTCTCATCTCCTCAATATTGGTCGGAATTGGCTTACTTGCGATTATCTTCTCGACAATGGCATATATCCCATTTTTATTTGCCATTTTTGTTTTGATAGCCGTATTGCTTGCCTTACGTGAGATCTCAATTGCTTTTAAAGAGCGCTCAATCAATATCTCGTTTCCGCAACATGCGTTGCTGACCATAGGCGTTATTGGAAGTACTTGGTTCGCGGGGCTACCAGGTCTCTCCGTATCCATAGTCTTATCTGTAATTGCGGTTCTATTTTTAGCGCTGTTAAAAGGAACTTCTGGATTTATAGCAAACGCGACTGGAGCAATTTTTGCCCTCATTTATCCCGGTTTCTTGGCGGGCTTTATATTTCTCTTAGCAAGATCCGGCGATGGTTTTGAATTCATTGCAACTCTAGTGATTTTAGTTGGATGTAATGACACTTTCGCATACTTGACTGGAGTCCTTATTGGAAAACATCCACTTGCTCCAAAGATTTCGCCTAAGAAGAGCTGGGAAGGATTTGTCGGCGGGCTTATTTTTGCCGCTATTGGAACAGCGCTTGCATTTCATTACCTACTAGATAAGGACCCAATCATTGGAGCAATTGCAGCAATCTGCGGTGTAGTTGCTGCCACGATTGGTGATCTCGTCGAAAGCGCCATAAAGCGCGATCTTGCACTTAAGGATATGGGGAAATTACTACCTGGGCATGGTGGGATGTTAGATAGGTTGGACTCAGTTCTCTTCGTAGCTCCGATTTTGTGGTGCATTATTGAATTACTAAAGCGTTTCGGATGAGTAGAGCAAAGCCGCCCCAACACTTCGCAGATCTTTCTAGAGAGGATCGAAGAGGTTGGATCCAAGAGCTAGGTCTACCGGCTTTTCGGGCAAATCAAATCTCTACTCACTATTTCCAACATCACAATGATGATCCAGATACCTGGAGCGATTTCCCAGCCAATGCCCGAGCTCTAGTCAAAGAGAAAGTCTTACCTAAGTTATTAACTCCTGTGCGATCTATATCTTGTGATGGCGGCAAAACGCGTAAAGATCTCTGGCGATTGCATGATGGAGTTTTAGTTGAATCAGTTCTAATGCGGTACACGGATAGAGCAACCGTTTGTATCTCATCTCAAGCAGGTTGTGGCATGAACTGTCCATTTTGCGCAACCGGCCAAGCAGGATTGACGAGAAACCTCACAGCAGGAGAGATAACTGCGCAGGTGGTAGCTGCAGCCCGTGCATGCGAATCCGGAGAGATTGCTGGCGGCCCAATTAGATTATCTAATGTTGTTTTTATGGGGATGGGAGAACCGCTCGCTAACTACAACGCAGTTCTACAAAGCATACGAAATATCACCACGGCAATCCCTGACGGACTAGGTATCGGCGCCCGTTCAGTGACTTTATCCACCGTGGGAATAGTAAGTGGAATTGAAAAGTTAATTGAAGAATCTATCCCCGTGACTTTGGCGGTCTCGCTACACACTCCGGATGATGAACTCAGAGATACTTTGGTGCCGATAAATGAGAGATGGAAAGTCAGCGAAGTTCTGGCAGCCGCAGATAAATATTCAGATAAAACGGGGCGTCGCTATTCGATTGAATATGCCTTGATTCGAGATGTAAACGATCAAGCTTGGCGTGCGGATTTATTGGGTCGGCTATTGAAGAATCGCAATGCTCATGTGAATTTGATTCCTCTAAATCCGACTCCCGGTTCCAAATGGACTGCCTCTCGGAAGGAGGATGAGCGAGCCTTCGTTCGAACCTTAGAGAATTATGGAGTTCCGGTAACAGTTCGTGATACTCGAGGTCGAGAGATAGATGGAGCCTGCGGGCAACTTGCTGCTTCAGAGACCTTGATACCAACCCGTGTCGATAACTAAACTCCCGACAACCTTTCAAAGAAATTGGAGAATGGCGTGAAGACACTTCAAAATTTCATTAATGGAAAAAGCGTTCCTTCAACATCAGATAAGACCCAGGATCTTATAAATCCCGCTACGGGCCAGGTCTTTGCGAAAGCGCCAATCTCTAACGCTAAAGATATTGACAATGCTATGAACGCTGCCGCCAAAGCCTTTGAGACTTGGCGTGATTCAACGCCTGGTGAGCGCCAAAAAGCGATAAATAAAATCGCAGATGCTATTGAAGCAAGATCTGAAGAGTTAATAAAGATTGAATCAGAGAATACGGGCAAGCCAATAGCGGTCACTAGACAAGAAGAGATTGGCCCGATGCTTGACCAGATTAGATTCTTTGCCGGTGCAGCTCGACATTTAGAGGGTAGATCAGCCGCCGAATATTTCAAGGGACACACCTCATTTATTCGTCGCGAGCCAATTGGTGTCTGCGCCCAAGTAACGCCTTGGAACTATCCGATGATGATGGCAGTTTGGAAGTGGGCTCCAGCTATTGCTGCTGGAAATACCGTTGTACTTAAACCGAGCGATACCACCCCAGTCTCAACGCTTTGGATGGCTGAGTTGATGCAAGAATTTTTACCTGAAGGCGTTATAAATGTTGTGACAGGGGATAGAGAGAGTGGTCGACTGCTAGTGGATCATGAAATTCCGCAATTTGTTTCGATTACTGGCTCGGTCCGCGCCGGCATGGAAGTGGCGAAAGAAGCTTCTAAGGATTTAAAGAAGGTCCATCTTGAATTGGGTGGAAAAGCCCCAGTCGTAATATTTGATGATGCCAATCTTGAAGCTGCTTGTGAATGGATTGCTGTTGCCGGCTATTTCAATGCGGGACAGGACTGCACTGCCGCAACACGAGTCATTGTTGAGGCCAGCGCATATGAAGATGTCGTGACGCTTCTAACCGAACAGGCCAAAAACAACATAAAGGTAGGCATGCCCGATGAAGATGTATTGGTCGGTCCAGTTAATAATGCGAACCAGTTAGCGCGAGTTCAAGGATTCTTAGAGCGGACCCCTTCGCACGCTCGCGTAACCGCTGGTGGCAAGAAAGTTGATCGCCCTGGTTATTTCTGGTCTCCAACAGTAGTTGCAGACTTAAGACAAGATGATGAGATGATCCAAAATGAAATCTTTGCACCAGTAATCACTATCCAGAAATTCAGCGATGAGGCCGAAGCGGTACGAAATGCGAATGGTGTTAAGTATGGACTCGCCTCGAGTGTGTGGACCAAGGACCATGGTCGGGCGATGCGTATGGCGAAGGCCTTTGATTTTGGATGTGTGTGGATCAACACCCATATCCCAATGGTTGCCGAGATGCCCCACGGAGGCTTCAAGCACTCTGGATACGGCAAAGACTTATCTGGTTATGGTTTCGAGGAGTACACGCGCATCAAGCACGTGATGACAAACCTAAACGCGTAGTAGATTTCCAACCTAATAACGAGACCACGAGAGGGAGAAAATGAAAAGAGAAGATCTAGCGCCAGAAACAAAAGCTTTGATCCGTGCCCAGATGACCCGTCGCTCACTCCTCGTCGGCGCCGGCGCAGTTGTTGGCGCTGGAACATTGGCCGCTTGCGGTACCGGTGGTTCCACCTCAACTGAAGGCGTAGTTGATGTCAGCGATACTGAGAAGATTGTTCGATGGGCGAATTGGCCTCTTTATCTAGATTTCAATGAAGATTCAAAGGAATATCCAACTCTCAAGGCTTTTGAAGCAGCAACCGGAATAACCGCGACCTACACCGAAGATATTGATGACAACAATACTTTCTATGGCAAAGTACAGGGCCAGCTATCGATTGGTTCAGATATTGGTTATGACGTAGTTACGCCTACCGACTGGATGGCAAGTCGCTGGATTGAACAAGGCTATGCTCAAAAATTAAATGCTGAGAATATTCCTAATAAATCAAATATTCGCCAAGTTTTGCAAGATGTACCTTTTGATTCAGGCAGAAATTATTCTCTAACCTGGCAATCAGGTTTCGCTGGATTTGGGTGGAACGTTGAAAAGATTCCCGCTGGGGTTAGAACTATTGAAGACCTCTTCAAGCCAGCCAATAAGGGAAGAATCGTTGTTTTATCTGAACTTCGAGACACTATGGGCATCATCTTGCAGTACCAGGGTGTTGACCCATCTCAATCATTTACCGAAGATCAGTATATGAATGCAATTGATTTCCTCAAAGGAAAGATTGCCGATGGCTTCATCCGTAAAGTCCGCGGAAACTCTTACTCTGAAGATTTAGTAAACGGCGATGCAGTTGCTGTAATCGGCTGGTCTGGCGACCTATTCATCTTGAAATCCGAAAATGATGGCAAGTTTGACTTTGCAATCCCTGAATCCGGTGGAACCTTGTGGTCTGACAATATGTTGATTCCTTCAACTTCAACTCACAAGAAGAACGCTGAGTTGCTGATGAATCATTATTACGATCCAGCTGTTGCTGCTGAAGTTGCGGCTTATGTAAATTACATTTGCCCGGTCGAAGCTGCACAACCAGAACTTGAGAAAATCGATCCAGAACTTGCAGCTAGTCCGTTTATTTTCCCGGATGCGGCTACGCTAGAAAAAGTAAAGGTCTTCCGTCCGCTTACGGCAGATGAGCAGACCAATTTCCAGACCGCATTTGACGAAGCCATCGGAAATTAATTCCAGATGGCGGGACAAAAGGTCGCTCAAGATACTGGTGATCTGGTCTTAAATCGCGTCTCCAAGTTCTACGGAGATTTTCGTGCTGTTGATGATTTATCTTTAACGATACCGGATGGTTCATTCTTTGCTCTTCTTGGACCATCTGGTTGCGGTAAAACGACAACTCTGAGAATGATTGCGGGACTTGAAGAACCAACTTCGGGAACAATAAATATCGGAAATACTGATATCACTACCCAAAAACCTTATCGACGAAATGTAAATACAGTTTTCCAAAATTACGCCTTATTTCCTCACCTTACAATCTTTGAAAATGTCGCTTTCGGTTTGCGACGTAGAGGAATCAAAGATGTGAAAAGCGAGGTGGATAAAGCTTTAGCTTTAGTTGAGCTGGGACATCTAGCTGAAAGAAAACCGTCTCAACTGTCAGGTGGCCAGCAACAGCGAATCGCAGTCGCCCGCGCGATAGTCAATAAACCAGAAGTTTTACTGTTGGACGAGCCGCTCGGTGCTCTAGATTTGAAGCTGCGACGTCAGATGCAGATTGAATTGAAACGAATCCAGATTGAAGTAGGCATAACTTTTATTCATGTCACCCATGATCAAGAGGAAGCCATGACGATGGCGGACACTATCGCTGTTATGAATCAAGGGAAGATTGAGCAACTTGGTTCAGCAACTGAGCTATATGAATCTCCAAAAACAGCTTTCGTTGCAAACTTTCTCGGACAATGTAATTTGATTAAAGCTAAGGTTCAGAGCCGAGTAGGCGGTAAGGCTGTAGTCAGCGCCAAAGGACTCAACTTTGAAATTCCGTTGACTAGAGTCTCGACCGATTCTGATTCGATTTTGATGGGAATTAGACCGGAAAAGTTGCGACTAGACGATAACGGTATTAACTCCATCAAAGATTGCGTTGTCACGGATCGTTCTTTCGTCGGTACATCTACCCAGTACTTGGTCAGAACTCCTTGGGATCTTGAACTCGTTGTTTTCGAACAGAACGATGAGGGGCTGCACGACTTGAGAGTCGGCGACAAAGTTTCTCTAGAGTGGGATCCGGAACATACCTTTGGACTTGATGGCTCTCAAGATGTTAACGCCGGCGCTGATTTAGATGATGATGAGTGATGGCATTTCTCCATACAGCTACTAGTTCGGCAACCGGTCCTCGAAGCGGTTTGCGGTCTCGCTCCTGGACGCCCTATCTATTGCTGGCTCCAGGCCTAATTTGGCTGATTACTTTCTTCATTTTTCCAATTCTTTCACTTGCTAGCACTTCAACAATGGTGCGACCCGATGGTGCTCAAATCGGAACCTATGTTCAAGAATTTCGTTTAGCAAATTACATAGATGCTTTTCAAGCCAATCAAGAACAATATATTCGTTCTTTTGTTTATGCAGGTATTGCAACAATTTTGGCGCTAGCAATCGCGTATCCGCTCGCTTACATGATTGCTTTCAAATCCGGTAAGTATCGAAATATTCTTCTGGTTCTGGTCGTAGCACCATTCTTTACATCCTTTCTATTAAGAACAGTAGCGTGGACTCAGATTCTTGGTGATGAAGGTCCAATAGTTCAAACCTTGAAGTTATTACCTTTTGTCGGAGACTCGATGAGATTGACTTCAACTCCGTTTGCAGTAGTCTCAGGTTTAACGTACAACTTTTTACCATTTATGACGCTTCCACTTTACGCCAGCCTCGAGCGTATCGACCCTAGAACCTTGGAAGCCGCCGGCGATCTGTACGCGAATGGCTTAACTACTTTCCGCAAGGTAACGGTTCCTCTCTCAATGCCGGGCGTAGTTGCAGGAACTCTACTTACATTTATTCCAGCGGCTGGTGATTATGTAAATGCCGCCATTCTCGGAAGTCCAAGCACAAAGATGATTGGAAATGTCATTGAATCTAGATTTTTTGCAGTCGTGGATTACCCAACGGCTGCCGCCCTTTCATTCACATTAATGGCTACTATCTTGATATTAGTAACCCTTTATATTCGACGTTCTGGAACTGATGAGTTGGTATGACAATATTAGATTTACCTCGTCCCTCGTTCTCACATCGAACTAGCCGTTGGATTTCACGAAATTTAATTCGAATCTATGCAGTTTTAGCCTTTATCTACCTTTTTATTCCCGTCGCCTACACGTTCGTTTTCTCATTCAATGACTCTGGAAAAAGCAATTTAGTCTGGCAAGGCTTCACTCTTGATAATTGGAGAAATCCTTGCGGAGCTCCTCAGGTCTGCACTGCGGTAGTTAACTCACTACAAATTGGCTTAATCTCTACGGTGCTTGCCACAATTCTTGGCACGATGATTGCTTTTGCAATCGGAAGGCATAAATTCAAAGGTCGATCATCAACAAATCTTTTGATTTTCTTACCGATGGCGACGCCAGAAGTAGTTCTTGGCGCTTCATTACTCGCTATGTTTTTAAATCTTAGAATTAATCCAGGTTTTTGGACTATCGTGATTGCCCATGTGATGTTCTGTATTTCCTTTGTTGTTGTAACTGTAAAGGCGCGCATCGCAAGCCTTGATCCACGATTGGAACAAGCTGCAATGGATCTATATGCCAATGAGCGGGAAACCTTTAGATATGTAACCTTGCCACTGGTTATGCCGGGTATAGCCGGCGCTGCCTTGCTGGCCTTCTCACTTTCTTTTGATGACTTCATCATCACAAATTTCAACTCAGGAATCGAAAGCACCTTTCCGAAATTTGTTTACGTCTCGGCCGCCCGAGGTATTCCAGCGCAAGCGAACGTCATTGGAAGCGCCATGTTCTTTATCGCCCTCATAATCGTCATTGTGGGCCAGGCAGTTAGCCGCCGCCGTGGCCGAAAATAATCCCCTACCGCTGTAGACCCGGCGCTACTACGATTCAGAACCCCACCTCACCACTGAAAGGATCGTTATGGCACTCGACAAGAATCCCAAGTCATTCACGAAGATAACGCTTGATGAAGGTGAAATGCCTACACAGTGGTACAACATAATTCCTGATCTTCCATCACCACCCCCACCACCTCTTCATCCCGGCACTTTGCAACCAGTTGGCCCAGATGATCTTGCTCCGCTTTTTCCGATGGACTTGATTCTTCAAGAAGTTTCAAGCGAAAGTTATATTGATATTCCAGGTGAAGTTTTGGACATCTACCGACAATGGAGACCATCTCCGCTTTATAGAGCGCGCGGACTTGAAAAAGCTTTAGGTACTCCTGCTCGAATTTATTACAAGTATGAAGGCGTATCTCCAGCTGGTTCGCACAAAGCAAATACATCAGTTCCGCAAGCCTTCTACAATAAAAAAGCAGGCAAGAAGAAAATAACAACCGAAACGGGAGCAGGGCAATGGGGCACAGCGCTTTCCTACGCTTGTTCACTATTTGGACTTGAATGTGAAATTTGGCAGGTAGGTGGATCTTTTGATTCCAAACCATATCGCCGTCTAATGATGGAAGTATTTGGTGCAAAAGTTCATCGCTCACCATCTAACGTAACCGAAGCAGGGCGCAGACTTGGTGCAGATCCAAAGAACTTCTCCGGATCACTTGGAATTGCAATATCCGAAGCAGTTGAAGTTGCCGCTCAAGATCCAGATGCAGCTTACGCACTCGGATCTGCTCTAAATCACGTATTACTCCACCAGACCATCATTGGAGAAGAAGCGCTTCGTCAATTTGCAAAAATTGAAGAGACTCCGACGATGCTTGTTGGTTGCACAGGGGGAGGTTCGAATTTTGCTGGACTCTCATTCCCATTTATTCGTGAGAAGTTAAAGGGCAAGATGAATCCAGAGATTAGAGCTGTTGAGCCGGCTTCATGTCCTTCACTAACTCGTGGCAAATACGCCTACGATTTCGGCGATACCGCTGGCATGACTCCACTCATGAAGATGCATACCCTTGGCCACGATTTCATTCCAGATCCAATTCACGCTGGCGGACTTCGTTACCACGGCATGTCACCATTAATCAGTCATATCTACGAACTTGGCTTGATGACAGCTTCTTCGGTACAACAGACCGAATGTTTCGAGGCAGCAATCAAGTTCGCAAGAACCGAAGGAATAGTTCCAGCACCAGAACCCACTCACGCAATCGCGATTGCGATTAGAGAAGCGCTGGAAGCTAAGAAGACCGGTGAAGAGAAAGTAATCCTTACTGCGCTTTGCGGTCATGGCCACTTTGATCTAGCTGCGTACGATCAATTCCTACGCGGCGATATGAAAGATTCGGTCTTGAAGGATTCTGACTTTGAATCTGCTTTAGCTGCGCTGCCACGCGTCTAAGCCATTTCATGACAAATATCGGGAATATGTATGGCCCGAACTTCACCTTTTTGGGTGTGCCTGCGTGTGATTTGGAGAGACCGGAGACATTTAAGGGCGCCGACATAATCATTGTTGGCGCTCCAATTGATAGCGGTACTTCACATCGTTC
>Ga0129336_10003207_pt1 | contig 10103 bp, 11 predicted proteins | sample CPB6_02_DNA_FD_96878 | JGI IMG/M metagenome (GOLD analysis project Ga0129336, IMG submission 96878) | Freshwater to marine salinity gradient microbial communities from Chesapeake Bay, USA - CPBay_Sum_0.6_0.2_DNA | ecosystem: Environmental > Aquatic > Marine > Coastal | place: USA: Chesapeake...
GCTACTCCTACGCAAGATTATTCCGGTTTATTTCGTCGTTCAGTTGCGGTTGGGGCTTATATGATGGCGACCGCTTCAAACCCCTACTCCTACGTGCAGGGGGCAGAGGATAGTGTGGGGATAGGATGGGGAGCTTTACAATACTATGCGGACGTAGGTTGCGTTGGTGTGGGATTTCAAGCATTAAACTCGTTGATTGGAACAAACGGACAAGCGAATATTGTGGGAGGGACAGGCTATATTACACGCTATAATACCGCACTGGGATACCGAGCGGGGGCAGGGTCGCTTTTAAACCCCCCATCCGCATATAAAAATATAGCCAACAATTGTATTTTTATTGGAGCAAATACAGACTACACTGTCAATGATATTTCTTATAGTCTTGCTTTGGGTGATGGGGCAACGGTTGGAAATAGTTATTGTTATTCCATTGGAACGGGGGTATCTAACAATGTTCCAAATAGTATTAGACTAGGTAGAAGTGCGGACTTAGTCAAAATAGATGGCACATTAAATGTGGTAGGTTCTCCATCATTCAATTCACAAATACAAGCATACGGTGGTATTTATACCAGAGGTGTTAATAACATAAACGGAAGTGATAACGGAGGAGGAGCAACCATTTGCGAGTTTGGTAATTACTCAGGTAGCACTCGTTTTAGATTTTGCGACGAAGGTGGTAATGTGAATGGATTAGCCACTTTTATCTTGACGCCTGGAAATGGAGGCCAGATTATAGCAAATGCACCAGGTGCTATTTTAGATATTCATACGGTATATCCTGATAATAATCAGCCGGGTGGGTATGACGATACATACGCTGGTAGTGTTTATTTTCACGCAGGTGGAAATAGAGATAATGGTATTACTGTGTTAGGTGCTGACCCATCATTCAACTTTGGAAATGTTGGCATCCGCAAGCAAAGACCTGAATATCCCTTAGATGTAGCAGGAAATACACGAATAGTTGGTTCATTATTGTTAGGTTCAGTCAATGTAGCAGACAAATTGACAAACATAGATGCTTCTTTAAATGCTTTGCCATCTACATACAAAACCATTAGCAGTTTTGATTTGTCTTGGAATACTTTACCTTCTACTTACCATACTATAAGTGCTTTTGATTTGTCTTGGAATACATTGCCTTCAACATATCAACCAATAGGAAGCTATATGACGACAAATACAGAACAAACCGCATCAGCAAAAAAGACATTTTCAGGAGGGTTGGAGATTTCAAGCAATTCCTACATAACATCAAGCATAATCAGCAACTTTAATAATACGACACCAATTACTCAAACAGCCCCCAGTGTAGGAGAATTTTACCCGGGTTCTGCTTAAAAAAAAATCACACATTAATGTATGAGCCTTAATCTTTTCCCATTAAATAGAACAGCCAGCAATGTAGTTTTATACACAATAACTGTGCCAAAATATTGGAGCACAGGAACCCGAAGTTTAAGCATATCCGTTCCAATTTCAATTCAGGGACAAATGAATAGTCAAGGAAGCACAGGAAAACTTTTAATAATAAACTGTCCTGGGGCTGTATCTGGCAAAATTATGAGAGATGGTGTGTTTTACCGAGATTTATCATTTAACACGCCACCGCAATACATAAATCAATACATAACAACAACAGCGGTATCAACTCCAAACGCATTATCCTTTACACTATTTTGGCAAATGGTAAGTTTTGTATTTTATCCGCCAACCGATACTGTGGATAGGACTTATCAATTCACCTGTAATATCAGTTGTATTATGGATGCCGGAACTTTTAATAATAACATTGCCTTCCAATATTATCCCAATTCAACCGGATTTTTGATAAATGTCGGTTCGGGTGGGGCATCGTTTAACGGTTTTGCTTTTTATACAGGATATCAAAGTGCTACCAATTTTTCAGCTTTAAGTTATACGGATAGTGGTGGCACATCATCGGCATCCTATTTAGCAGTGGATTATGGGAGGGTAGGGCAATTAATTATCCCACAAACAAATAGAGTGTCGTATGCGGAAAATTATATTATTAGAACGGCAACCACACTTGCGTTTCCGTTAAATACTTTATATTCAGTAAGCAACGCAGGCGGTGCTTACACAATTACATTACCACGTATAACCGCATCTAATGTTGGAACAGAAATCACATTTAGAAAATCAGTAGCAACAGCAATACCAGCAAATACCATATCCTTTTTAGCAAACTACCCGGATACCTACCTATATAAACTTGGCAGCGATGCTTCATTTAATACGGCACAGGCACTAATGGCAAGCACAGTGTATTCTATTAGTTTCGTTGCTATGAATAAAACAACCGAGGTAAGTCCGCAATATGGATGGTTTCAAACATACACATCAGGAACAACAGCAGTCCCCCAAACAGTTGATGATTATACTTGTTATTCAAACATTGAAATGGATATTGGTGCGGTTTGGAATTATTCGGTATTGCCGACTGCTCCTATCATTCCTACAAGCCAATTCCAACTCATAAATAAGTATTATGCGGATAATAATTTTAAATCAAATACCGATTTTGATGCTTCCTTTAATCAACTGATATCACTATTACCAGCAACACCTGAGGTCATTTTTAGAACTACCAATGCTAATTTTACAATGACTACATTTCCAGTTGCCGTCTTATGGAACTTGGCATCATCAGGAACAACAATACAATGTTATCTCCCTACAATAACAAGTGCTATGATAGGAAAGAAATGTGTTTTCAAAAAATATAACCAGACCACCAACTATTCGCTTACTATCAATGCCCCATCAGGAGTTTCAATGGTTGTTAGCAATAATGGTAATTTGGTAAGCACAATTACACTAGGTAATACAAGTTATTTTATTGAATTGATGGTAGTTAGCACAACATTATTATTAGGTATGTAAATATAATCTAGTTCATTAGTATAGATGCCCTACCAAATAGAGCCGATAGAGCAGATTACCCGATTGGAATACAAATACATTGAGGTCAGTGTTTCTGAAATTAATTTAGGTGTGAGCGCTACTGTGATTACAGTGTTTATGGACGCAACTGGAGTAGCATACAAACGAGAGGTGGCAACCCTTGAAGGGGACGATTACTATGCGTGGGGGACAGATGATGATTACATTTTACAATGGGTTGTCAAAAAATATAATCTGACTCTAATTCCAGAAAACCGGAATATTTAGGAAAAACTTATATTATTTTCTCAATCAAATAATATAGGATAATGGATTACCACGTCTATACAATCAGCCACAAACAAAACAAGGCATTAGGTGTGTATGTAGGAAGCACTTCCAATTTTGAACTGAGACGCAACAATCACAAATGTTTTTTAAACAAACACCGGCATTACAATCCCATCTACAAATTGATATTTGAAAACGGAGGATGGAGTGAGTGGGAGATGATAAGCGTGTGTAGAGTCAATAGCCGAGATGATGTTCTGAAAATGGAAAGTCATTTTATAAACACCTTACCCAATGTGGTAAATGTCCGTCGTCCTTACGTGGAAGACCGTAAGGCATTGAATAACGAATATTCAAAAAACTACTATCGTATGAACCGCGATAAGATATTGGAGAAATTGAGAGCCAAATCAACTCAGAAAAAAAAACTCGCACATAGTATAGAAGATGATAATAGAGTTGAGTAAATCACCTGTCAAGGGAAAACGTTTTAGAGCAATCTTAAATACCGGAAAACGTGCTGACTTTGGTTATGATGGAGCATTCACTTGGTTAGACGGTGCGGACGAAAGTGTTCGTGAAGCATATCGCAAACGGCATTATGCGAACAAGATAGAAAAGGGATTTATAGATAATTTGATTTTCAGTCCCAGTCTTCTTTCCTATTATCTGATTTGGGGTGAGAGCCGTGATATAAACCAGAACGTCAAGAAATTAAATGCGATGTGGAAGGCCAAGCATCAAAATTAATCTCGGGCTATGTTATAGAATATGATTTACACTTTATATTTAGCAACTCAAGGGGGGACGCAAACTCCCAATACATCAAACATAACGTGGCGTGTGAATTGGGACAATATGTTTAGCGGTTTGCCGGAGGAATACAAGACGTGTCGTGTGCGATTCAATTTGTCAAGCACGACATTGGAAGACACATCTACCGGTATAAATTACGCAGACCGTGCTGGATATATCGTAGCCAACTTGGTTGGAACAAAACAAAAGACATCTGTGTCTTACACCCAGTTCGGTGGTGTGGTTCTCGGACAACTCATCCCCGAACCCATCGTGCAATACAATACTACCGGCACAACCAAACAGTCGTGGATAAGATACAACTCTGGAACGATGCTACAAAAGGGAGTAGAAGTATTGAGACCAGTAGGGACAAGTGAATTGAATATCCAAATCTATGCTTACCCTAACAGTGGGACAAACCCTCCAGCGTTAAGTGCTTATGATGGAGACTATACTTTAATAATGGAGTTTGACTTTGATGAAGAATAATCAGAAAATAGAATTATAAGCAAATCATTAAATAATAAGTTTTATAAGCAAAACCTATTATTTAAGTAGTTTTATAAGAAATTATTATAAAACTTCTTATAAAATTATAATTTTATTAGCATTTTCTTAAAAAACTGATTAAAAAACGAGTTTTCTCTATAAAATGATTGTTTAAGTAGTTCCTTATAATACAAGTTTTATCACACACTAAACATTTAGTAAAACAATATAAACAAATGAACGAATTATAATAACTTATTTTTCAGATTTTAGGAAAACCCAAAAAATAATTTATGAATAGATATTATAAGATGAACGAAACTTTAGACAAACATTTACAAGACAAGAAGCCTGAGATGAAGCCACCCACAAGGAAACAATATGTGTCTGCGTTGATAGGATTATATCGTTATGCTAACCCGGATAAGGAACTTGTAATGAGTTGGTTTGATAAACGAGACGAAGTAGATAAGGCAATTGATGAGAAGACTAAAAGCCATCATAGTAAGAGGAATTATTACTCGGCACTAGTATGTCTGACGGATGATAGTCATTACAAGGATAAGATGAATGAAGGTAATCGGTTGATTAGTAGTATCTCCGCCAAGAACCAACGTAGTGAAACGCAGGAAGAGAATTGGAAATCATACGAAGATGTGAAGGCATTGGTGGAAAAATACAAGAAACAAACCAAAGCATTACTCTCTCCTACTTCAGGACAACTTACTGATAAACAATTAGTAGAGTTGAGTGATTTTATTTTGCTCGCATTATCGTCTGGTTATTACATTCCGCCTAGACGGTCGGCAGACTGGGTTAATTTCCGTATCCACAATGTGAATAAATCAGAACACAACTATCTACAGGGGTCTAAGTTGGTATTCAACAAATACAAAACAGCCAAGACATATGGTAAGCAAGAAGTGGAAATACCAAGGGAACTTCTTACCATTCTGAAGAACTACATCAAGAAGAACCCACACGATTATCTTCTTGTGAATAACAAGGGCGAACCACTCAGTCAGGTTGTCATTACTCAGCGACTAAACAAAATCTTCGGTTCAAAAATATCCACTAGTATGTTGCGTCATATCTACATTACACATAATTACGAAGGCGTAGATGTTGCCAAACTAAAACGCATTGCGGATGAAATGGGGCACGACATTGAAACAGCAATGGATTACGTTGTTCGTTAATTCATAAAATAAGTATCATATGATATTTATTTTACACACCACATATGCTTTCATTTAAATGCGGGTTTGAACGTCGCCATCAGGAGTGATGATGTAAAGAACATCCAATTCAGCAATGAAGTAAAGTGTTTGATTGTATGTAGGGCCGGAATACAAGTTTAGTTCGCAAAACTGATTACTTTGGTTAAACGAAAGGCCATCAAGGATTTTGGATTTGCTAACCTTCTGAAGAGGCATTGAGAACATCCAGGTAGCAAGAGACTTGGAAGCCGTAGCCGATGAGGTTAGATAAGCATCCGCATCAGCTGGAAGAGATGCACCAGCACTGTAGATACAGAATGATTGAGGAGTAGAACACATCTTGTATTGGCGTTCGTTGAATGCGTTGGATGATTGGAGAGCGCGCATATAGACAGAAGCGGGTTGTCTGATAGTATCCAAAGGATTGGGTGGAACACGTTGAGACCCAAGTAAAAAGTAGTTTAGACTGGTTGCGGGCAAAAGCTTGCTATCAAACTTATCGTTAGCAGAGCCACCAGTAGAAATTGCACCATCTACACAGCGGGTCGTGATATCTCGGACACTGCTTCCACGCAAGCCCATAAGGACACTGATTGAGCCAGTGCTTCCCGAATTAACGAGAGAAGATGAAACACGGTGGGTGATACCGGCAACAATCTTGGGAGCAGACCCGCCAAGAAGACGAGAACCTTCCTCGCCTAAATCCACATAGGACAAGTTGAGAGCCATATCTTGGATAAGGATAGAAATGACAGTGGAAGCAGAGGCAGTAGCTTGAGCTCCGAAACTGATACACACAGGGGCAACAGGGTCAGTGGTAAGAGAAAGAGTGAGCTTGCTGACACTGCCGATGGGAAACATTCCTCGGCAGAAGCTTCCCAACACCGAGGATGGAAGAGGCATCTCATATGAATACCATTTATCCACAGTCGTTGAAACAGTTTGCGTAGAAGTCCAGTTAGCGATATCGTGTCCCGAGTTTCTGTTTTGAGAAGCAGTCCCAGAAACAGTTGTCTCGGCATTGAAACCATAAGGCAGAGCCAAACTATCCAACTCTTGGACGGACAAGTTTTGTTGGAGGTAGTTGGTGTTAGCAAGATTGACTAAAGGAACATCGTCAATGATGTTGCCGGTAGCCGACACGTGGAAGATGCGGTTAAAATAGTTGAATGCGTTGTGGATAAGATTCGCATCCCAAGCAGATGCTAAACCAGTAGCGCCTTCCGTTCTGCGGTATCTCACACGGAATGAAATCGTTGATTTGGCTGTATCCACATACACATTTTTACCCATACCAGCAGGGACATCAAAATTAATCTGTTGCGACGGCATAGAAATCTGCTTGATAGAAGCAGCGGCGACAGTAGTAGAGTTAATCGTGAAATCACTGGATGCGATTTGGGTAATGTTTTGGGGAGCGACTTTAACGGCATACTGAGATACACTGTCTGGTAAAGACACCATATCCATTTTGAGCTCAGAGGGGAGACCTTTTACGACGGACATCTATAGTAAATGGGTAGAGATTATTTTGAGACTGAGGTTAAAATTGACTTCCATCTTCTCCATCAAACACATCCGTGGTATTTGCTAAATCCAGGATTTTGTGAAATGGGAGAAGTCGGGGCAACTTTTTCCTAAAAATGCTAAATCTTAGTTGGAGGTATGACGCAATCCCGTTGAAATCCACCTCCCGACCGTTATCATCTAGAATAGTGATTGTCAGACTATTCAGCGTCAATGTCTTCAAAATGAACTCGTTCGCATCCGTCTCATACACTATCAGATTGTTATTCTTGCTATTGTTCGGAACACTTGCTAAAACACACGAGTTGTTGAATTGCCTGTTCCCACTCAGCACAGTCCCATTATTCAGAAAATCACAGCAGATGTTGAAACGAGGCAAGGGCAAGAAATTGACACACCGATTGAGTGTTGTTGCCGTGGTGGAAATCGTTGTATTTCCGCTAAACCCCATTACATAGTCTATCGTGCTGGATGCACTCAATGTGCTTGCGACGTTTAGGGAGGTTAAAACATATTTGCTTGTTATCTGATTATACTGAATTGTCATTACACCAGTGAGTGTCTGCTGGAACAAACTAGCAAAACTGCTCGCCGTATAGTTGCCTATCGGAAACGTGTAGGTAGTTGTCGTTCCATTGCGAACCACTACCAACACGTTATTTGTATTGTTGATGATGTAGTTGCTATTACACAAGACCACATACGGGCAAGACACTGAAATGTATTCCACCGTCTCATCATTCTCATAGTCAATATACCCATCCAACTGATAATACACTTTGCTTTTCATATCTCCATTTAAAAGCAATCCACTAGATGACTGAGTGGATAAATTAAGGATTTTCGTATCCCGTATTAGTGGAGCATAATTGTTGTCTACTACTTGTGGTTTTATCAAGTTCATCTATATTAATACGGGACATTACTTCCTGTGCGCTTCCTTCAAACACCCGACTCTCCTCTGCTTGGATACAATACTTGTAATCAAACTCCTTCTCCAACTGTTCCAAAAACTCGCGCTGTTGGCGCTCTTCTTCTAAAATGTCCTCCTCGGTGTAATCACCCGTGAGTGCTCTGATTACTTTTTCCCTAAAATCCTGTGTGTATGGTGTGTTGCTTATCATTCCGTGGACTACCTCGCTTATCTTCTGCTTTTGCGTCTTAAACATTTAGCTTTTACAATATAATATTTAGGGTTATTTTTTTTATGGCTAAATATTATAATGGAGTTCATTGACGACGAATTAGCACCCCGCCCCGACCTGGAAGACCCGAATCTTGATATGGATGCCGGTGTTCCGGTTGCACCCGCAAATAGCATATTGAAACCCCGCAAGAAAATTAATCTGAGCGATGAGGAACGCCAACGGAGGAGAGAACATATGATGCGACTGCGTGAGGCTCGCAGTGAAAGAGCCAAGGAGCGCGCCGAGTTTATGGCAAAGGTGGAAGAGGAAAAGATTTCCGCCAAGCTCAAGCGCGAAGAAGAGAAGAAACGTTTAGCCGATGAGCGCATCAATGTTCGTCTCAAAATCCAAGAGGCACAGAAGAAAGTAGCAGACGAGAAGATACGGAAGTTGGAAGAAAAGAAAAAGGGAAAATCGGCTATTGCTAAAACACCCGTTCCTCCTACTCCTCCTGTCCCACCGGTAGCACAAGCTGTTATGTCGGCGCCTTCGGCGCCTCCGGCAAAAAAACCCAAAGCCAAACCCAAGAAGAACATTAAAATCGTTAATAAAATGGAGAGCGATGACGAAGGCGAAACCGACGAGGAGGAAGATGGTGTGGGTGGAAACATTGTCATTGTGAATCGTCTTCCCAAAAAATCCAATTACATTCCTGCTCCGTCTGCTTCGGTGGCGCCTGCCCGGGCGGAGAAAAAAATAGAAACTGTTTGTCGTTTCGTTTAACCCTTACCTTGCTTTGCTTACCTTTGCTTACCTTGCTAAATAATACATATCCGTTTCTTCGTATATGTTCCAGCATTCATCATTAAACACATCGTTCGCGTATTTTCTACACTGCCTTCTTCTCATCCATTGTAATATGTCTGTTCTAGGGATATAATCTCCCGTTTCATAACTTTTATCCTCCTCAATTTGACATACTACGAACGCGCCTACATCCGCACAGAATACTGGAACGTATCCTATCTCCGTCGTGCGAGCGAAAATCAGATACGCATCTCCCAAATAAATGGTGATTATCTTTCCATCCATCGTTTTCAAATACTCTTTAAACTCGGGGAGGACATACTGATTTAACAAATCCTTATAAAACTCGGCATTATCTACCTCGTAGATGTTAAACTCCCACGTATCTATGTTGATGTGATATTTGTCCTCATTAAGACAAATATTACATATTTCCATATTGGAAAATGCACCGAACTCCTTTACCGGTTTCTGTTCTTCGCATTCCAAACACATCATTACGAGTTTCTTTGTCATTGTTCGTTTTAGTTTTTAATTACTTAGTTTGTTATTGGCTTGCCTCTTGATGCTTGGAGGAAAATGTATTTCAATTTTTTTGAAGGATTTAACCCTTGTTCTGCCGGCCTATTATAAAAGGGATGGGGGGATTGACTAACTCCTTCTCTTATGCTCTCACAAAATCTCCCTACACCTCCCATCACTCCACTGCATTTATGCTCTTATTATTATTATTATTATTATTATTATTATTATTATTATTATTATTATTAAAATAAATAAGAAGAAGGGACAGCATAAATGCAGTGAAAAGAGACGGACAATAAAAAAAGTAAAAAAGGGGAGTGAAGGGAGTGATGGGAGTGCTGGGTGTAGGGCTTTTTAAATCGGTGGGGAAAAAAAGGAAAATAATTTTTTTTTTTCCAAAAAAAAA
>Ga0129336_10003208_pt1 | contig 10099 bp, 1 predicted proteins | sample CPB6_02_DNA_FD_96878 | JGI IMG/M metagenome (GOLD analysis project Ga0129336, IMG submission 96878) | Freshwater to marine salinity gradient microbial communities from Chesapeake Bay, USA - CPBay_Sum_0.6_0.2_DNA | ecosystem: Environmental > Aquatic > Marine > Coastal | place: USA: Chesapeake Bay...
TGACATCACTTCCGGTTCTTCTGACCCCAACCTTTTCGGTGTTATTTCCAAAGTCACCGATAGAATTCACACAGCAAAAGGTTATGGCTTCCCCGCTTCAAGCACCGATGTTGTCACAAAAGAATTCATAAGCTTTGCTGAAAGTGGCTTGCCTGACGAGATGAATAGTTATGACCTCGTTAAGACACCAGACACAGATGATGAAGTTTTCACAAAAGAAATTCTTCCTGTAAATTATTATTTCTCCTTTGAGAAAAGCCCATTCAGAACAGTCTCAAAAGACATGATAAACATGTTCTCTTCTTTGAAAGAGTTCAACAACCTTTATCACCAACCAGTTCAACGTTATCGTTCAGAACACAAAGAATTGAGACAATTAAGAGAACTCTACTTCAAGGACATCAATAACACCATTGATGTTGATAAGTTCTTTGACTATTATCGTTGGATCGATGGTTCTCTTTCGGAGATGTTGAGACAACTTATTCCCGTCACAGCAGACACTTCGGAGAAAATCAGCAACGTTATTGAGAGCCACGTTCTTGAAAGAAACCATTATCGCTATAACTATCCTCTCCTAAACTACAAAGATAGAAACTTTGAAGGCCACGTTTATGGCATCTCAGAACTTCTTTATCCTTGGACGCGCGGTTATCACCCCATCTCAAACGTGGAAGCCGATAACTGCTACTGGTGGAACCGCAGAACAGAAAGAAATAACTCTGTTATTGACTCTGGAAATGCCACCGTTGACACACAACGCGACACTATCCGCCGCGTTATCACAACTCACACATCTGGTTCAGGTCCACTTCTCGCCAAGACAGATGGAACTGCTTATTATGGAAGCGACTACCCTGTTCGCACATTCACCAAACTTTACAACTTTGACCTTTCGCTTGAATCAAAGTTCGGAAGAATAATAGAGAAAGTTATTCATCTCGGACTCAACGCACCAAAGGGTTTTGTCACCAAAGTCTGGAAGTCTATTGTTGCCGAATTGGCTGGTAAATCACTTGTTCTCGATAGTTTTGAAGAACAAGAAGATTGCAATGATATCAGCACTATTAAGCTTCTAGACGCTTACAAAGTACCAACAGAAACTAATAAAGTAAGAATGAGATTCCGTGCTTCTTTTGGTTCGGAAGTGATTAGTGCTTTCTCTGTTGTTCCTTTCACCTTTATTAGTGCTTCTGCTGGCGTGCCCTCAACTGGTTATCAAGCAGGTTTCGTTTCTTCATTCGGTTCCAACAAACGTTTTGATGTTATCGGACACCACATTGACACTTACGACCTTGACTTTGAAATCGCGATGCAGGGTCCATTCACAGAAAAGTTTGTTGGTGGTCACGCCCATCGCCACGTTGATGTAAATAAATATTCAAGTTCCAAGACAGGAACCAATAACATTGATAGTGCCGCAGACCGCCCAGAAGCTTACGAGTTTAACGTCACTACCGACACTATCACCATTACCAATAGAGACATCACAAAGCCAAGAACTAATGTCGCTAGAGATGGAATGGCTAAACGTCCTCTCAACATCGCTAACATCGCCCATTCTACCGCATCAGACGGCACAAACATCGGCAACTATAACTCTGCTCTTGATGTTGTCGCTACAACCGGCAGAACAGAGAACGACTTGTTCTTCAACGACACACAATTCAGCGGGACTGCTGCTGCTTCTACTGTCATTAGTGGAACCTCCGACTACACCAAACTCGCAAGAACAAGAGTAGGAAATGTCATCGTTCAGCGTTTCTCTGCTCCTGGCGATCCCGCAACTATGGGTGATAACCTCGGCGGCCCAGGCTTAGACGCAGCACACGCAGAATTCAGCCCCTACAACGCTCTACCATTTAGAAACTTGACCGTTAGACTACCTCTACAAACAATGCTTTCAACACGTTCAGAAATAAATGGTTTGACAAGTGGTTCATTCCCTGTCGCCGCAGACTACAGCGGAACCGCTTCATTCCACGGTGTTTACCGCAATAAACTACAAAAGTTGTCTCAAACAGACGCAGCCATTACAACTTCCTCTATTTCCGACAACTTCTACGTTCAGCACCAAATTCCAAGAAATGACCTCCATTATTCTTGGATAACTGGCGCAGCAATAACTTACAATAACTTTAACGTCAGAACAAGTGGTGATGTTCCTTCCGGCTTTGTCGCAGTAGACGGTAAATACTCTTCTTCTGCTGGTGTAAGTGCTGCTATTACCTTCAACACCGCTTCGCAAATAGTCAGTTATGCTACTGCTTCAACTGGCGTTAGAGGTTTTGGTTTCGTTGAAGGAGTAACTGGAAGTTTTGTTGTTGCCGCCGGTTCGCAACTAAACACAGGTCTAAATGGAATAAACACAAACGTTATTGATCCATTTGATCTTACAACCATGACCCTTGGCTTGGACTTGACCGCAAGCGTCAGCGAATATCGCAATTCAACGCTAGTAAGCGCAAACATAGTCGCAAGCAACCCTTACTATCTAAACAGCATTCTAACAAATCGCGGTGGCTCATTTGCTGCTTCTTCTTGGGCGCAAGTTCGTCAAACCGATAAGAAATCTGTTAGAACTTATAAACGATCAAACACTATTTCCCACACTCCAAGAATTGGAGAACCAAGGTTAGTTACTGATCCAATTAACACAAACCTTATTATCAATAACACAGCAACAAGAACTTATTCTTTCGTTGAGCCAGCAGTAGAAATGGATAACAGACCACTTTCTATGTTATTCCAGGCTCCCGGTTCAAACTCTAACATTCTTGTAAACCTTTCGTTGAATAATGAAGTTTCCTATTTTGCCAGCCAAGAACTCAATAATGTTCTTGACCTGCCAAATTTGAGTAAGTCAAAAGTTCAACAAATAAAGAACTTTATCACAAACAACACAAGAATTGAACTAAAGCAAATTCAATTTAGTGATTGCGTTTATCCACCCGCTGCTTATCAAAGCCTTGAAAAGATAAGAGAAAGAGTAAACTTTGACAATAACTTCTGGCGTTCTTCCAGAACAGACAGAAATTTGAAAGGCGCATTGGCTAAAGGTGCTATGGTTTATGGCGGAACTCTAACTGCTATTACACAAAGTTCCTGGGCGCTTGATGCCGAAACAAACTTTGAAACCAGAACCACAGAGGCTTATGGTGTTTCTAATTCAACCTCCTCGGATTTTAGAGAAGGCATCCTACAAAACAGTTATTCTCACGTTCACGATGGTACCAAGTCCAGTTTGAGACTTGCTCCTCTTTATTCAAGAAAACATTTATTAGGTTCTCGTTATTCTTTCACACCTCCAAGCAGCGTTGAAAACAACACTCTTTCTGCTCTCGGCGCTCTTGGAACTCATCCAGCACAGTTCCCACTAGGCAACGCAAAGATTTTTGCTGGTAATGCTAAGTGGCAAGCAGGAGAAAAGGCTGGCTATTTCAATTCAAACGGCCAACTTATAAGCACGCCAGCAGAACCATTCTACGACAACTACAGTCTATTTGCCGAAGATGTAAGACCACATAACCAAGCGTTTACAGTTATTCCAGAATTTAGAATTTCTAACTTTATGGAGTACTACACAAAAATCAAACAAGGAAATTTCTTATCAGAAAACACAGCCTCGTTTGACATTTTTGGTGTCTGCGCCCTAACTTCAAGCACAACCGTTCCATCTAGCAGCGCAGATACAGACTTCTACAAAGTTTATGCCACCTCTGATTTGTTTGAGAACCTTGAAGAAACACTCAACGAACTTCAAGGAACAATAGAACCCACCGACATCAAATTAAAATTCAAAGGCATAAAGAAGTTTGTTCCTTACAATGGTTTCTATCCTTCTGAAAGAACAGTTGATTTGGCTACACAATTCTCCAAGTCTTACGGTCAAACAATTTATGTTGCTGGAACCGACACAGGTTCTCTCACCGCAGGACAAGATACAGCCAAACTAAGACCATTGTTCTCTACCTTATTTGCTCCTGGCGTTTTGTTCAACACTATTAAGTCAGGCATCGCTGTTGATTATCCGATCTTTACAGGCTCAAAAGAGTTTGTAAGAATTCAAAATGCTGACATTACCGGTTCAACACCTAACGAGACTGTCAATACAACAGGTTCTTTGACTTCTTATTGGGTGCTTGGAACAGGCTCCAAGGGAACTGCCGGTTTTGATTTCCGTGTTCCATTTGAAGCCATTTACTCACCAAAGACTTACATCAAAGATATTAGTTTCACAGACATGGAACCTCACCCAAGTTCTGCTCTTAACCTAACAGCAAGTTGGGATGGAAACGGTGATGACCTTTACGAGCTTATGGCTAATAACTTCTTGGCTGAAGTGGTTGAATTCTACCTAGATAAAGGCGAAATGTCAAGTCTTGTTTCAGAGCCAGAATCATCGTTTGGTGGTTTCGTTCCTGGAACTTACTACAACATGCGCGTTAAGATGCGTAGAAGCACAAATGTTCCAAGACAATTCCAAGATAATTTTATAACACCACAAAATTACTTCCTACAAGCCATTGGTACTATTACACCACAACTAAAAGAAAACATCACAATGTATTCTCGTCCTTCTGCCTTTGGTCCTCCAATGGCCGGTAGAAGATATGTAGATACTGGCTCTTTACTTCGTGCTGCCAAACCAGATAGTTTGTTTGCTTACGATTGGGCTTACACTCCACCTTATTACTACGGTGAAGCTTGGGCCGACATTATTTTCAGCGCATCAAGCACTACTCACACACTTGATGACATTTTTGGTAAAAGCCAAGTTGTTTGTTGGCGAATTGATTCCGGTTCTGGCTGGTCTGCTGGCGCTCTTTACCAAGACACTCCTTATGGAACTTACGCCAATAATTTCGCAATGCAAATAACTTCTTCAATGAATTTATTTGGTAAAGTTCCTGTTCGTTCTGTTGAATACGATGCCAACGGAAATCCAACAATTATTAGAGATGACAAGCAAAGCAAAGACTTTGTTTGGGTAATTCAACCAAAGTTTGAAACACCAGTTCTAAACTTTACCGGCGCTATTGATTCAAGCGAATTGACTTTGCCACTAATTGGCTCAGAGTCGGTTCCAAGAGGAATGTGGCATCAATATGGAACTGTACCAGATTCACCAGAAAAAGGCATCTTCGTTGAAGTCGCACCCATTGAAGATTCTTGGATTAATAAAAGATTAAAAGCCTCACTAGATGCTTCTTATCAGAGCATTTATGGTGCCACAAGCAGCATGGGTTCTCTTCTTGATGTTGTTCCTTTCCGCAAGAAAAAGACAAGAGTTGGTAAAATTGCTACTGCTAAAACAGTCTTTGAAGCCGTTGTTGCTATTCCGTTTGTTGAAAGTAAAGGAACTCGTAACTTCTTTGAACTCAATCGTAGTTTAGCTACTACAGCAAGAAGAATGTCCGAGAATCCAAGTTATATTCTTGGAAGCAAAGAACCTATGCCAGATCAGACACTTATCGATCTGTACTCGTCAATGAAGAAATATGTGTTCCCACCAACATTTGATTTCTTCAACTACGAAGAAAATGATGTAAGTTATTCACCAATTTCTATGTATGTCTTTGAGTTCTCGCACACATTTAGCCAAGAAGACTTGGTTAGAATTTGGCAGAACCTACCACCTCAATTGGGAACAAACGTAGAGTTTGCCGAACAAACTTTGACGCATTCTCTCAATGGCTTGGGCGTCATTGACTTCATTAGAAGCCAAGGTCCAGACAAGAATTCCGACTTGAAGTGGCTTGTTTTCAAAGTCAAGCAAAGAGCAAAGACAAACTTTGAAGATAAGCAACTTGGCAAGAGAGTTCAGACCGATCCAAGGTTCTCACAAGTAAATGTAAAAGTCGGCAACAGACCAAATCCAGTTGAAGAAAAGTATTCCTACAACTGGCCTTATGACAACTTCTCTATTGTTGAGTTTGGCAAGATGGACTTTGAAGTTATCGGCAAACCAATGGTTGCTGTTCCTGCCACCATTGACCGAGCAGAACCAATACCAGCTAACACAGTAATAAGATAAAAAGGTCATAAATGCTTTATTCTTCTATTTACTATGGGTGTAAATAATGGCCGGTTTTTTTGACGACAAAGAAGAAGTAATGACAATAGAACTTACCGAATGGGGTAAGTATCTATATTCTATTGGCAAATTCAAACCAAAGTTCTATGCTTTCTCTGATGATGAAGTTTTGTACGATGGTTCCTATGCTGGTCTTACTACCGAAGAACAAAAAGACATTGAAGATAGAGTGATGAATAACACTCCCTATCTCAAACCACACGTTAGACTTACCGAAGCAAAAGGTTATTATCAAGAGTATGATTCTGCAACCGATCCCAATTCACAGGTTTATCAAGATCCACTTGATTCCATGACACAAGTTGATACTAAAATTGAAAATAAAGTTGATCTATTGTTGTCAAAAAATAGCAGATATTCACAAGCAACAAGAGAACTTCGCCATTTGGTCCTCAACAAAATTGGTTCCGTTCGTTCAACTTCGCAAGACTACCCAGCATTTGATCTCACAATGATGAGAAGTAAAATATCTTCTTCAACTAACAGTATGTCTTCAAGCTATGGGTTTTTGAAAATTCCACAAATAGAAGTTAGTCTGAAGAATATCATAACCATAGTTCCAAGTGGTTCTGTTTTTGTTAGTCGTCTTGATGAAAATAACAGCAATAGAGCAGTACTCGGTGTGAATGCTCCCAAAGAAAGCGTAGTATTTGAAGATGGAAGTAAATTATATTTTGAAAACAATTTCCTAGCCTTGGACCTTTTTCAAAATGGAGTTGAGTATAAAACAAAAAATTTCAATATTGAAGTATTCCAATATTCTACTGGCTCAAACAGCTACGACTTGAAAAAACTAAAAATGGAAATTGTAAGCGATAACGTTGATGCTGATGGGTTTTTGATTGAAAATTTGCCAACAGAAACCGTACCATTTCTGTTGACACAAGAGGATTCAAATAACACCACCACAGGGGAAAACGGTGATTTGTTATCAACATATTTTGAAGTCCAAATCGATAGACAAATACCAGATGAAGTTGTTTGCGCTCTTTTGAGAGAAATCACTAACCGTGGTGATAATCTCCGACTTGATTATGATATTGAGTGTTCAAATAGCGACCTAAGATATGTTGACACCGAATTAAATAGAAATATTGTAGCCCCAGGTGTAGAGATAGCACAAGAAAAGTGTGACGAAGAACAAGGAGGTTCAGGATGCCGCAGTTAGCCTTTGGTCTTACAAATTCTAGTAATGCTTTGAGTGGTGGTATTTACGATTCTGCTGATATTGGAAGAGTCGAAGTAAAAGACGATTCGTTGAATGTAGAAGTGGTCTTGACTGATCTTATAAAAAGCTATAATAATGATTCTGGTCTAAAAACCCCAGTTTTTCCACCCACACCACCAGAAGACCAACAGAACGACATTCCAACATTCTCGGATTTTACACGCACACCTTCTGAGGTAGAATGCAGTACGGTATCTCCAGACCCTCCAGCTGCTACAGTGCCAGGGCAACCATTAAGTCCTACGTTGGTGCCAACTGAGTCTGAACCGCCAGCATCCCAACCTAAACCAAAGGGTTCGTTATTTTTCGAAGAAGAGTGTGATACTTGCTGTCATTCCCCAACAACCAATCCGAGCCAAGTTTATACTCTTTGTTTGATTGTTTCTACAGATCCTGTTGTGACCAGCATGATAGAGAAGGGTATGATCGATCAAATTTATAGCTCAATACCCGCTCTTCAAAGTAAGTTTGATAGAGGTGAGCCAGGAGCTTACTTACAAGAAAATAGCTTATCAGATTTTACAAAAACAAAAATAGCGAGAATTGCTAAAACTGGTTTGATCCCTAATATTTCTGTAACTTGGGCTGGCTGGGAGCCTTCTATACGCAATGCTGGAGTTAAAGGCAGACTAATTACGGCTTATCAGTTTCAGCAGAAGTTTAATGTTAGAATACCACCAAAATGTGAACATCTTACACTATTTTTGTTTGTGAGATTGGACACTTCTGTTTTTAATGAGGTTTATGGAACTTCAAATTTATTACTTCCACAAGGAGTTTTTACAGGCCCAATAAAAGAACTAAAGGTTTTAGAAAACCTGCAAATTCAAACAGAATGCAATGTTACGGTGGACCTGAGAACAATGCTAGCGACTAATATGCCAACTCAAAAAAGTGCATCCGGTGAGCTTTATAGCTTCCATCCAAACAAGAACTTACAACCTACAAGAATAGGCAAGATAAAGTTACCTTTAGGTAATATTCGTAGCGATAACTTGCTAAACAGAATTTTGAAAATTTGTTCTACTTCTATAACTGACGCAATTCAGCAACAACTTTTGATTCCAAAAACTAATTTGCAGAATAAGTTTTGGCTTTCAAAAGTTTCAAGTACTACAAATATCGCTTTCATAATGTTTAATTATGAACAAATTGTTATGCAAAACTGTTTTATTCAAAACCTAAAATCAAAAGAAGTATATGCCGATCAAGAAATTGAAGTATTTGAAATTGAAAAAGTAGATCTGTTAGATGAGAATGGAAACGAAAAAATAAATTCTACATCTGGGGATAAGTCACCAACTGGTTCTAGACTACGCAGTTCTTCATACGCAAAAACAAAAATAAATAACGACCCTGAGACTATTAATAGCCAAGGAGGACCAGTAATTTTGTCTAAACTTACTGAACTTCCAAGTCCTTCAAGATCTATAAAATTTATACAAGTTATTGACAGTTCTACCACACCAGGCAAATTTGCTTATAAAATAAATATAAAATTCAAAGATCCTTCAATTATTTTTTTGAAGAATGTAACCGAGAGTTATTTAGAAAGTCTCAACGCAGTAAAAAAAGCTTATTCTATTTTATTATCTAAGAGTGGTAAACAAATTAAAAATTCTTCAAACCAAGGTACGGTATTTAGAAATGCAGTAGACGCAGCAAAAAATGTAATAGCAAAAGCAAATCAAATTCTTAATATTTTGCCAAGTAATGAATATAACCCAACTTTATTTGTCAATTATATGACAGTATTAGCTAACCCTAAAACAACAAGCGAAGATCATAATGATTTTATCAAAGTCCTAGAAACACTAGGTCAGACTTTAACTGGTCTGCTACGAAGTGCCGGAATCCCAATCAAAGGTATTGATGATATAGGCTCAACCACAAACAACAATCGTTCCGCTAGTGCAAAACAGAAAGCCTTTATTGATATAGAATTTCAATCACAAGAATTCTTGGCCGGTTCCGGTACCGGCATTGGCTTCTTAGAAACCGATAACGAAGTAGAACAACAAACCAGGTCAATTATCACTTATGACCAAAGATATCTCGATAATAGAGCAGAAATAGAATTTTCAAGATTTTGGAACACAGAGAGTGTTAGTGCTTTAGGCTCCGAAGAAGCTATTTTGAGAGAAAAGGCCAAGTTTTTCTTAACTCCCACAAAAATATATGGAGTTGATGAGATAATTGATATTCTTGATGTTCGTAACTTTGACCTCGGCTTTCAGACAAAACTGAAAAAAATGAAGCTAGCTAGACAACAGAAAGCCACAAAATCAAGCAGTTTCTATTCAATATTAGATTCTCTCAGTAATTTACCAGCTTCCTTCCAGATAGTTCCTACAGAATACGATTTTACAGATGGAAAGCAAGATATGGTTGTTTCATTGCCAATATCTAACAATTATCTAAAGAACCATAGTGGCTTTACAGAAAGTAATATCGATACAGTCAAAAACAAAAGTAAACAAATAAATGAATTTATGTCTAATGACGACAAGATTGTTTCTGCCATTGAAGGCACTTTCGTAGATGGTTTTGAGAAAGTAGGAAAAGGAACTATAAAAGAAAGAATTGATTCAACTACAACATTGGAAGACATTGTAGACAGAAGCAGTATTTCGAGTCTTCCTCCATCTTTACAAGCTTATAAACGTCGTACTTCTGGAGCTTCTAAGATGTCTACATTTGTTCAACAAAATGGTACTTTATCTGACCCTTCAAATAAGATATTCTTGAATAACTTTTTTGGACTTGTTGCTAAA
>Ga0129336_10003210_pt1 | contig 10098 bp, 4 predicted proteins | sample CPB6_02_DNA_FD_96878 | JGI IMG/M metagenome (GOLD analysis project Ga0129336, IMG submission 96878) | Freshwater to marine salinity gradient microbial communities from Chesapeake Bay, USA - CPBay_Sum_0.6_0.2_DNA | ecosystem: Environmental > Aquatic > Marine > Coastal | place: USA: Chesapeake Bay...
ACCGTCTGCGATCAAGAGCGTGCATGACGCACTGCAACCGGCCATACGCTACACCAAAGCGCAGTGCCTAGACTTGCCCGAGATGACGTATGTAAAACGCAAAATCGAACTTACCGCCCAACAGAAAAAATACTACAAGTCGATCCGTGATCTCATGGTGACAACAGCGGCTGGAGAGCAAGTCACCGCAGTGAACGCCGCCATCGTGATGAACAAGCTGCTACAGATTTCTTCAGGAGCCGTCTACGCCGACAGCGGTGAGACAGTAGAGTTCGACATCAAGAATCGGTACAAGGTGCTGTGTGAAGTCATAGAAGAGTCCAGTCAGAAAGTGCTGGTGTTTGTACCGTTCAAACACACCATCCAGCAGTTGTCGGAGAAACTGACCAAAGACGGCATAACCAACGGGATCATCGCCGGGGATGTCAGCGTCACCAAGCGCACGGAGTTGTTCTCGCAGTTCCAGAACACCAGCGACCCACGGGTGCTCATCATACAGCCGCAGGCGGCAGCCCACGGGGTGACGCTAACAGCCGCTAACACGGTGGTTTGGTGGGGGCCGGTAGCCTCATTGGAGACCTACGCGCAGGCTAACGCCCGCGTGCACCGGCAGGGACAGCGGCATCCCTGCACGGTAGTGCAGTTGGAAGGCTCCCCAGTGGAGTACCGCATATACCGCATGTTAGACGAAAGGATAGACGTGCACTCAAAAATAGTAGATTTATACAATGAAATACTTGAAACGTAGTTTAAAATAGCTATATACTTCCATTACAAACCAAAAAATATAGGACAGTGCAATGACCGACAAAACAGAAGCCGATGTTCTCGGCTTGGACCGTCTCGTATCCGTTTATATAAAACTCCGCGATCAAAAGCTGGAAATTAAACGGCAACTGGAAGAACAAGAACTCGCCATCGACGCAAAGCTCGACGCTATCAAAGCGGCGTTGCTTGAGCACTGCAAGACTACCGGTGCCGAATCCGTCCGCACAGCGGCGGGCATGTTCTACCGCAGCGTCAAAAACAAATATTGGACTTCCGACTGGGAGTCTATGAACCGCTTCATCGTGGATAACAACGCCGTTGAGCTACTGGAACGGCGAATCCATCAAACAAACATGAACGAGTTCCTTAAGGAAAACCCCGACAAGCTGCCCCCGGGGCTAAATGTGGACAGCGAATACACCATCACCGTACGGAGGAAGTAATGCAAGAACCCGAAGCGTTTGTGCCCATCAACCGACTGGCTGAGCACCTGCACGTAAAAGTATCCACAGTAAGACAGTGGATTAAGCTCGGGCATATCCCGAGGCGCGCGTATCTCAAGATCGGTAACACCTACCGGTTTCAGGTATCGGAAGTGTTGCAGGCATTGAAGACCCGCGAGGCTATGGAGGATACTCCCGTCCCCGCTGCCGACACCGATCCGAATATGCCGGTCCAGCTTGAATTTAATTTTGACACAGATGAAACCAAAGACCTCTAAGGAAAAAACTCTATGAGCAATATCACGCTTATGAACGACATGCCCGCCAGCTACCGAGACCTCATCTCGCAACTGGAACCGGAAACCAACCTCGTTGGTGGGGAGTACAACTCTACTTCCCGCATCAGTATTCGCGGTGGGGTGTTTCGGAAGGTAGTCAACGGCAAAGAGATCGCTGAACTTGAAGAACGTAAGCTGCTCGCTGTCGTAGTAAAAGCCGCTCCTATTTCGCGCATGTATTTCGCTGGACAGTACGTAGCAGGAGAAGCAAACCCACCGACTTGCTGGTCTACCGATACCTCAAGTGGGCGTCCTGCTACAGACGTTATCGTGTCGGATAGGCAGTCGCCTACTTGCTTTGATTGCCCACAGAACATCAAAGGTTCCGGGCAAGGCGAGAGCAGGGCATGCCGGTACCGTCAACGTATCGCTATCATGCTTGCCGACGCTGACGGCGCGGTGGTCTCCTCCACTGTGTACCAGCTAGATTTGCCGGCAACCAGTATTTTTGGTGACGACCCGAAGCGCATGGCAATGCAGTCATACGCCCGGTTCCTGAGTCAGCACAAGTCGCCGCTCGCAGCTATCCTGACCGAGATTCGTTTCGACACCAACAGCAGCACGCCGAAGCTCTGCTTCCGTCCTGTACGTCCGCTCACTGAGGATGAGTTGATGGTGGCTATCCATGCGCAGAAAGACCCTGAGACCGCGCGTTTGGTGAAGTTGACGGTGAAGCCGAAAGACACCGTTGCCTTGGAAGCCCCCAAGCCTGCTGCACCTAAGCAAGAACCTGCACCGAAGAAGGCCAGCATGTTCGATATGCCTTCTGATGATGACGAAGTACCCGAACCGAAGGTACGAGAAAATAAAAAGAAAGCCGCCCCGGCTGCCGCGCCTAGCGTCAACCTCAGCAGTTTATTGGATCAGTTCGACGACCAGTAAGCTGTACCGTACGGGTGTGGTTGTGGGGGGATGCATGTCCCCCCTTTTTTCTCTCTAGCGATGCGACTATGGATACTAAAAAATTCCTCAGCAGTGTGTTGAGTAGCCAAGGTTTCTATTGCGCGGTAGGCATCAAGGACGGCAAGACTATCCAGCGGTTTTACCAAACGATAGACACGTTGGTAGACGCGGTAAAAAGTTTGGACGATGACGGTTATGACGCGTACTTCGCGTTGGCGACTTACAAAACTAACGCCAACAGAAAGGCCGACAACGTCGAGTACCTAAAATCGTTATACCTTGATTTAGACTGCGGTGAATCAAAACCTTACGCGGATCAGTTTACTGCGATAAAAGCACTACAAGAATTTTGCAGACAGTTTAAGTTTAGCAAGCCAAGCGCCATCATCAATTCAGGGCGCGGGGTGCATGTGTATTGGATGCTGGACCGGAGCTACTCCCGCGAAGAGTGGTTGCCTATTGCGGAGAAATTCAAAGCCGCATGTATTACGGGTGGTCTGGAGATAGACAAGGCAGTACCTGCGGACGCAGCGCGTATCTTACGTGTCCCGGGCACCCACAATTACAAGGACATTCCCCCGCGCAACGTCGAGGTGTTCTCTGCCTTAGACATTAGCTACGACTTGCGCAGGCTGGGTGACTCTCTACCAGAGACTCTCATACCTGTTGTAAACATCCGCACTTACTCGGAAGAAGACAAGCAGGACATGCAGGCGGTACTTGGTAACTACACCAAGTCTTTCAAGCGGCTCATCGAGAGGACGATAACGGGGACTGGGTGCGCGCAGATACAGCGCGCTATAGACCATCCAAACGACCTGTCCTATCCCCAATGGCTGCATGCACTTTCGATTGCCAAGCACTGCGAGGAAGGCGACAAAGCCGTACACCTCATCTCCAAAGGATACAAAAAGTACAACCCAAACGAGACTGCTAAGGTAGCGGAGTCAATAACCGCGCCGCACTTATGCGCGACCTTTGAAAAGGATTTCCCGGCTGCGTGTCAGGGCTGCCCTCACTACAACAAGATCAAATCTCCCATAAAGCTGTGCATGATGGTGAAAGAAGCACCGCCGCAGGACGTGTTTGAAGACGAGGAGGACGTTGTTGCAGACAGGCCCGCTGAGACATTTGAGTCCGTAGAGTCCATACCGGACGACACCGGGGATAAGCCACAAGCGCGCAACACCGCGCCTGTCAGTAACGCCAAGGTCGCTATACCGTCTTACCCAGCGCCGTACTTTCGTGGCGCAGGCGGTGGCGTCTTTGTACGGACAAGAGACAAGGACAACAACCCTGATGAGATAAAGGTGCACGACACAGACCTGTACATCGTCAAGCGGTTGCATGACCCACTGCTCGGACCTTGCTATGTGTTCAGGCACCATACCCGGCGTGATGGGATACAGGAGTTCACGATCCCCGGTACGAAACTTTCAGGCCGGGAGAGCTTCAAAGTAGAGATGGGACTGAACGATGTGTTTCTGCTCAAGCCTGATCTTCTGATGACGTACGTCGAGCGGTGGATACACCATGTGCAAAGCACTATGCCCGTGGTGAAGGTGAAGACCCAGTTTGGTTGGACCGACGACCAGAAGTCCTTCGTCATAGGAAACAGGGAGGTTTTTGTAGACCGGATAGAGCCGAATCCACCCGGTGCCCGCACGCAGCAATTCTTCAGCATATTCCAGCAGTCGGGCACCGTAGAAGAATGGAAGCGCATACCGAAGTTCTTTGACCGACCCAACTTTGAGGAGCACCAGTACATGTTCGCGCTGTCTTTCGGCGCTCCGCTGATGATCTTCGCACCCAACATACCCGGCAGTATCTTCCACTTGAAGAGTGAGAACTCCGGGCACGGTAAAACCTCCGGGCAGCTTGGCGGCGCGTCCGTGTGGGGGCACCCCAAGTCCTACCTACTGGCTGGTTCCGGCACAACCAATTCTCTGTGGAACCGTACGGAGCTGTACAAGAATCTGGTGGTGTATGTAGATGAGCTATCGAACTACGAAGCCAAAGAGTTGAGCAACTTTGCGTACGCGGTGGTAGAGGGTAGGCAGAAGAACAGGATGTCTAACGCTGGCCAGAACGCAGAACGAGTGCGAGGTGAACTGTGGGCTACGCTGGTGGGTACTTCAGCCAACCAAGGCTTTCTGGACAAGATAGCGGAGTATCGTACTGCCCCGAAGGGTGAGGCCCAGCGCGTGCTGGAAGAACAAGCTCGCCCGCTGCCAACCGATGAACAGGTAGTTGAAGATGGTAAGGAGTTGTATCGGCTGTTTGACGAGCAGTACGGTGTGGTTGGTGACCTGTACATCCAGTACATCATCCACAACAAAGCCGAGGTGAAGCAGCTAGTAGAGAAGATGTGGCGTGACATAAACAAGTTGGCAGGTCTCACGGTACAGAATCGGTTTTTCGCATGGCAGGCAGCAGCGGTATTGTCCGGGGCTTTGATCTTCAAGCAGATGGGGTTGATAACGTGGAACCTCAGTAACTTGCGCAACTGGCTGGTGACAAGACTGAAGTCGGTTAAGGTAGCAATCAAGGACTTGGAGATGGATGTGGCGGATATTATCGGACAGTACTACGCCGACAACGTCCGGGGCATACTCCGAATCAATGGGCAGGACGGTAACTTCTTCGACGAGACCAACAACGCGTTCGTGAACCCGGACGCGATGCCCATAAACCGGTGGGTGGGGCGGCATGAATTCAACACCCGCAGGCTCTACCTATTACCTAAACCATTCAAGAGCTGGTGCACTAAGCAGCAGTTGGACTACAGTGCGTTGAAAGACAAACTCCAAGCCCAGTACGGGGCTAAGACCGTCAAGATACGCATGGGCCGGGGGACCAAGATCAACCTGCCGGTACAGCACGCGATAGAGATAACGTGGGATGACAGTAGCCAGAACGACTTCAGCGCAGTACAAGATATAGCGGGTTGACTATGTCAAACCTACTACATGTGGTATATTCCGTCCCGCACTGCTCCTAGAGAGACTTACCCCCCGACCATCGGGGGGTTTTTTTATTCAAAGAACTCGCCTTCGTCTAGGTCTTCCAACTGTCTACGCATCACTGTCGCACGCCGCTGCGGACTTATCGTGATGCCGTTAAACATCCTTGCTACTTCGTCCGTGACTCGGTGCTGACGCACCGACCGCTCTTTCGTGTCGGCGGTGATGCGCACTTCAGGATGGCGCGTGTTGAACTCGTCGATGTCTTCTTCAATAGCCATGAATTCATCGATATCGTTCTCGCGCATTGCCTTGTACCGTTTACGCAGCAGCTTGGTACGGTTCTCGGTAATCACACGGTCCACGCGCTTGTCTCGGGCGTTGATCTCTAGCTGCCTTGTGTAGCCAGCCGGGGCGAAGCCCAAGGTTTGCCCGAGGATAGTAAGGGGGCCGAAGTCTTCGGTAATCGGGTCGCCACGCAGGGTAGTAGCGCCTTCTGTCGCGTACCGAGCGGCTTTCATGGCGTTGGCGGCAACGCTGGGCAGCATCTTCTCCATACCACGCGCTATCTCCCCTTCTTGCAACAAAGGCAGCCCCTGATCCAGCATGCGTTGGGCTATCCCTACGATTGGACCGCCGGCCATTTCTATCCCCTGCATAACCAGACTTTCCTGCTCTTGGTTGGGGAGCGAACGGAAAATGAGATTCGACATGCCGATACGCGGCGCGATGTCCAGACCAAGGGAATTTACCAACCCGGAGTACATACCCTCACCGAAATATGACGCGAGGATACTGTCAGCGTCCTCATCTTCATCGTCCAGTAGGAACATGTTAGCCAGCGCGGTTACCACGCCGATCATAGGCACGCCTTGTATACCGGAAAGAATACCGGACATGGCGAACAGCCCAAGCAGTTGTTTCTTGGCGTACTTTCTTTCTTCTGGTGTAGCGCCCTTGAGCGCTTGCTTGGCCATCTTTAGCTGCAGATAGACCATAGAAATACCGAAACGCTTGTACATCAGTAGCACACTACCCAAGCTGTTCTGAGCTATCTTGGGCGCAGTCTCCAACATAGAGCCGCTGTTCGTGTGCTCGGTCTCCAGCACAGCTTCGTGCGCTGCAGCTACGTAGTCTTCATCGGTAAGGGGCTTCCCGCTCTTGGCCTTCTCGTCGAGTAAAAGATCGTATGTTGCCTTCATCGTAACCTGACGGGTGAAGCGTTCACCTTGATGAAACGCATAGCCCATAACCGAGTTGGCTTTGTCAGTTATTGAGTTGCCTGCGGTGTTCATCTCCAACAAGTCAGAGATAGTAGTCGCGTTCGCCATACCTTGCTGGTTCATTACATCCACCAGTATTTTGTTACGGCGCAGTTCTTCGGCACCCAACTTCTTGAATGACTCAGGCACCGTGTCAGGTTTGGAGAAATCGATGTTGGTGAACGAGGGACCGTCGAATGCTGTACCGCCTTCAACTCCTTCGAACGTGTCCAACCTACGGCGTGTACCAGTAGCCATATACAGCTTGCGCGCCCGGTTCATGGCCGACATGGTTTTCCCATAGCCGTGCTTGCCGGCCAAGTAGGGGTACACTGCCATCGGAAGCGTGAACAGGTTGACCAACGCCGACGAGACGTTCAACCCCAACGTCATGGCAAAACCTAACGACTTCAGTTTGCGTGCCCACGGGGCCAGTGACGGAGAGCGAGCGAAATCCGCGTACTCTTTGGCAAGCTCCGCTATCTCTGTGGCATACGCCCCATCATCCGTACCGCGCTGTTCGTTGGCTAGTTCAGTGAGGTTGTTTTTTATCTTGTTGAACGGGGCGTCCAGCTCAAGGTTGGACACTTGCCCCATGAACGCCGGCATACGCTCCCGGAACACCAAGAGTGCGTCGTTCTCAGCGCCGCGTGTATCTTTCCTACTCTTAAACGCTCTGAACAACGACCGCTCTGGCATAGCGGTAAGTAGGGCATCCATCACCACGGTTTCAAGTTCGGCTGCACCGTCTCTTGCGGCTTTGCCTGCTTTGTTAGCCGCAGCGTCATCACCACCCGCGTCTTTAACTTTTTTCTTGGCGGCGCTCTCATACTTGGCGGCATTAGCGCGAACGTCACCTAACAAATTGTACGCAAATTGCGGGTCTACAGTACCCGTACGCTGACGCTTAGAGATATCAGGCCGCATTTCTTCGGCCATGGTGTCACGCTCCACCGAGGGGTCTTTCTCCAGTTCTCGGCGTGCCCGGATAAGCTCTTCTGGCGTGGGATACGCTTGCTTGTATAACTCCACGTTCCCCGTATTGGGGTCTTTAGCCTTGAAAGACAGCCAGTAGTCTCCCTTACGGTACAGCGGGAAATAAGGCTCAATCGATTCTTTGTTCAGCAATTCAAACAGGATTCTGTCTTTGTAGTTCTGCTTTAGGTTCTTGTCGGCGTCTATGGATTCTATACGCGCAACCAGCGTTTTCCGCAGTATGGTGAACGCTTCACTGTAGGCATCACGTAACGCTCCATAGGCTTGTTGGGCTTCTGGGCGGAGTTTCTTGTATATGGCTTCTACTCTATCGTAAGCCTCCAGCGTACCCTTGCTGGGATTGGCTGGGCGTATTTGGTTTTTTCTGAGGTTGTTATCGGCCACAGCTTTCTCAATAGCCGCGTTACGGGCTTCTGCTGTATCAAACGGCCCAGACCGGAACTCCGTACCATCGTCACGCACAAAAGAGAACCGATCCTTGGAGTAGTACTCACGGCCTTTTGACGGGTCTACCCGCTCCAGTGTGCTCTCCATCACTACGTCATTGAACAGCTCGCGCTGTTCCTTCGGGAGCTTGTCAAAAAGTTTTTCTAACTGATTCGCGGTGTCACGCACCTTGGTGATGTACCGCTGCCGCGTTCCGTTCTTCTGCTGTATGAGCCGGAATAGCGCTTTGATCTCTTGGCTAAGTTTCGGGAACTGCGGCGCAATGTAGTCAGCGATGGAGTTGAGCGGTAGTACGCTGAGGATGCTTTTACGCACCGTACTGCTGAGACCCGGCATGTAGTCATTGAAGACGGCAATGTCTTCTTTGGTCACGTCACCCTTCGCCGCTTTTCCGACTACGTTCAGCATGTCCCTGCCGATGTTATCCATAGTGGCGGAGTGCAAATCAGCCGCGCCACGGAACTCTGGAGCGGGGGCCAACATCTCCATGACGATCTTGTCCATCTCGTCCCGTACCGAGTTCACTCCCTTGGGGGACATACCGAGCAGCTTACGCACGATGTTGTTGACGATGGTTTTGAACCGAGTCCACACGCTGATCCTGTCGCCCTTGGTGTCTAGCTCGGCCAGCTTGGCTTGGAACTCCGGGTTGGAAAACGCTTCCGCAACGAATTCGTCAAGGCTAGACGCACCATAAGCGGTATCCAGTCGGTCTTTAACCGTGTCGAACAGCTTCTGCAGTTGTCGGGTGTTAGGACTAGAGGTATTCGCCAACTCCGCCGCCGTGGCTGCGTGCAATACTTCATGAAGCACAACGTGATTAGTCGGAACGAAGTTGGCGTTGAACACTACGGTGTTTGTGCTAGGTTCAAACTTACCAGCAATGGTTTCGCCCTTGTCGTTCTTCAGGTCAGCTTCGAACCGTACCTTGGTGTTGCCTGCTACGCGGGCCAGCGCAGTCGCTACGCGGCTGATAGACTTGTTGCGCGTCTTGGCCATCTGCGCCAGAGCGTCAGCGAGCTTATTTTGTTTCAACGCATCCAGTACTTCCTTGTCCACCGCGCCTGCGGTACGTGACAACGCCGACGCAGGCAGGTCCATACCTTCGTCAAAGCGCATGTGGTTGGTGTAGAACGCCACGTTGTCGTAGTCGGCATCGTCGAGACTATCGAGTCGGTCCTGCGCGGCCTTCTTGCCTGCTTCAGTGCCATTTACAAGCTCGTCAGCTATATCAAACAGGGCATCATTCTTGCTCTTCGCGTTCGCAGTTTCTGTGCGTTGGGTACGCCCAGCGGCTTCTGCTGCTACCGCTGCTTTACGTGCGCTCTCAGCTTGCTTGGCTTTAGCTTGGTTTTTCTGCGCTTTTGCCTGTGCTCTTTCTCTTCTTACGCGCGCGGCTTCGCGTTCATCTTTGGCTTCTGCAGCAGGCTCTACTGCCTCGGGTTCTACCGGCGCAGCTTCGGGTTCTACCGGCGCAGCTTCGGGTTCTACCGGCGCAGCTTTACGGCGTCTTGGCACCCCACCACGAGGTCCAAACATTTCTTCCTGTACCGGAGCGGTTTCGGCACCGGGTTCTACTGCCTGCGCTGCCTGCTCTTGCTCTATGGCGCGTTGTTCAGCCGCCAGAGCTTGGTCGAGGGGATCGGCAGGCGGGATCGTGGGGAACTCCATCTGTTGCTGTCCCGGTACGGGACGGCCCCGGGCTTCTGCTCTCTGCAAAGCAGCGCCGACTGCGGGTGGTGCGCTTTGCGCTATTGGCCTACCACTTTGCACGTTTTCCAATTCTTGGTACGCGGCTTCTTGTTCCGCCTGTCGGCGGGCGGCTTCTTCACGGCGTTGGGCGGCAGCGGCGGTTAGGTCTTCGCGCTCCTGCGTGGCAGCGATCTGATCGTCGATAGTAAGTTGTTGCGGCGCAGTGGGTTGTGCTGCGGACTCTACGGTGGCTTCTGCAAACACCGGAGACTTCAATAACCGGGCT
>Ga0129336_10003211_pt1 | contig 10098 bp, 11 predicted proteins | sample CPB6_02_DNA_FD_96878 | JGI IMG/M metagenome (GOLD analysis project Ga0129336, IMG submission 96878) | Freshwater to marine salinity gradient microbial communities from Chesapeake Bay, USA - CPBay_Sum_0.6_0.2_DNA | ecosystem: Environmental > Aquatic > Marine > Coastal | place: USA: Chesapeake...
AGTGATACCAATGATCTGGTCTGCTTGGTCATCAATCTGACATACTTTCAAATCGTTTGCCCAGGAACCAGGATCCTTAGCAGCATAATAGAAGTTTGTTGCTGTTGAGTATGACTCGGTGTAATCGTCGTAGTTTTTGATTTTCAGCGTAGTTGTTGAAGCGATACCTACGCCAGCATTTGCGTTTCTGAGATCAGCATCGTCTGTACGAACAACTCTAAGAGTACCACCATATGCAAGATATGATGATGCAGTCATCCAATATTCGTAATGTGAATCGGTGCTATATGGTTCACCAAAAGTATTGAGAAGATCTGCTTCATTCTCAATCAGTTGAGGAACTTCGATAGGACCTCTTTCAAAAGGACCAGCAATACCGCCTACTACTGGGTTTACATTATCAGCTCTCCCTACCGTTAAATCAACCTCTCTAATTCTTACACCAGGAGACAATTGTGGAGTAGCCATTCGTTTTTCTCCGAGACCTTAAAATTAACTAAAACTATTTATTAAATAGTTTTTTTCGCAGGGGAAATTGCGGGTGAACACTACCAGTCTGGGTATTCCCACATTAGGTCTTCTTTTTGAGTCTTTTTCCTTTTCTGTCTGTTATTGATAATTCTTTCTATCGTGCATTCTTTACATTCATAAGAATATGAAGAAGCAACTGTTCCTCGGTCTCTATGAGTTCGATAGAACCCATCAATCAATCCCTTAGTCTGTCCACAAACTCTACATTTTCTTTCATTTAGAAGTAGATGACTAAATTCAAATTGATCGTCGAGTTCCATCACATGTACTCCCACATATAAGCACGATCACCATATTCATCCACATACCACCTATCACCATCTTTATCTATAAAGCTTTCAGAATCGAGACCATCAGAAATAAAACCAAATGGAGCCATGTCTTGTTCAATTTGATTCTTTTGATCTTCGTAAATTCTCTTTCTTACATCTTGATCGGTAAGTTCTTTAAAATAATCCTGAGCAACTAACCAAGCATATATGACCAGACACATTGCCAAGTCATCATTGCATCCGTCCTCCGCTTCAAATGAATTATTCTTTTGAATAAAAGTGGTCAGTTCGGAAATAATCTCATAGTCGTTGATAAAGAGTTTATCCTCTTCGATCATTGTTTTTAAATTAAGAGCACCAACTTTTTTCACGGTCTTGGACATTTTGACTCCAAGTTGAGTCTTCTTTCCAGAAAATCCTTGACCAACAATTTGACCAGCCCGACCACGCATTGAGCACATCAAAAGATTCTGATATTCTAAGTCATATTGTAGAATCGAAGCTACTTGATCTCCAACATCGTTGACTTCGCACAGAACATAAGCACTGTTATAACTTCTTGCAACTTCCCAGATTACATTTGGAAAGAGCATCGGTTTGATTTCATTATTTCTGTACTTTGCAACAACCCTATGAGGAAATGACGTAATATCCGTCACAACGAAGGCAGAATAGTCAATTCCAACGCCTCTTGCAACGTCAACTGTAATAATATAGTCATGATTTCGAATTGGATCAATGTAAACATCCAATCCCGCACTTTTAGTTACTGGATTATCGTAAACTAAATTTCTAAGTTTACTTGGTGAGATTAGAGTATCGACAGATCCCAGAAACTCACACTCAAACTCAACCTTGAACTGCTGCTCGGAAGTGTTTGCAATTGTTTGTCTCTTCCACTCTTCATCTCTTCCAGGAACCTCAGTCCAATGAACATCGGTTGGAATATACTCATTAGATCCTTTCTCCGCATCATGCCACATACGGTAGAAATGATTCATACCATGTGGCGTTGAAACTATGATGACTTTTGTGCTTTTGCCAGAAGTAATAGTAGGATAAACAGATGCAAAGAACGAGTCTGCAATATGGTTTGGAACGAAAGCGAACTCGTCGAGGAAGAGGATATTAAACGACATGCCTCGGACAGCACTCGCAGATGTAGAAGCTGCCAATATCTTACTGCCATTTTCCAGTTCGATGTTTCCTTTGTTCCATACAAGGATACCTTGCTGCATCCACTTTGGCAAGTTTTCGTAAGCAGTTGCTAACCTAGCAAGCAATTCTCTTGCAGTAGATGCCTTGTTAGCAAGAATACCAATGTTAACACTATCATTAAAAATTGCATAGTGTAAAAGATAAGACACAACAGTGGTAGATTTACCAGTCTGTCGTGGCATCTTGCAGATATTGAATCTGTTATTGTGGAAATTATTGATTAACTTTTCTTGGAAATGATAAGGTTCAAACTGAGTCAATCCCTCATCAAGTGAGACAATCTTTACATAATTTTTTGCAAAGTAAACAGGATCATCTTTACACTTGATGAACTCTTCAATATTGCTAATACTGAATTCAATCGGAGTATTTGCCTTTTTTAAATTAGGATTGCCAAGATATACATCAGACATAATCAGTACCTTTTGTTAATTATCTATTCTCCTCTGCAATAGAGAGTCAAAGTCTTTTTGTTTAGTTCCACCATCATACTCCCAAGCATATCCTTCGGTGATCATCTGAGAGTTTAAAGATGTTTCCTCACCATTTACATACAAGTAACCAATAATTCTACCATACTTTTCAGTCGAATCTGGTTTTTCTGTGCGAATAATAATGTTTTCAGCATCTTTAAGATGTGACTTCAACCACTCTTTCGCTTCCAAACCAAGTTTCTTTTCTTCTTGGTCTCTTGTGCGACTTTCGGGTGTATCAATACCAGCCAAACGAATTCTTTTAGTAAGAGAAATATCAAAACCAAGATCAATATCAGCGTCAATAGTATCACCATCTACAACTTTATGAACTAAACGAATGCGGTAAACATAAGGATCTTTTTCCTCTGTCATTTTTTCTTACCGCCGTTTTTAGCCTTCTTCGCAGTCGCGTTCCCTTGATTCTGCTTCGATTGACCTTTCTTGCCCTTGTTCGCGGACTTGGCCATGCTGCATCTCCTCGTATGCCATGATTAATATATATGCAACACAGTATAGTGTGAAACACAATCCACACACTAGAAGTATAATAACGCTCCAAGTAGGATCACCCAAGTTTGAATGTGGTTGAAGTGCGTGAAGCATTATTGGTAAAATTCGTTGATTGCATCCAAAACTTCATTCAACGCCAAATTTGCACCATCTCTCTTTTCAGGAGAAAAATTATAAAATCTTCCAGAGTTGTTATTCAAATCGTTTTTCAATCGATAAACTTTGTTTATTATATCGACTTTCGTCAGTATTCCTCTTGGCATAAAATTACATTACGTCTTTCATTTTATCTAGCATTTTTTTCTTCTCTTCTATCGCTCCATCAACAAATCCTCTGCGATACTCCCAGGTGTCTCCCCCACCTTCACCTCTTCTGGGATTAATGCAAGTATCATCACCATACTTATTACACACAAGTCCTGCTAGATCTAATTCTGAACCTGGTTTACCAGTTCCAGTCCATCTATGCTCACCATTGATCCAAACTGCTTTACACTTAGGACATTCATGACGTTGCAGTTTAAAGTCTGAAAGTTCTCTTTCATTTTCCATTTGCAAGTTCCTCTATTTCTTTTTTGAATGATGATCTGGCAATATCCAGTTGTTTTTCGAGCTTTCTCTTCATGAAAAACATCTGAATTTTAATCCAGGTATAACGAATGTTTAGATCTACATACGAAAAAAGGCGCATGGTGCTTTCGTATCCACCATACGCGAAGAGTAACCCGATAATAAGGAGAGTAACATAAAAACCAATTAAGGCAGAATCCATTGTGGTCTCCATTGAAAAGGTCTACTAAAAGTAGGACCTTAATGTATATAGACTATACTAACATGTCAACAACAATGTTGTAAAATTTAATACTTATATGCTGACAATTGACAAGAAATCAAAACACAATTAGAATACCTTTGTTAGGGTTGATAGATGAGATATAGCTAAGCTTTAAGAGTTATCTTGTTTCTCTCCACTGAATAGTATTAAAGACATCTGTTGTTGTATTAGTGTCTAAGTTATTCACAATAACAGCAAAAATATTACTATCATTTGAATCAATATTCTGAGCAATATAAGATCTTCTAGCTGTGGTTGGATTGAATGAAACACTAGCAGATGCTTGTTTACCTGATGGATTGTTTGCAGCAATCAAAGATGCTTGTCTCAAATCTCCACCAGTTGTTGTAAAGTTAGTAGTTATTCCAACATTGTATTCTACTGCCGAATCATCATCGGCACTTACCCAACTTCCACCAGTAATATTACTATTGCTAGGTAATCTCCAAACTTCAATTCTGCAATTTGTAGCATCACTCAAACATTCAATATCAGTTACTCTTACTGTTGTTCTATTAGGAAGTCCCTTAAATGTGTTCTTGCAACGAATTGCCATGACACATTGTCTCGCAGTTGCACCAGAAGAGTTTGAGAATGATATTGGACCATTAAAGGCACCAAACTCAACACCAGTCTCAACATATCCACCTTCACTCATTACAGTGGCACAAATCTGTTCCATCGATGTGATGCCAACAGCAGTGCCAGTATTTGCAACTTCACAGCGAATTGGAAGAGAAGGTAGGCTCCAATAGGCATGTTCTTCAACGTTTGCATGTTTAAATTCGTGGAAGTAAAAATTAATTCCATCTAGAACTAATCCACATCTAAGTCTTCCAACACCTAACCACTGATAATCTGTGATAAACAAGTGAGTTTTTGTCCAATCTGCTAATATTTCAGTTGGTCCATTTCCATCCATAGTATCTAAGTTCCAATCGGACTGATTGATAATCAAATCACTTGTGATACCAGTTGTATAAGATCTTCTGACGATAGAAACAGTTCCATTACCCTCTTGCTGTAAAAATACTCCGTTTCTATCGTCGAAGTATCCAACTTTTTTAGTTGTATTTTCTCTGTAATCAATAAAGTTAAAACTTGCCATAGCAAATTGAGATTTACCAGGCATGTAGTGGTGATACATTCTGGATTGATGTATCACTTGTGAAGTTGAACCAACACCCACGATGAGTCCGATGGATGCTGTATTTGGATTTACAACAGTTGTTGATCCAGCACCAACTGTTTTAGTTAATAGTTCAACTTCTTCACCATAGATGTGAGAATAGTCTGCAAGAGTGTATGGTTCAGATACACGCATTCTTCCAAAAGCATCATATCCTCCACCAGAGACTCCTGTTGATACTCCACAGTTTCCAATGTTGCCGTATCTATCGGCACACATGAAAACTTCAAATAATGTTCTCTCTTGGTTTAGATAATCTTGATTATTTTTATTCCACTGAGCCATAATCTTTTTTTAAATCCAATCTAGTTTTGACGGGTGGTAACGTTTTGCAGTTCCAATTTTAATCGTATCCCCATCCTGCTGTGCAGGATAAACCTGATGAACAATTGCACCAGGATATCTACTCTGAATCTTTTCTGTCAGTTCTTCTCTGGATGGAAGTGAATCTGCTTCATTAAACATTTCGAGTCTATGAAGTTGACCATCCCAAACAATATCAGCGAAGAATTGTTCTCCAACTTGTCTTTGTTGTGGAGATCCACCAATTACAATAGTTCCAACAGAAGCATTTCCTGAGATATTTACATCCTCAGAAAGATATTTGGAAATTGATTTGTTGCAGTCTTCTAAAAAATGATTGAACGTTTTCATCGATCAGCATCTCCAACGACGACGTGCTTTACAGATTGCTTTGTCTGGGTCTTTTGAGCAATCAATGTTGTGCATGTCTTGCTGACCCTTTGAACGAGCACAGAATGATTTCCTGCGCTTTGATCTACCAGGACCAGGATCTTTTTCTGTCACTGCGGTTTTGAGTTTTGAACCTGGGTTTTCGCGACGATAAGCATTAACTGCTTTCTGACTCATTCCGTCAGTCTTATCTGACTTGTTTACCTTTTGCCAATCTTCGGTTGTAACTTGTACGATTGGTTCACCTGGTTCTACTTTTGATACTGAAAAATATGCAACTTTTGAATCTGGATAGATCTTTTGTACTTCTGCTTCAACTTCTCTTCTTTTTGGAAGAGTTGTTTGAGGGAAGAACATCTTTGTTGAAATTGTTTTTCCTCTCCATGTCAGAATTACCATAATAAGGTTTCCATTTTTAGCAGGAAGTCTGACTGCTTCTTCAATTTCAACTTTTTCTGGTTTGACCAGTGGTTCTGGTTTGATCAGATCGATAACTTCATATGCCAAGTTTCCATCAGCATCAGTAATTTGAACTTCTTCTTTTTGAGTTTTCCAACCACCACCTGCTTTCTTATACTCTTTTGCAGCCCAACCATTTGCATAAGCAGAAGGATAAACATCAAACTTTGCTTTTGCTCTCGACTTCATCTTAGACCAGAGTGCTGGATTTGTTGGAACGTTCTTTTCATTTAGAACCTCTGCTTCCATTTCCAGAAGAATCTTTTCAGAAATTGAAAGGTCAGATTCCTTCACACAATTAGGAACCATTTTTTCACCTTTTTTCTTCATTCCAACTTGCTTATATCCATCCCAGCAAGGATCCGTTTTTGCTTCTTCTACGTTATGTTCACCACTTTCAATATAATCTGCTGCGGTATCAATATAATCTGCTGCTTTTGTAATTTTTGATTGAACCCATGCCTCAACATTACCTTCGCCTTTCATCTTCTTTTGAAGGCGACGAACTGCACTCTTAATTGTTGCAAGTTCTGAACGAATCATCGACTGCTCGTGATCTTGTTCAGACTTCTTTGCTTCATTTACACTTTTGATTGCAAGAGCATCCCAGAGGTCTCCACCAAAAGAACATTCGGATCTGCCTTCCATTTTGTTGCAGAGTGGGCAGAATCTTTGCTCTTCTTTTGCCTCTTTAATCTTATTTGAAACCATAACTGGTTTTCCTCCTTTTCCTGGTCTGTCAGCAACTGGATCCGATGCTCTCTTTCTTCTTACTGCCGCAGCAATGTCATCTTTTGACATCTTTGCTGCTTTTTCTTTGGACAAGCATTTTGGTTTTGGTTCGCCAGGTTCTCTGGCACACTTACCAATACGTTCTCCTTTTGTATTATATCTATCCCATCCACCGCCACCAACTCCACCTTCTCCACCTTTACCAAACCATTTTCGGAGATCTTCATAAGCAATACCTCTTTTGGTGTGCTTTAATTCTCCTTTTTGCTTTGCAATTAGTTTTTTTGAAGCTGATCCAACATCTCCGACTGGATTTTCGTCAGGAGTGCCTTTCTTTTTAGTGTCATAAACATCCACATCTCCATCTGCATCACGATCAACATATTGAACTGTTGAGTGATGAACTAATTGTTTTAGATCAAGATTGGGATCCAACTGATGTTGCTTTCCCTTTAAATGCGGAGTTTTATGTGAGAACTTTGGATACTTCATTCAACTGGTTTTGATTTAGTTTCTTCACCTTTTGCTCTTTTCTTTCTCGCAGCACAATGTGCTTTTTGAGAAAAACCTTTTGGGTTGGAGCAATCAATACTTCTTTTATATTTATTGCTCCACTCTTCTTGAAACTCTTTATAAGTTTTCATTGGAAATTTATGCAACTTTTACTATGACATATGGTCTACCATCATCTTGTATTTTTATAATTTTTGCAATAGATTTTTTATACTCGGAAAAAGTTAAATCATCTTCATTTTTAGCAATTCCTCCAATACTTCCATCAGAATTTTTTATTGGGATAATATATTGTCCAGGAAGTCCATTTAAAATTCCATTAATAGGAACTTGACCAGAAAAAGAAATTCTATCAACGTTAATTCTCTTTTCTTCAAATTTTTTGTACCATTCGTCTAATTCTGGTGGGTTTTCATATGTTATATCATATTGGTCACTCTCATAATATGTGTAGTAATCATCATCGTCAAATTCTGTACGACCAGATCCAATAATGTTACTTTTTAATGTCGTAATTCCAACTGCATTTGGTTTAAGAATTTTAATTTCTTTTGGTTGCATTTCATTGCCACTTTCATCTTTTGGTTTTGGTTCAATATTCCATGTATCTCCACCAACATAAGATGGATCTGTTGATTTGATTACAAATGAAATAGAATCATCATATACATTAGTTAAAAGACCATCTGAATTTATTCCACAAATATCTCCCTTTTCAATAGTAAAATCTCCACATTTGTGCATATATTCTGCATAGTCAGCACCGCTCGCATTAATTGTTCCTGTTGCATTAATACTTCTACCATTAGAATGTTTTGCAACACGAATTGCACAATCAGTACTGCCAGTATTTGCTTGAATTTTTTGAATAATTACATTACTGTATGGCACAGTGCCAGCTTTAAAAAATATTAAACCTTGATTTTCATCCGTGCTGGCATCACCAATTACAGATGCTAATGAAACACTTGAAAAACCCTTTCCTTGTGTAAATGTTCCATCATGATGAAACGTAAAAGCAGTTGAACTTGTTCCATCTTTCGTTGTATCAATATTAATATCCGAATCTTGGGTCGAAGATGTTGATGTCCAAGCTTGATTTACTGCTCTACAACGTATTTCTCCGCCAGCAGCCCTTACAGTATTACTGTCTCCAAGATTAAACAATATTTTAGCTCCATGACCAGCGGCGGTCATTCCAGCATTTGCTAATGTCAGATGAGTAATCTCAGCATTATCATCATATCTTACTAATGGTAATCCACTAGTTGCAACTGAAAAATAACGAGTATCATTATTTCTTACAACAAATTTTCCCCTATTGATTGGTTGAGTATCTGCTATACCAACATAACCACCTGAGGTAATTCTCATATGTTCGGTATTTGCTTGGAACGCCAAATATCCAGCATTCGATATTCCATTCTGATGAACTCCTATGATTGCTGCCTGGTCACTGGTTCCAAAAGTTAGTCTAGATCCAGTGTTTAAATTTAAAGCTCCGTTTGGGTCTAGTGCCATTTTTTGAGTTGGTTCTCCCCCAACAGCACCAGTTGCAAAAATAAGACTTACGTTATCATAAAATGCAGTATTTTGATATGCATAGATATCAGCACCATAACGTTTATCGTTACCAGTAGAAAGTCTAATACTTGCACCAATTCCAGCAGATCCTCCAACTACTTTCATCAAATGTAAAGTAGAACTTGGATTTGTTATTCCTATACCAATCTGACCAGTATCTAAAATTCTTAGTCTCTCAATATCAGTTGTATGTAAAGTTAATGCTGAATTGTCTTTATTAACTATATTTAATCCAGACGCAGTAGAAGTAATAGTACTTCTGGCAGTGGCATCATCAGATGAACCAATACCAATTACGCCACGAACCTCTAATTTATTTGCGCCTGGTGAAATTCCAACACCAAGATTTCCTGACGAATTGAACCCACCACCACCAGCTAATCCACTAATTGATCCAGTTTGTCCATTAATTGTAATTGATCCAGTTCCAATAGTTAGAATACCAGTAATTCTTGCTCCGCCATGAACAAATAAACTTGTCCCAGCAGCACCTGGTTGACCAACTGTTAAGTAGTCAGCAGCAGATGTATTAGTTCCAATCGCAACTGGGTTTGACGCACTTGTTCTGTGAAGAGTTCCTCCATTCAAAGACCAGAAATTATTATCAGATTCGTAAGAAATAAATTGCAATTCATCATTGAGTGCTGCACCAACAGCAAGAGTTACAGTTGTTCCATTCGTTTCAGTAAACTCAGCAGAATCTAATTTAATTCCATTCAGGAACACATCCATCGAGTTTGATCCAGTATCATACGATGGAACTGTAAATGCTGTTTGTCCTGCGGTTGCAGTTGCATTAGTTACAACTCTCTTTGGTGTTGCTGATGCTTGTGGTTCATAAACAATAATATCAACAGCATCTCCTGCACTTGCTGCTGAGGTAAGACCAACAGTTCCTCCATCAGTTGCTGTAAAGTTATCTGAGTTTAAGCGAACACCGTTTAAAAATACATCAACATATCCAACTTCATAATCTACCGAAAAACTAGTCTGCCCTTCTGTTGCAGAAAATTTATTTTCAGTTTTGGCAAAAATACCATTAATTCCATTAAAGTCAATACTAATGGTACTGAATCCTGCTGATGG
>Ga0129336_10003213_pt1 | contig 10096 bp, 7 predicted proteins | sample CPB6_02_DNA_FD_96878 | JGI IMG/M metagenome (GOLD analysis project Ga0129336, IMG submission 96878) | Freshwater to marine salinity gradient microbial communities from Chesapeake Bay, USA - CPBay_Sum_0.6_0.2_DNA | ecosystem: Environmental > Aquatic > Marine > Coastal | place: USA: Chesapeake Bay...
AGGTTGATCAGCTGCTGACCACCGAGGCTCAGGTGACCTGATGAGCAACGGCAGGGCTTAGGCCCTGCCTCTCACTCACCCTCAACCCATTAAGCAAGGAACATCACCATGATTCTCGACTCAGCTCTGTTGCTCTCGGGCAGCATCTCCGCGGCAGGCGTCCTCACTGGCCAGTCCGTGACCGGTGCCGGTAACGTCTTGTCCACCAACACCATCGACTTGGCTCCGCTGACTATTGGCGGCAACCAGGCGGCCGACTATGGCGCTGGCGAGCAGTTTGAAGTTGTCATCAGCATTCTGGCTGCGCCAACCGTTGGTACCTCTGTTCAGTTCCAGCTCATCCAGGCGGATGACGCGGCACTGACCACCAACGTGCAGGTGATTCGGCAGACCGATGCGTTCCCGATCGCTTCTCTGCCGGTCAACACGGTCGTGCCGATGACGTTCGACCCGGTTGCCCCGTATCCGCCCAAGCGCTACGTCGGTATTCGGTACGTCAACGTCGGCGCCATCGCGACGCTGTCAGTGGTCGCTGGGGTCGTCAAGAACGCCGCCGCGATAAAGAACACCACCTACAAGTCCGGGTTCGCTGTTTCCTAAAACCGACTGACCCCACCATCTTCGGGTGGTGGGGTTCTTTCCTGAGAAAAATCATGCCCCGCTACAGACTCACAGAACGCACATTGATCGAGAACTCCCTGGTTGAACCTGGCGAGATCGAATTCGACGGTTTGCCCTGCGCGATCTTCATCCCCCTGGACAAAGAGGGCGAAGCCCGCCGCGCTGAGTTTGACGCGCTCGAGGCCAAGCGTCAGGCCGACAACCTTGTGACCTCCGGGCGCGAAGCCATGGCCCAGATTGATCCGGTGTTGTCCGCTGCTGTTCGCCAGATCGTGATCGACACCATGGCCGAGATCACCAAAGGCAAGCCTGCAGTAAAAGCTAAAGCCGCCGACCTGGCCTAATTCAGGCCTCAAGGCTGTGACACCCGGGCCGCCACGAGCGGCCCTTTTTGTAGGAGACACCCGTGGCCAGTGCCGTCGATATCTGCAACACCGCGCTATCGCTGATCGGCGCCGATGCCCTGGTGAGCTCCATCTCGCCCCCCGATGGCAGCGTCGAGGCCGGGCACTGCGCCCGGTTCTATCCGCTGGCCAGGCTGGCAATGATTGAGATGGGCAACTGGTCGTTCCCCAAGACACGCGCCGTTCTGGCCGAGGTCGACAACGTCAGCACGATCTGGACCTACGCCTACGCATTACCCGCCGATGCGATCGACGCCAAGCGCATCCTGCGCCCAGACTCGACCACCAACAGCATCAGCATGTCCGACCCCTTCGGCAGCCTCTACCCGCAGGTGCCGAGCTACTTCATCGCGATCGATGAGAGCGCTGGTGCACCCTTCGAGCTTGACGGGGGTGTGATTCGGACAAATGAGCCCGATGCCACGCTGATCTACTCGCGCGACGTCACCGACACCACCAAGTTCTCGCATTCGTTTGTCATCGCGTTGAGCTACATGCTGGCCAGCTACCTGGCTGGGCCCATCATCAAGGGCATGCCGGGCATTCAGATCGGCAAGGCCCTGCGCCAGGAAGCGATGCAACTGGCAGCGGCCTCGAGTGCCGGGGAGGCGAACAACGGCTTGACGATCAACGAACCCGTGGCTGCCCAGCTGCGCGCCCGTGCATGAAGACCAACCTGCGATCGTTTGCCGGCGGGGAGATCACTCCCGAGATGTTTGGGCGCATTGATCTGAGCAAGTATCAGACCGGCCTGGCACTGTGCCGCAACTTCCTGTGCCTGCCCCACGGCCCAATCACCCGGCGCCCTGGGACCGACTACACCAACGAGGCCAAGGAGAGCAGCACAGCCGTTCGCCTGGTCTCGTTCGCGTTCAGCGCCAGCCAGACGATGGTGCTCGAGTTCGGCAACCTTTACCTGCGGTTCCACACCAACGGGCAGACGCTACTCGAGGCCAACCAGACGATCGGCAGCATCGCCGGCAACACGGTCAACCTGACTGCGCACGGCTACGTGGCCGGCGATTGGGTCTACATCGGCACGCGCTACTTCAAGGTGGCCACGGCTGCCGCCAACTCGTTCACGGTGACCAACCTCGACGGCACCACCGGGGCGCCTTCTGGGACGACGGTGGCCCGGGTCTACACCCTGACCACGCCCTACACCGCAGCGATGCTGCCCACGTTGAAGTTCGCACAGAACAACGACGTTCTGACGATCACCACGACCAGCACCTACACCCGCGAGCTGCGTCGGCTGGGGTCCACCAACTGGACGCTGACCACCGTCTCGTTCGTGCCCACACTGGCGGCGCCTACAGGTGTCACCGCGACGCCGACAGTGGATCAATCGCAGCACCTGACATGGACCAACTACGCCGTCACAACGATCGGCGCAGACGGGATTACCGAGTCGTCACTTTCAGCCGGTGCGGGAGCCACGAACAACCTGACCATGGCCGGCAACTTCAACACCATCAGTTGGTCGGCTGCTACTGGCGCACTTCGATACAACGTCTACAAACTGCGCGGAGGGATCTACGGGTACATCGGTCAGACGACGGGGTTGTCGATCGTCGACGACAACATCCTGGCCGACACCAGTGTGACCGCACCGACCAGCTCGATCACGTTGAACGCGACGACCGACTGGCCGACGACGGTGGCCTACTACGAGCAGCGCCGATGGTTTGCAGGCACGACCGCCGAGCCACAGACCGTGTGGGCAACACGCAGCGCCACCGAATCGAACCTGACCTCGAGCTTGCCTAGTCGCGAGGATGACGCGCTCAAGTTCCGCCTGGCCTCGACCAAGCAGAACGCGATCCAGCACCTGGTGCCCCTGAACGACCTGATCGCGCTCACTGTTGGCGGCATGTTCCGCATCTTTGCCGATGGCCTGCCCGCGATCACGCCGACCAGCATCTCGATCAAGCCGCAGTCCTCACTCGGCGCCAACAGCGTGCAGCCCGTGCTGGCCGACCGCTCGGCGCTTTATGTCCAGGCCAATGGCGCCCGCGTGCGCGAGATCGCCACCAGCGGTGCCAATGGCAACTACGGTTATGCGTCGACAGACATGACGCTCATGGCGCCGCACCTGTTCAACGGTTACACGATCGTGGACATGGCGTTTGCCGATGAGCCCGACAAGCTGGTCTGGGCCGTGCGCTCTGACGGCGTGCTGCTGTGCATGACCTACTTGCCAGACCAGCAGGTCTACGCCTGGCACCAGCACGTGACCGACGGGTTCTTTGAGTCGGTGTGTACGGTCAGCGAAAACAACCTGGCATCGACCTATGTGGTAGTGCGTCGCACGATCAACGGGCGCACGGTGCGATTGATTGAGCGCATTCATGCCCGACTGTTCACAACCGCAGCCGATGCCTACTTTGTCGACTGCGGCCTGAGCTATGTCGGCGCGCCAGCGACCACCATCAGCGGGCTGTGGCACCTCGAGGGCAAGACTGTCTCCGCGCTCGCCGACGGTGCTGTCGTCACCGGCAAGACGGTGACCAACGGCTCGATCACACTGCCCACCGCGGCCAGCAAAGTGCATGTGGGCCTGCCCTTTGTCTCGGACATGACGACGCTGCCGCTGGCGATGGACGCGGGCACGGTGCCGGCCGGCGGGCGCGGCACCCCCAAGGACGTGAGCAAGGTGTTCCTGCGCGTCACCCAGTCGAGCCTGGTCCAGGCGGGACCGACCTTTGACAAGCTCACCACGTACCCGGCACGCGCCATCACGGACCCCTACGGTTCTGCTCCCGCGCTGCGCACGGGTGAGCTGTCCTTGTCGATCACCCCCAGCTGGAACACCGACGGCGCAGTGTGCATTCGCCAGGCCGAGCCCCTGCCGCTGACGGTGCTTTCGATGGCGATGGACGTCACGGCAGGTGGCTGAGGTCTCGATCGTCACGGGCGCCACCGCGGCCGACATCGATGAGCTGGTCGCGAACCTGCGAGCGCAAGACCGGGCCGAGTGCCTGGCCGCCGGGGTCACCGACATCCGCGAGGCGATCGCCGACGGGGTCGCCAACTCGCTGCTGTGCTGGACCGGCAAGGTCGACGGCCGGGTGGCCTGCATCTTGGGTGTTCGCCCGCTCACGTTCCTGGGTGAGACCGGCATCCCCTGGATGCTTGGCACGCCCTTGGTGGCTGCCAATGCCCGTGTGTTTATCAAGAACTCGCGCCCGTACATTGCACAAATGCTAAGGGCCTATCCCCACCTAATGAACTATGTCCATGCGCCCAATCACCAAGCGATCGCCTGGCTCAAGCGGATGGGCTTCGCTATCGGCCCGCTCGTCCAGGCAAACACCGGCGAGATGTTCCACCCGTTTGAAATGAGGGCCTGAAATGTGTAATCCCAAATTGATCGCAGTCGCCGCAATTGCAGGCGCAGTCTTCACCGGCGGCGCCTCGCTTGGGCTGTTGGGTGGCGCGGGAGTCGGTACCGCAGCCACCACGGCCGGCGTGGCAGGGGCAACCGCTACCGCGGCGGCCACCAGCTCGCTCACCGGGCTGACTGCTATGCAGGGGCTCTCGATGGCCGCCAGCCTGGCCGGCACGGGCATGTCGGCAATGGGTGCAGCACAGCAGGCCGAGATCCAGTCGAAGGTCGCAGCCAACAACGCCAAGGTCGCCGAGTACCAGGCGCAAAGCGCACTGGCCGCCGGCGAGCGCGATGCCCAGGCCGTCGCTCGCAGGGGCAGCCAGCTCGAAGGCGCGCAGCGCGCCCGCATGGCGGCCAACGGCCTGGACATCAGCGAGGGCACGCCCGCTGCACTGCTCGATCAGACGAACTTCTTCACGCAGTCCGACATCGCCACTACCCGCGACAACGCGAAGAAACAGGCCTGGGCAGCTCAGGCGCAGGCCGCCGGCTACCAGGCACAGGCCAACTATTCGCCGTTGCTGGCCTCAGGCGGCTCGCTGCTCTCGGGCGCCGGTCAGGTCGCAGATAAGTGGTATTCCTACACTAAGGGCGCCTGATGCCTACCGTTCCAACCTACGACGGGCCACAGGTCCGCGAGCAAGTTCTACAGGGCGGATTCCAGAACGCCAACCAGTACACCAACGACGCCCGAGGGATGCAGGACCTCGGCAGGGGGCTGCTGGACGTTGGCGCAACCACGGACCGCATTGCGCAGCGCGAGGCGCAGCGCACGGCCTACGAGGTGCAGACATCGATCCAAGCGAAATTCCTGGACTACCAACAGCAGTACCAGAAGGAACGCCAAGGGGATAAAGCCAAGGGTCTGAAAAACGACGTCGATAAATGGTGGAGTGAAGCCGCGGCCAACACTGGCAAAGGCCTTGATCGCCTGTCTCAGTCGCTGGTCAGCAGAGCCTTAGTCCAGGCGCGCCAGCAGGCGCTGGCCGGCGCCGGGCAGTTCGAGAACATGCAGCTCGAGGCAGCGACAGATACCTCCTGGAACGCCGCCAAGGTGACCGCGAAGAGCACCGCCGTTGCCAATCCCTTTGTGATGGTGCCGGGCGTTGATGCTCAGGGCAACCCAACGACGGTCACGGGGATCGACGCGGCACGCGCGGATCTCCGCCAGAAGAACGCAGAGTACGCCGCGCGCAAGGGTCTGACAGATCCCAAGGTGCTCGAGGCACTGAACCTCAAAGACACCACCGAGCTGCACACCCAGGTCCTGCAAGGCCTGGCACGTAACGACCCAGACGCTGCCACAGCCTACTACGCAAAGTACAAGGACGAGATCAGCGGGCAGGTTCGAGCGGAGACGGAGGAGAAGATTCAGCTCGCTGGCAGCGTGGCCAAGGCCCAAGCCTTTGGCGATGAGGTCACGGCCAGTGGCATGACGTTGGACGCTGCGCTGGCGGAAGCAAGAAAGCGTTTCTCCGGGGAAGCGGAAGTGCGTGCGGTGGCCGAGGTCAAGACCCGGTTTGCAGAGCAAGAAACCATCCAAGTGACCAACGACCGAAAGCTAGTCAAGAGCGCCTGGGCGCAACTGCTGGCCACCGGCAGCATCAACGGAATCGATCCCTCGATACAGCAGGCGCTTCGCGCCCGCGCGCCCGAGGAGGAGAGGCAGATGCGCGACTGGTTGCAGGCGAAGGCCCGCCAGGCGAAAGCAGACGCCGAAGGAAAGCAGGACCCCGAGGAGTTTGGTCGTTACTACACCTACCGCCGGATGGCGATGGATAACCCCGCCGAATTCGCCAATCTCGACCTGACCAAGATTCAGCCCTACGTCAGCCGCGCCCAGTTGAACCATTTGACAGAAATTCAGGGCAGCATCAGCAGGAGCGATGCGAAGGCGCTCAACTCTCAGCGCCAACTGAAGCAAACAGTCGACATGGTGAAGGGAACCATTCTGGCCTCGGGAATTGACCTGACGCCAAAAGAGGGCAGCAAGAAGGCGCAGGACTACGAAAATTTCATGGGCGCCCTGACCCAGGCCCTGGACGACGCCCAGCGGGCCCAGCCAGATCGGCCTCTGACTCCTGCGCAAATGCGGGAGATCGGCATGGACATGCTGCGAGAAGGTTACGAACAGGGCAGCGGGTTTTTGGGCATTGGCAAGAACGTCAAACGTGGATATCAGATTGCGACCGATCCAACCCTGGCGGGTAAGACGTTCATCAGCACCCCGTTCGACAAGATCCCCGCAGGCATTCGTGCGGACCTGGAAAAGCAATACGACGCAATGCACCCCCGTGGCGGCATATACGGGAACGAAACCGAAAGAATGCGAGCAGTCGAGCGCGCCTACCAGCGCGGCCTCGAACAGAAAAGGTTTGCACGATGAGCGATTATTCCGACCTCTTTGAGGACCCAAAGCCAAACCCCTCCCTGGCCGTTCGCCTGAACGCCGACGCCAACCCGGCCCAAGAGGCGGAATATTTCAAGCTCGCAAAACGCTACAGCGTGCCGGTCCCTGTGATTCGCTCCGCGCCTGACGATTACAAGGCGCGGGCTAAAGCCGAGGACGTGGACCTGTTCACCGAGAAGGCGCCCGTCCTTCGCAGTTGGCTGTCTGACTCTGACAAGGCGCGACTGGCCGCAACCGATGCCAAGAGCCTGGCCGCGGTGGAGAAGGCGTTTGATCGAACCGTCATGGGCACGCTAGGGGATGCAGGAGTCACCGCGCTAAAGGCCGCCGTCGGACTGCCGGAATCCTTTGTCGGCCTGGCCAACATTCCGACCTTTGGCTACGCAGGCAAGCTGGTCGAACAGTCCGGCATCAAGTTTCGCGAGACCCAAGAAATTCTCGATTCGTTGTACTCGCCCGCCCAACAGCAAGCGAACCTGGTAGTTCAAGAGGCGGAGGACTTTGTCTCCACCGCCGCGGCAGCCCTTCAGAACCCCAGCACCATCGCCAACACCGCCGTTGAATCGGTGCCACAGATGTTGGGCGGGAGCTTCTGGGGTAAGCAGTTTCTGAAATACGCCCCAAAGGCGGCCCCCTGGTTGGCAGCTGCGCTCGGCGAGGGTGTGATGGGCGCAGGCGGGGCGGCAGAGCAAATCCGCCAGCAAACCGACGATGGGCTCCTGAGCGTAAAGCAAATCGTGGCGGCCACGATGTCCGGCGCCGGCACCGCGTTGTTTGGCGCAGTGGGTGGCTGGGTTTCCAGCAAGCGGGGCCTCGCCGACATTGATACCGCACTTGTCCGAAACGGCCTCGACCAGGCCACCGCATCGGCCGCAAAGCAAGGATTCATTTCCTCGATTGCTAAGGCGGGGATCTCCGAAGGGTTGTTCGAGGAACTGCCTCAGTCAGTCCAAGAAACAATGTGGCAGAACTGGGCCACCGATAAGCCCCTCGGGCAGGGCGTGGGTAAGGCCGCCGCGATGGGTCTTCTGGCGGGGCTTGCAACGGGCGGTGTCGTCCAGGGCACGCGCAACGTGCTTGAGCGCCAGATGGACACCACCAGCGCCGAGCAGCACGCGCAACGGCTGCAGGAACAGATGGCCGCGGCCATGCAGGCGACCCTTCGCGAACAAAGCCCCGAGGAGTTCCGATCCCTGGTGCAGTCCATGGCGGAAGGCACCAACGGCGCCCCCTCTGAGGTCTACATCGACGCCGGGGTCCTGAACCAGCTGGCGCCAGAGCTCCTGGCCCAGATGCCTGCCTCCGTGCAGGAACAGCTGGCCGCGCAAGTCACGGAGGACACACTCATCTCGGTGCCCGTGGGTGATGTGCTGACGGTCGCGCCAGGCACACCCCTCGAGCAGTTTTTCATCGAGAACGCCCGCGTCGCTGGTCCCAACTCCATGAGCCTGGCCGAAGCAAAGGACGCAAGCGCCAAAGCTCAGGAGTTTTTGCAGCAGGAAGCGAAACGAGTAATTGACCAGGCCCAAGATCAGCGCGCCATGCAAGAGTCGAGCGACCGGGTGAAGCAGGGCGTGCTCGACCAGCTCAACGCCGCTGGCCGGTTCCGCGCGCAGGTGAACGAGGCATACGCAACCTGGACCACCGCGTTCTATACGACGATGGCCGGTCGCCTGGGCATTACGCCTGAGCAGATGGCCGAAAGGTATCCGCTGCGCATTACGGCCCAGAGCGGGCAGGGCGAAACACTCAAAGCTGGCAAGGTCGGGGAAATTGCTGTCGAGGGCTTCCACTTCAGCAACGAACCGCGCCCACAGATCGACACCGCCATGTTTGGTACGGGGTTGCAGGGAAACAACCGAGACCAGTACCTGAACGCAGCAGACGACCGCCTGCGCAGGCGTGCGTACTTTTATGTGGACAAGGGCACAGGCATCAATCCCGAGGCCGGCGTGGGTGGGATTGCGCAGAAAGCACAGCTCACCAACGTCTACGACGCCGACGCCGATCCGTTGCGTCTGAAGAAGGGGGGCCAGCTGGCGTTTGAGTCAGCCGTGCTGGATGCCGGATTCTCAGGCTACCTAACCCGCATGGAGGGCACACAATCCGGCCAGGTCATCATGCTGGGCGAGCAGACCATCCCCACGGAAGCGATCGGCCCCGCCACCAAACTGCAGGGCCAGGTTGTTCCCGCTCCGCAAGCACGCGAGAGCAAGGGGCGCGATGCGATTGTCGACGCGCTGAACGCTGCGAAGGGGCTGCCCTCAGGCTCGCCCACGCGGGCTCGTTGGAGCGAAATACTGCAGGCCCAGCTGCCCGAGGTTCACGCCGCGCTTGAGGCCGCTGGCATCTTCGCTGGCAATGCCAACGAGAACCTTTACAAGTCGGACCTGGTCAAGGCGTTCGAGGCCGCGACGCCGGCAGAGAGCTATGCACAGCGCGCTGAACGCCCAGTGCCAGCCGCAGTAAGCGACGCCGCGGATGTCAGCAACGCCCGGGTAATTGCTGCTTCGCGTCAGTGGCCGTCGAACCGCGACTTCAAGATGGCGATTCAGGCCGCTGTTCGTGCGGTCACGGGCACGCGAGACCTGCGCCAAGACACGCCCGAGAACCGTGCGTACATCACCCGGCAGATGCTAAAAGAGGCGCGTGAAGCGATTATCACCAACGCAAACGCGATCGGCTGGTACGACGAGAAGGTGACCATCGCGCTGGCTGTCGCCTCCGTGGTTCACCCTGAACTCTCGACCGACGAGCAAGCACGGTTTGCTTTTACCTGGGCGCTGGCGGTGACCAGCAATGGGGTCAAAGTAGACAAAAACTTTGAGATGGCCAACCGTGCCTACGGGCAGTGGAAAGCCAGTGACGCCGATCCAGCCAAGCGCACGATGCCGACCTCCGGCATCGGTATCGGCCCGACCGCAAGCAAGATCCACGAGGCTCTCGCCACCTACAACAATCTGAGCGCCCGCTGGGGCTACGACAAGTTCAAGGCGTTTGCCACCACCCTGCAACCCAACCGCCAGGTCAAGGCGGACTTTGGCCGTGGTGTAAGCGGCGAGGGTATGGACACAATGGTCTACGGCGCCGGCGTTGTCGGCCCGAAGATCGGCAACGGGTTCTTCATGAACCTGTATGGTGAGTTTGGCCAGCTGACGATGGATCGCTGGTGGGTACGCATGTGGGGCCGCATCACCGGCGACCTGGTGGAGGTTGACCGCGACAAGATCAAAGCCTCCCGGGATTCCTTTGTCTCCCTGATCGAGATGA
>Ga0129336_10003215_pt1 | contig 10094 bp, 7 predicted proteins | sample CPB6_02_DNA_FD_96878 | JGI IMG/M metagenome (GOLD analysis project Ga0129336, IMG submission 96878) | Freshwater to marine salinity gradient microbial communities from Chesapeake Bay, USA - CPBay_Sum_0.6_0.2_DNA | ecosystem: Environmental > Aquatic > Marine > Coastal | place: USA: Chesapeake Bay...
TGCGCCTTTAATTGTTCAGTTAAGAAATCACACTTCGACATCGAATCTAAATCAACATAATTTTCACTTGGGTAAAGAGCAGCAATAGCGCGCTGGTGAGCCCCAGAATGCTCTCGTACATCCATCGTGGCGTGTGTTAAGCCAAAAGCCGCGATGGTTCTGATGGTTCGCTCCAATAATCCCTGAGCAATCAATTCACCCCTATTCGCAAGCAGGGAGTTGTACATCAACATCAAATCATCAATTAACTCTTGGGTATTTGCGTAATCTCGACCCGGTTCATGTGCGCTGCCTTTGGCATGTCGATCTCGAGTAAGAAGTAAGCGATGTCGAATCGCAGTTGCCTTTAATCGGTAGGGTTCTTCCACATTTATCCGCTTAAATCTAGGCTCAATCTCAGGCAGTCTATGTAGATCCTGTGCCACAGAATCCAACAATGGCTGTGAAGTGCCCGCTAATTTTGTTGAGATTGATAGCGCCTGACGCAGTTCATCTAAAGCTTCAAGGGTTACCCGTATGGCATGGCCCATCTGCAAAACGATGGCCTGCTTTGTTATCTCCGGGGTTATGTTTGGGTTGCCATCACGGTCGCCGCCAATCCAAGAACCAAATGTGAATGGTGTTGCAGTGGGAGGTAGCTTTATGCCTAGGCGTTTTAATTCGCGGGCAAAATCATCAAGCACCTCCGGAATTGTTAACCGGAACAGATCGTCTAAATAATAAAGAGCGTTAATCGCTTCATCCAATGGCTCTGGTCTTCCTAAGCGAAGCTCATCTGTCTGCCATAACAAATCAACTGCCTCTGCCAATCTTCTTTCTTGGGCGGGTGATTCTGTTTGATCTAGTAACTCTGAAATAGTGGAAAGTTTGCTTAAGACAGATCTGCGCGCCGCCTCAGTTGGATGGGCGGTAAATACTGGTCGAACCTGAAAATCTTCCAGCCATTTGCGCAACTGATCATCTGAAAAATCATGACCAGAGTTCTTTGCTTCCAAAATATGATCTACGGCGCGCGATAACCATGAACCACCATTGTTTCGCTCATCAGCTAAAACTCTGGAGCGATGCACCTGTTCGGCAACATTTGCCAGATTGAAGTAAACGTTAAAAGCACGTACGAGTTTGACTGCATCTGCAGTGGAGATGGATTTCAATAAGTCTTCGCCATTACCCTCTCGAACTGATTTGCGAACCAGTTCCACAAGATTTAGTAGCGCTTCGCCATCTTGGCGGGCCAAGGATTGACCGAGAAGTTCGCCCAATCTTCTAACATCGCTGCGTAAAGAGGCGTTATCTTGAGATTTATCTAGGCCGGACACCGGCTAATAATGGCACGATAGAATTCCATCAAGTTCGTTAGCCCCCCTGGTTTTTTCAGGTGGGGCTTTAAGCCGTTTGTTTGAGCAGGTGGAGGAGGTTTTAGCAATGAGATTACGTTCTTTCATCTCGCTATCTGAAACAACCCAGAACCTACTGCAATCGAAAAATGCGAAGCTGATTGCAATTCCATCAGTAACTCCATTTCTAGTCGCAGACGAGGCCAAAGAGAAGCAGATCCTGCTGGTGGCGCATTCCAGTCAACGCGCGACTGAGTTAGCGCAAGAGTTAGCGGAGTTAATAGATGGGGTTATGGAGTTTCCGGCTTGGGAAACCTTGCCCCATGAAAAGCTGAGTCCTAACAGTGACACTGTGGCAAGAAGAATTAATACCATACTAAACATAAATCAGGCCAAAGTAGTAGTTACCTCCGCACGTGCTTTAGTACAACCAATTGTTGCTTCTGCCATTGAACTACCGCTTTTGCAGATATCGAGAGGTCAAGAGATTGAATTTGAAAATCTAATCTCGGAATTAGTTTTAAAAGCATATAACCGAGTCGATATGGTGGAGCGACGAGGTGATTTTGCGGTTCGAGGTGGAATTATCGATGTTTTTCCTCCGCTTTCAGCACATCCAGTGCGTATCGAATTCTTTGGTGATGAGATTGATGAGCTTAAATACTTTGAGATCAGCGATCAAAGAAGTTTCGAGGCGATTAACTCTCAGTTAACTCTAATTCCCTGCCGTGAGGTGTTAATTACTGATGAAGTCAAAGCTCGAGCTAGCGAGTTGAGGGTTAAGTATCCAGAGCTGCTTGATATGTGTAACAAGATAGCGGAGGGAATTTATGTAGAGGGAATCGAGTCTCTTGCAGCGGTTCTTACTCCAAATATGAAAACCTTGATGGAGTACATCTCAGAAGGCTCTAAAGTTATTTTGTTAGAGCAGGAGCGGATTAAATCTCGAGTGCAGGATCTAATCAGCACTAACCAAGAGTTCTTAGCGGCCGCTTGGTCCAATATCGCTTTAACGAGCAAATCTGATGCGGTAAATCCGCAAATACCGTTGCGTACTGAGCTACAAATCGGCGCTTTTGTTGAACTGGATAATTTAAAGGATTTGGCCTCGGACAGAGGCATATCTTGGAGCAGTATCAACTCCTTTGGAATTGAATCAGATCCGGAGGTTAATCAGTTCGTAGAGATTGAGCCTTATCGGAATAAAGTTGAGAAACTCATCTCTGATGTGAAGAATCACTTGGCAGATGGATATCTAGTTGTTATTTCAGTTGCCGGGCATGGTATACAGGAGCGATATAGAGATATTTTCCAAGAAGCTGATATTCCAGCGGTGCTAAAGGAAAAGATAGATACCAAGCTGGTTAGAGGTAACCTCTATTTGATTAGCTCAGCTTTTAGAAATGGTTTTAAAGATGTTGCAGAGAAGATTTTATTTATAACAGAGGCGGAGATAACTGGTTCTAGGGACAACCGAATCTCTGCTACTCGCATGCCATCGCGGCGCAAAAAGAGTATTGACCCCCTAGAACTAAAGAGTGGGGATTATGTAGTTCATGAGCAGCACGGTGTAGGTCGATACATCGAGTTAGTGCAAAGAACAGTTGCTGGAGCTTCCCGCGAATATCTGGTTATTGAGTACGCTGCCTCAAAACGGGGACAGCCTGCAGATCGGATATTTGTCCCAACTGATGCTCTCGAACAGATAACCAGATATGTCGGTGGTGAAACCCCTGCTGTCAATCGCATCGGAGGCGGCGATTGGATAAAGGCAAAATCAAGAGCTAAGAAAGCGGTAAAAGAGATTGCCGGGGAGTTAATACGTTTGTATGCAGCCCGTACTAGTTCACCAGGGTTTGCGTTTTCTCCCGATACAACTTGGCAGCGAGAGCTTGAGGACTCCTTTGCTTACGTAGAAACTCCCGATCAGCTGGTAACAATCAATGAGGTTAAGGCTGATATGGAAAGACCCTACCCCATGGATCGAATAGTTTGTGGCGATGTTGGTTATGGCAAAACAGAGATCGCGATTCGAGCTGCATTCAAAGCGGTACAAGATGGTAAACAGGTGGCGGTGTTGGTTCCCACAACCCTATTGGCCCAACAACACTTTGCGACCTTCACTCAGAGGTACGCGGGATTTCCAATAAAGGTAGCTGGTCTCTCTCGTTTTAACTCAACTAAAGAGATTAATGATGCTTTAAAGGAGTTGGCCTCTGGTGCGGTTGATGTAGTGATAGGAACTCATCGATTGTTATCTGAAGATGTTGCCTTTAGAGATCTAGGCCTAATAATCGTTGATGAAGAGCAGAGATTCGGAGTTGAGCACAAGGAAAAATTAAAGAAATTAAGGGCCAGCGTTGATGTTTTAGCGATGTCAGCTACCCCGATTCCACGCACATTAGAGATGGCAATTACCGGCATACGAGAAATGTCAACAATTGCAACACCACCAGAGGAGCGACATCCAGTACTCACCTATGTGGGCGCGTATGACGATAAGCAGGTCGCAGCAGCCATTCACCGAGAATTATTAAGAGATGGCCAGGTTTTCTATATTCACAATCGTGTCGAAAGTATCGATGAAGTGGCCGCCCGGATTAGGAGATTAGTGCCCGAGGCACGAGTTGCTGTAGCACATGGTCAGATGAATGAAGCGGCACTCGAGCAAGTAGTGGTTGCTTTTTGGAATCGGGAGTTTGATGTTCTAGTTTCAACCACAATTGTAGAAAATGGTATTGATGTTGCTAACGCCAACACCTTGATAGTGGAACGCTCCGATATCTTTGGCTTATCACAGTTGCATCAATTACGAGGCAGAGTGGGACGGGGACGGGAGCGTGCTTATGCTTACTTCTTATTTCCTGCAGATAAACCACTAAGCGAGTTGGCGCTAGATCGCTTAACAACTATTGCCAAAAACACTGAGTTGGGTGCTGGCATGCAGGTTGCGCTTAAAGATTTAGAGATCAGGGGTGCAGGTAATTTGCTTGGCGGTGAGCAGTCCGGTCACATCGCCGATGTTGGATTTGATCTTTACATGCGAATGGTTGGGGAAGCGGTTAATGAGTATAAGCGTGGAGTTATTGATGGAGTAGAAGAGAGCTTGGAGTGCAAGGTCGAGCTACCTATAACCGCTCATCTCTCACCAGAATATGTTCCATCTGATCGTTTAAGACTAGATCTCTATAGACGACTTGCTGATGCCAAAGTTGATGCAGAGATTGATGCAATTAAAGAGGAGTTAGTGGATCGATTTGGTGCTTTGCCACATGAAGCAGAAGCGCTATTACAAGTGGCAAAGTTGCGCACCTTTGTTAAATCACACGGCATCACCGATTTTGCGGTTCAGGGCCGTTATGTGAAGGTCGCTCCACTAAAACCTAGTGAGTCCTTAGAACTCAAGATAAATCGTCTCTATCCAGGCTCAATTGTGAAATCTGTGACAAAGGTAGTGATGATTGCCCGCCCGCAGAGCGCAGCGTGGGAGTCAGCAGTAGATGAAATAGGAGATACTTCACTCCTTGATTGGGCCTTTGAGTTAGCGCAGACTTTGCTTGAGCGCCCCAAACGAAAGTGAGATTTTGTGAAGAGATTTCTAGCTGTTCTTCTGGCCGTTGCAATAGCGGTTACCGGATGTTCAAATGTGGATTCAGCAGCAACCGTTGGCGACAAAGAAATTGCTCTCTCTGATTTACAGTCACAGGTTGACCTAATCCTAAAAGAACGTGATGGTGTTGATACCTCACAGATGCAGCTTGAGGATGGCGATGCGTTGACCCGCTCACAACTCTCTTACATGATTTCAAATGCCATCATCGAAGATGTTGCTAAAGATGAGAATATTGAAATCAGCGCTTCAGAGATTGAGGCGTACAAGATAGAGATTTATACCAACATTGGTGGCGAGGCCAACCTGCCGAATGTCCTAGTCAGCGCAGCAATTCCCTCTACATCACTTGATGATGTTCTGCGTCGCGACTTGGTCTTGCAAAAGTTGGCCGAACAACAATCTGCAGATGGCGCTGATGAAAACACAATAAATACCTTTATTCAGAACTTGGTTACCGATAAAGCCAAAGCGCTGAATGTCACCGTTAATCCGCGATATGGAAAGTGGGATGAGTCCACTCTCTCTGTAGTTGCTACAGAAGCTGCGGGTGACGCCGTAACAGATAAGTAAATCTTCATGGCTTACGAAAATTTGATTCGCCTTGCAGAGGTTATGAATCAACTTCGTTCGCCGGGTGGTTGCCCTTGGGATGCAGAGCAAACCCATGAATCGCTACTGAAGTATCTGCTGGAGGAATCTTACGAATTCATTGAATCTGTAGAGAGTGAAAATCGCATTGATATGCGTGAGGAGCTGGGCGATCTTTTGCTGCAGGTTTACTTCCACGCTCGGATAGCACAAGAGCATAAATCACAACCGTTCAATATTGATGATGTAGCCAAATCAGTTGCTGACAAGTTGATATCGCGGCATCCTCATGTGTTCTCAGATACAACGGTTGCCTCAAGCGGCGATGTATTAGAAAACTGGGAGCGGATTAAAAGAGAGGAAAAAGGTCGCACCTCTGCGCATGATGGTGTCCCGACCGGACAGCCGGCGTTGCCTTTAGCTGCAAAACTAATTTATCGGGCACAAAAAAATCATCTTGAGATGCCAGAGCTTCCAGCTGAAACACCGGTTGATGAGCAGATGTTGGGTGAGCAATTACTTTCACTGGTCTCATGGGCGGTGACGCATGATGTGGATCCCGAGGTGGCGCTGCGTAAAGCGGTATTGCAGTATCGAGCTCAGATGAGCGAGCAAGAAGCACAGCGCAAGTAATCGCGGCATTTCAGGCTAGACTGCGCGCCCGTGACCAACATTAAATCTATAAATGCGCGCGAGATTCTCGATTCTCGTGGAAATCCAACCGTTGAAGTTGATGTTTATTTAGAAGATGGATCCTTTGCCCGGGCTGCAGTGCCTAGTGGTGCATCAACAGGCGCCTTTGAAGCCGCCGAGTTACGTGATGGTGGGACCAGGTATTTAGGCAAGGGTGTCGCAGATGCAGTCGCGAATGTTAAGAACAAAATCGCACCAGCTGTAGTTGGAAGAGATGCCTTTGATCAACGTGGTCTAGATCAAGCCATGATTGATTTAGATGCCACAGTAAACAAATCATGCCTTGGCGCAAATGCTATTCTCGGAGTTTCATTAGCAGTTGCAAAAGCTGCAGCTCAATCCAAAAAGCAACCTTTTTACTCATTTATCGGCGGTCCATCAGCCAACCTATTGCCGATTCCAATGATGAATATTCTTAATGGTGGTGCGCACGCAGATACCAATGTTGATATTCAAGAGTTCATGATTGCTCCGATTGGTGCCGACTCCTTCAAGGAGGCTCTCCGTTGGGGAGCAGAGATTTATCACAACCTAAAAGCGGTCTTAAAGAAGCGGGGATTAGCCACCAGCATCGGCGATGAAGGTGGGTTCGCGCCAAATCTTGATTCAAATCGAGCAGCGCTTGATCTAATTGTTGAAGCGGTAGAAAAAGCTGGTTACAAGGTAGGGAGCCAGATTGCACTAGCTATGGATGTTGCAGCTACTGAGTTTTTTCAAAATGGAAAGTACGCCTTTGAAGGTGGCTCCTTGACCGCTACCGAGATGATTGCCTATTACAAAGGATTGGTTGATTCCTATCCTATGGTTTCAATTGAGGATCCGCTTTCTGAGGATGATTGGGATGGTTGGAAATCCATAACTACAGAGTTAGGACAACGGGTTCAATTGGTGGGCGATGATTTATTTGTCACCAATCCAGCCCGTTTAGCTCGCGGTATTTCCGAAGGCACCGCCAATGCACTTCTAGTCAAGGTAAATCAGATTGGCACTCTTACCGAAACTCTAGATGCGGTAGCTATGGCGCATAAGGCCGGATATCGCTCGATGATGAGCCATAGATCAGGCGAAACCGAAGACACCACCATTGCAGATCTTGCTGTTTCAGCATCCTGCGGACAAATTAAGACTGGTGCGCCAGCCCGTAGTGAAAGAGTTGCAAAGTACAATCAGTTGCTAAGAATTGAAGAGGAGTTAGGCGCAGCGGCAAAGTACGCGGGCCGCGAAGCTTTTCCGAGATTCACTTCTCGCTAATTTTTAAGGAGCGGATATGAGACGCAGAAAGTTAAAGCTGCGTTCGGCTCTGGAGGGGTTTGCGGAAAAGCGTGGCATCTCAACTCGGTTATTAATTTTATTTATTGTGCTTTTTGGTGTTTCGGTAACCCTGGCTCCGCCAACGCAGCATTACTTTGCACAAAGAGCCCAGATCAGCGCTCTAGAAGCAGATCTTGATTCAAACCGTAAAAAGTTAGAAGAGGCGCGCGCTGAGTTACAGCGATGGCGCGATCCCGAGTACATAAAATCTCAAGCTCGAGACCGTTTACATTTCGTTTTGCCAGGAGAGCGGCAGTACATAATTCTTGGGATCAATAATCAGGTTGATGATGGAACCTCAACCGCGGCCCCCATTAATCAAGACTTTCCTTTGGGCGTGCCTTGGTACTCCAGGGTTATCTCCTCCATTACCTCAGTTGGAGTTAGTGTTCAGAGCCCGTGATTAATAAACCAGACGCTGATGACTTGAGTGCAATTGAGGTGCAGTTAGGTCGCACCCCGAGAGATGTTCACGCTGTGGCTTATCGCTGCCCTTGCGGAAACCCAGCGGTTGTTGAAACGCCACCGCGGTTAAATGATGGAACCCCATTTCCTACTTTTTACTACGCAACTTGTCCTAACTTAACCTCCGCAATTTCAACCTTAGAAAACTCAACTTTAATGTCAGAGATGAATGAACGGTTACAGCATGATGCGCAATTAGCTGGGGAGTATCGCGCAGCACATGATGATTATTTGGCGGCTCGAGCTGCATTGGGCATTGAAGTGCCGGAGATCGCAGATGTATCGGCCGGCGGTATGCCGGATCGGGTTAAGTGTTTACATTCATTAATTGCCCATTCCTTGGCTGCAGGAACAGGCGTTAATCCACTTGGTGATGAAGCTTTGTCAAAACTGCCACAGTGGTGGCAAAACGGAGATTGTTTAGAGCGACGCAATCAGGAGAAAAACTAAATGTCACGGGTAGCAGCAATTGATTGTGGAACTAACTCAATTCGATTGTTAATTGCCGATGTTTCAGGTGACAATTTTCGTGAAGTTTATAGAACCATGGAGATTGTTCGACTGGGTCAAGGGGTAGATCAAAACAAAGCCTTTCACCCCGATGCTTTGGAGCGCACATTTAAAGCAGTGGGTCTGTTTGCTGATGAAATCAGTAGACGAGGAGTGACCAAGATTAGGTTTTGTGCCACTAGCGCAACACGTGATGCCACAAATAGAGAACTATTTATCGACGGCGTTAAGAAACTATTGGGTGTTGCACCCGAGGTCATCAGCGGAGAAGAGGAGGCCAGACTCTCATTTCTTGGCGCGACCAAGGAGTTAAAGGGTTTTGGCGCCCCCTATCTAGTAATAGATATTGGTGGAGGTTCCACAGAGTTTGTTTTTGGCGCAGAGACGGTGCAGTTTGCCAAGAGTCAGAACATTGGTTGTGTGCGGATGAGCGAGAGACATTTCACCTCGTTGCCACCAAAACCAGATGAGATCGAAAGAGCGCGACAGGATATTGAAGCGGCTATCAAGGAAGCGGCAAGTTTTGTGCCAATCACGGAGGCAAAGAGTTTGATCGCTGTAGCCGGAACAGCAACCACAGTTGCAGCTGCTGCGTTGGAGTTAGAACAGTATGACCGTTATGCGATTCATCTTTCCCGGATCTCTGCAGCTAAGACCCATGAGGTTGCCAATAATTTTCTAAAGATGAATAGGGAAGAGATTAGCTCGCTCGGATATATGCACCCTGGTCGAGTTGATGTAATCGCAGCAGGTTCTCTGGTGTTATCTAGAATTATGGAGTTTTCTAAAGCGCAGGAGTTTGTGGCATCGGAGTCAGATATTCTCGATGGAATGGCTTGGTCACTTGCCAACTAACCCAGTCCGGTTGGCGCCAAAACTTCTTAACTTGAAGTTGCTAGACCAAGAGTTAATAAAGTGCACCGCATGTCCACGACTTGTACAGTGGCGAAAAGAGGTAGCGGTTACGAAGCGTCTTTCTTATCAAGATGAAAAGTATTGGGGAAAGCCGATTACTGGTTTTGGTCCGACCGATGCAAAGGTTGCGGTAATTGGATTAGCACCTGGTGCGCATGGTGCTAATCGCACCGGTCGAGTCTTTACCGGTGATAGCTCTGGAGATTGGCTGTATAGATCGCTACATAAAAATGGTCTCGCAAAGATTCCAACCAGCAGCTCCTTAGATGATGGTCAGGAGTTAATCGACACTCGAATCATGTGCGCGGTGCGATGTGTTCCACCAGGAAACAAACCCAGCATTGAAGAAACAAAGAAGTGTCAGCCTTGGTTATTGAGGGAGGTTGAGCTGCTCTTCCCAACAACTCGAAGCTACCTGGCTCTAGGTGGGATCGCTTGGCGCGCGATTATTGATGCATTTGCCGAGTTGGGTGAGGAATTGCCTAGAAACCGCCCAAAGTTTGGCCACGGCGCCCAGTTCAACTTTCTGGGTAGTGATGGGAATACTAGATTGGTGATTGGGAGTTACCATCCCAGCCAGCAGAATACTTTTACGGGAAAGCTCACGCGATCCCAATTGGATTCGGTGGTGAAAAAGGCAGGTAGATTTGCCCACGCAGGAA
>Ga0129336_10003216_pt1 | contig 10093 bp, 11 predicted proteins | sample CPB6_02_DNA_FD_96878 | JGI IMG/M metagenome (GOLD analysis project Ga0129336, IMG submission 96878) | Freshwater to marine salinity gradient microbial communities from Chesapeake Bay, USA - CPBay_Sum_0.6_0.2_DNA | ecosystem: Environmental > Aquatic > Marine > Coastal | place: USA: Chesapeake...
ATGCCTCCACTATCTCAGATCTATCTCCGAGCGCCTCAGGCGGCGATAGGGACAGGCGGTGTGCGGTCGGGGCCCAAGGGGGAGCATGGACCCCGACCGGTTCTCGCCGGATCAGACTTGCGCCCCGATGTGACCGAATGACTGTGGTCGTGTGCGTTTTGTGTAACGAATTCGGGGCAGACTGTCGCCGTGTACCGGCTTCTGGTGATCGAGGACGACTCGTCCATTCGAACCATGCTGCGTCAGGCATTGGAAGACGAGGGATACGCAGTAGACGAAGCCCCCTCAGGCACAGCAGGCTTGCAATTGGTTCGCTCGGGTAATCCCGATTTGGTGTTACTCGACTTGCGATTACCAGACATGTCTGGATTTGAGGTGTGCAGACAAATTCGGGCGTCGAGTTTCGTGCCAATCATCATGGTCACTGCGCAAACCGATACTCACGACATGGTGGCAGGTCTCGAGGCCGGAGCGGACGACTATGTCACCAAGCCGGTAGTGATCAAGGAATTGGCCGCACGGATCAGGGCAACCCTGCGTCGCAGTTCCTACACGGAATCGAGTGGTGATGAACGTATAGAGCGAGTCGGTTCAGTGGAGCTACTTCGTGAGCAGGGGGTCGTGCGCAAATCTGGCCAAGAGATTCCACTCACGAAGACTGAATTTTTCTTGCTGTGTGAATTCGCCGATCATCCGAACATCGTGCTTTCACGCGATCAACTCTTGGAACGGGTCTGGGGGTATGAGTTTTTGGGGGACAGCCGACTCGTCGACGCTCATGTGAGGAGATTGCGCGTGAAGATAGAGGACTCCCCAGATGAGCCACAGTTGATCGTGACGGTGCGCGGGCTCGGTTATCGCCTCATCAGCTGAGCGCTTGTGACAAGAAGTCGGCAACTTCCGTGAAATGTTTCGATCGCCTGAATGGTGGCATCGTGGCAAGGAGTTCCCGTCCGTAGGGCTTGTTGGCCAAACGCGGATCGAGCACTGCGACCACGCCACGATCATGGCTGTTGCGAATGAGACGACCGGCTGCCTGGGCGAGCATCGTGGCGGCGCGCGGTAAGTCAATCTCGCCGAATGCACTCTTGCCGAGGGTTTCACGTCTTGCCTCGAGCAGGGGATCGTCCGGACGGGGAAATGGGATCTTGTCGACGACCACGAGGCTGAGGGTGCGACCTGGAATGTCGATGCCTTGGAAGAAACTCGACGTGGCGAAGAGGCATGACGACTCCTCGCGCTCAAATGAGTCGATGAGAGCCGCACGGGGCATATCGTCTTGTACGAGAACGCGAAAGGGAAGGCGAGTGGCGATGGTGTTGGCGTGTAGTCGCATCGCCCGAACAGTGGTGAAGAGGGCGAGCGTGCGGCCACCTGCAGCCTTTATCAGGCGCTCAAGTTCGTCGGCCACTGCAGCGTCACGTCGATCGTTGCGCGGATCAGCGATCCCAACTGGGCAGTACAACATTCCTTGTTCTTCGTAATTGAAGGGGCTGCCGACGTCGAGCATGGTCGTCTCGGAGTCGGAGAGTCCGATCCGATTGGTGAGATTACGCGGAATGGTTGCGCTCGTCAGTATCGCCGTGTGTTGGCTCCACAGCGTTGCACGGAGCAGATGGTCAATTTGCAGAGGAGAGAGCCTGAGCGTGGGGCGCTCCGGCGTTCCCTCGGCAAAGAGAACCACTCCTCGACCACCCATGAGGAAGCGGTCGATGGTGTCAATGAAACGTGTCGTTTCGACCGTCGCTCTGAGAAGACGTTGACGTGTGGGTTCGTCCGCGATGGTCTTGCCTCTCTCGATGGCACCGAGCGCCGCCAAGGCGTCGGCTGCCGCGGACCTGGTGGATCCCAACACGTCAGAAAGACCCTGTTCGGACTCGATGGCGATGCGCTGGTCAAGAAATGAAATCAATTCCGCGGCCAATTCATCTGCGCTGCGCATGAATTGCTTGCAGAGTTCCTCGTCGGCAATCACGGCCCCAACGGTTGCGGAGAGATTTTGAATCCGCCGCGGCGAGAGTGATGCGGATGCCACATCACTGATTACGTCTTCAAGTTGGTGGGCTTCGTCGATGACCACTACATCGTGTTCGGGAAGGATTTGACCATCGGACATTAGGTGCAGGCCATAAAGGTGTGTGTTGACTACGACAATTTCGGCGTCAGCCGCTCGCTTGCGTGCCTTTTCGGCAAAACATTCCGTCCCTCGTGGGCAACGGGCTGCACCTGGGCACTCATCGGTGGTGACCGTGATGGAACGACGGACATTGGCTGGCAGAACCAGGGGGTAACGGTCCAGATCTCCATCGTCAGTTTCATTTGACCAGTGATGGAGTTCGTCGATCGTTCGTGAGTCACGCGTAGAGAAGTCGAGTGACGGCTGATCGCGCTGTTCGTCAAGACGCTGAAGGCACAGGTAGTTACTGCGGCCCTTGAGCACCGCCCACGTCGGTTTGCGCTTCAGGTGGGCTGCAAGAGCGATACATGCGTGAGGTAGGTCCTTGGTGGCCAATTGATCTTGAAGAGCCTTGGTGACAGTGGCAATGACGGCACGTTTTTTTGACGCAAGGAGGGGGACCAGATAGGCGAGCGTCTTGCCGGTTCCCGTCCCTGCTTGCACGACGAGGTGACGGCGACTCTCCAGTGCGGATGCGACGGATTCAGCCATCGACTCCTGCCCATGACGACGCTCGGTGCCGTCGAGATCGGCGGTGGCGATCTCGAGCAGGAAAGAGGTGGTGCTCAAGTCTGCAAATTCTTCGTGCAGCTATTCGTTGTCGAGTAACGACAGGGCAGCATCGAGATCGGTGGCGTCGAGCTCCGGCCAGGGACGTTCGGTGAGGTAGAGGTGCGCACCCTGGATCTGCCACAGGAGGAAGTTGGAAATTCTGGATTCGCCTGAGGTCCGAATCACGAGATCGACGTCCGGAAGACTCGAGTCGTAGAGCTGATCCGAAATGTCTCGAGAGGTGATCGATGTGCCCTTCTCTCGGGCGCGGCGAGTCGCACGAACAAGTTCGGCTCGGCTCCCGTAGTCGAATGCCACCGTGAGCACCATCCCCGTGTTGTGTGCGGTGTCCTCGATCGCCTGACGAATCGCCCGCTGGACGTAGGCGGGAGTACGGGAGCCGGGTTCATCAAAAGGTCGGCCAATCCAATTGACACGCACGTTGTTCTCGTTGAGTTCCTCGACTCGCCCGAAGAGCCGTTTGTGGAGGGAAAGAATGTGACGTACTTCTGCCGGCGGGCGAACCCAGTTCTCGGTGGAGAAGCCGAACACGGTCAGCCAGCCCACTTCACGCTTCGCAGCCATTCTCACGACCTCGGCAAGGTTCTCTTCGCCTGCGGTGTGACCCATCGTTCGAGGCAGGCCTCGACGACGAGCCCAGCGCCCGTTTCCATCCATGATGCAGGCCACGTGGGGGGAGTGAGCTCGTGTCATGACGTACTCAAACTAATGGCCGCAACGATGCGACAATGGGGCATGGGTTCACGCTCCAAAACGACCTCGAACAAGTCGAGGGCAGGAACGTTGAGTCATGTGATCGTGTGCGGCGGTACGACCCATGAGTGGGCCGCGAGTTCTTCCGCAGAGTGGCAGCGGCAGCTGGGTGTGCTCGTCGAGTCACTCGACGGATCGGGAGTTCGTTGGTTGACGGTGTGTCCGTGGGGCGGCAGTTTCGACGGTGCACAGCGCAATGCGGTGCTGGAAGCGGTCCGTTCAGTGACCGGCGGAACGATGCACGGAGATCGCGTCTCGTTCATCGGTCATGGAGGAGTGGTGTGCATCGTGGATGCATGTGCCGACGGTCGACAGCGTTTGGTCGATGCCGCCAATTCTCTCGGCGTGAACGCAGCAGTCGACGAGGGGACACTCGAGTCGGCACTGTTCGCCCCTGCGTTGGATGATCCGGATCTGGTTCTCGTCTTCGGTCCGCCGACCCAGTTGCCGCCGTCGTTGATGTGGGAACTGGCGTACAGCGAACTGGTCTTTCTCGACACGCCGTGGAGCCAGTGCAATTCTGAGCACGTGCACATGGCGATCGACGACTTTCAACGTCGTGATCGTCGCTTCGGAGGAATCGACACGTGAGTACGTTTCGTGATCAAGGTGTCGTGCTCCGCACCTACAAGCTCGGAGAGTCCGACAGGATCGTCGTGCTGATGACGCGCCATCACGGCAAAGTTCGGGCAGTCGCCAAAGGGATCCGCAAGACGAAGTCCAAGATCGGCGCACGCCTCGAGCCCATGTCGCATGTCGATGTGCTGTTGAATCGCGGTCGGGATTTGGACGTGGTGAACCAGGTCGAGGTGGTCGATGCATCTCCCGGTCTGCACGGGGATCTCGAGCGGATGTCGCAGGCGATTTCGATGTGTGAGGCGGTCGATCTCGTTTCCCAGGACCGTCAACCAGCTGGTCACCTCTACGAGATGTTGGTTGGCGCACTTCGCACGCTGGAGAATCAGCCGTCACCACTTCTCTTGGCGGGGTTCTTCCTCAAGCTGTTGGCCGCGGAAGGTGTGGGTCCCCAAGTCGATCGATGCGTCTCGTGTGACGGCGAAGAGGGTCTCGAACATTTCGACCTTCACGCGGGCGGTATTCAATGTCGCTCGTGTGCGACGGGCATGCGAATCGAAGAAGGAGTGGTCGAAGCGCTCCAGGAAATTCTTGGAGGGCGTCTGCGCAAGGCGCTCGATCGACCCGAGTCGCCGGTGACTTACGCGACCACTTCTCTCGCCACGCGTTTGATGGAGCATCACTTGGAGCGTCGACTCAAGTCGTCGCTGATGTTCGACACCTCATAGCCCGTCTACGCACTTCGGCTCTTGTAACCTGAACGAGTGCCTGCTGCGGAACTGGATCAGATCGTCAATCTGTGCAAGCGGCGCGGGTTCGTCTACCCGAGTGCCGAGATTTACGGTGGTTTTCGGTCTTCATATGACTACGGCCCACTCGGCTCCTTGATGCTGCGAAACGTGAAGGATGCGTGGGTGCGCACCATGGTGCAGGAGCGTGACGACACGGTGCTGATCGATGCAGCGATTCTCGGACCGCCGCAAGTCTTCGAGGCGAGTGGTCACCTGGCCAATTTCAGTGATCCGTTGGTCGACTGTGTGGTCTGCAAGCGTCGTTTTCGAGAGGACCAGTTGGACGATCGTGACTGCCCGCAGTCGAAGAAGGGTTGCCAATTCACGGCGGCCCGCGCGTTCAATCTCATGTTCAAGACACACGCCGGGCCGGTCGAGGGTTCGGGTGCAGAGGTGTACATGCGTCCGGAAACTGCGCAGGGCATGTTCGTGAATTTTGCGAATGTCCTGCAGACTTCGCGCAAGAAGCCTCCATTCGGCATCGCGCAGGTGGGTAAGAGCTTTCGCAACGAAATCACGCCGGGGAATTTCATCTTCCGCACACGCGAGTTCGAACAGATGGAGATGGAATTCTTCGTTCCCCCTGCGGAGAGCGCGCAGTGGTTCGAGTACTGGTGCGAGGCGCGATTGAAGTGGTACCTGGATCTGGGCATTCCGGAGTCGATGTTGCGCGTACGCAAGCATGATGCGGACGAGCTGTCGCATTACTCGACGGGTACGAGCGACATCGAGTTCCTGTTTCCCTGGGGTTGGGGGGAGCTCGAGGGCGTGGCACAGCGCACCGATTACGACTTGAAGCAACACGCAGAACATTCCAAGCAGAAGCTCGACTTCTTCGATCAATCCACCAACGAGCGGTACGTTCCGTACGTGATCGAGCCTGCCGCGGGCGTGAATCGGGCGATGGCCGCCTTCTTGCTCGCGGCTTACGACGAGGACGTGGTCAACGAAGAGAGCCGCACCGTGCTCCGACTGCATCCGCGTCTCGCTCCCTATCAGGTTGCGGTGTTGCCGCTGTCCAAGAAGGACGAACTGAGCGGACTTGCGCGTCAGGTGCATCGTGACATCGCCAAGCGGTACATGACCGATTTCGACGAGACGCAGGCGATTGGCCGGCGGTACAGGCGTCAGGATGAGATCGGAACACCGTATTGCGTCACCGTCGACTTCGAGTCGCTCGAGGACAAGGCAGTGACGGTGCGAGAACGCGACACGATGAATCAGGAACGAGTCTCCCTCGATCGGTTGCTCGAGTACCTCGACGAGCGACTCGGCTCCTGAGCCGATCATGTATCTGGACGAGATTCTCGCCAGGCATCGCTCGAATGCGGCTGATGACGAACGGGACTTGGATCAACTGGTCGAGGCTGCACAGCGTGTGCCCGCGGCACGGGGGTTTCGCGATCGACTCCTGGTCGATTCATCGACTCATCTGGCCGTGATTGCGGAGATCAAGCGCCGATCGCCGTCAAAGGGCGATCTCAACGTGAATCTCGATCCGGGAAGTCTGGCGAAGGTCTATGAAGACCATGGCGCATCGTGCGTGTCGGTGCTGACCGACGAGGAGTTCTTCGGAGGTTCCCGCAGCGATCTGATCGCTGCTCGAGAGTCGATCGAGTTGCCCGTCCTGCGGAAGGACTTCACGGTGTCTGCTCAGGATGTCTGTGATGCGAGATTGATGGGCGCCGACTGTGTCCTGTTGATCGTTGCTGCACTTTCGCCGGCGGAACTCAAGTCTCTCCACCACCTTGCCGAGAATCTCGGGCTCGACGTGTTGGTCGAAATTCATGACGAACCAGAATTGGAGACGGCATTGGACTGCGGTGCTCGATTGATCGGAGTCAATCAGCGAGACCTGAAGACCTTTGCGGTGGATCGTGCCCGGGCGGTGCGTATGGCCCCGCTCATGCCAGCGAACGTCGTCAAGGTGGCGGAGTCGGGCGTGGTCGGGCCCGAGGACGCACGGGAGTTGCGAGACGCGGGTTACCACGCGGTGCTCGTTGGCGAGACCTTGGTTCGTGCATCCTCGCCCGGCGAGGCGTTGCGCACCCTGTTGGTCCCGTGATCCACGCCAAGAAGATGTCGAAGGATTAGTTTCAGGTCGTGTTCGTCAAGATTTGCGGCATCACGAACGAGTCCGATGCGTTGCTGGCCACGGCGATGGGGGCTGATGCCCTGGGCTTCGTGTTCGCCACGTCTCCTCGTCAGGTGAGTGTGCAGACGGTGCAAGACATCGTGAAGCGGCTTCCTCCCGAGGTGATCACCATCGGCGTGTTTCGCAACGAACACCCCACTCGGGTGATCGACATCGTCAATCAAGCGCGCCTGCAGGGAGCGCAGTTGCACGGGAGCGAGACGCCGAGCATGGTTCGCGAGGTGGCGGAACAGGTGAAGATCGTGTTCAAGGCAGTGGTCGCGGGCAGTCAGGAAGCCTTCGCCGCTTCGGATTTTTCGGCGGATGCGATCCTGCTCGACTCGCAAAACCCCGGATCTGGGATCGCATTCGATTGGTCGCTCGCCGACGACATGCCCCGAGGAACGCGATTGGTTCTGTCGGGCGGATTGACGCCGGACAACGTCGAGTCGGCGATTGCGGCTGTGCAGCCATGGGGAGTGGATGTGAGCACCGGCGTCGAGGCAAGCCCAGGTCGCAAGGATGCCGTCAAGGTGCGCCGCTTCATCGCCGCAGCCCGTAGCGCAGGTGAGGGCAACTTCGACGACCTCGTCTGAGTTCGGTTCGGACACTCCCGATACAGTCGGCTCATGCTTCGTGAGCCATCCACTGACGGTCGGTTTGGCGAGTTTGGTGGGCGTTTCGTTCCCGAAACACTCGTCCCTGCCTGCCTCGAGTTGGAACGGGCCTTTCATGATGCGTGGAATGATGCGCTCTTTCGCTCCGAGCTGAACGACCTGTTCGCGCAGTACGCGGGGCGTCCTTCGATCATCACGGAGTGTCACAATCTCGGTGCGCAACTCGGCATTCGCCTGGTGCTCAAGCGCGAAGACTTGAACCACACCGGGTCACACAAGATCAACAATGTGCTCGGTCAGGCACTGCTTGCGAAACGAATGGGAAAGAAGCGCATCGTGGCGGAGACGGGTGCCGGTCAGCACGGTGTGGCGTCGGCAACCGCCGCGGCGCTGCTCGGGTTGGAGTGCAAGGTGTACATGGGCGAGAAGGACATCGAGCGACAGGCCTTGAATGTCTTTCGCATGCGGCTACTCGGCGCTGAAGTGGTTCCCGCCGTTTCGGGGAGCAAGACGCTGAAGGACGCCGTGAACGAGGCCATGCGTGATTGGGTGGCCACGGTCGAAGACACGTACTACGCCATTGGCAGCGTGATGGGGCCTCATCCTTATCCGTACATGGTGCGCATGTTCCAGAGCGTCATCGGAGAGGAGGCTCGCGAACAATGTCGCGCGTTGCTCGACGGCGCAGACCCGGAATTCGTGGTGGCGTGCGTGGGCGGCGGTTCGAATGCGATTGGCATCTTCTCTGGATTCGTGGACACGACGTCGCGCCTCATCGGGGTCGAACCCGCCGGCGGCGCGGCGGTGGGTCACGGTGTTCCGGGTGTCGTTCATGGCATGCGCAGTTACCTCATGCAGGACGAACACGGACAAGTCCAAGAGGCGCACTCGATCAGCGCCGGTCTCGACTATCCCGGGGTCGGCCCTGAGCACTCGTATCTCGCATCGATCGGTCGTGCCGAATACCCGAGCGTGACGGACGAAGAGGTGATTTCGGCGTTTTCCTTGCTCGCGCGAACCGAGGGAATCATCCCCGCCCTCGAGTGCGCACATGCGCTTGCGTGGATTGTGCGGACTGCTCCCGATCATCAGGGGAGTACGTATCTGATGAATCTCTCTGGTCGAGGAGACAAGGACGTAGCGCAAATGATGGAGATCTTGTCGTGACCAACCCACTTCGCTGATGGTTGGTCGTCTCGAACAACACCTCCGGAGTCGGCGAGATGCTGGACGCAAATTGCTGGTGCCGTACATAACGGGAGGCCTTCCCGGCTGGGAAGACGCCGTACGGATCGCCGCAGCTCACGGTGCAGACGCCATCGAGATCGGTCTTCCGTTTTCGGACCCGGTGATGGACGGGCCGATCATTCAGGCGGCGTCAGAGCAGGCGTTGAATGCCGGCGCGACGCCTGCGAGCATCCTCGATCAGGTTCGCAACCTCGACGTCGGCGTGCCGCTGATCGTGATGTGCTACTTCAATACGGTCCACGCGATGGGCTTGGAGCGATTCGCCGGTGCACTTGCGAGAGCGGGCGTGAGCGGAGCGATCGTCCCTGATTTGCCACTCGAAGAGGTCGGCGAATGGGCGGTGCAAGCGGACGCCAATGGCATCGAGACGATCCTGCTCGCGGCTCCCACCGCGCCTGATGAACGCCTGCCGCGAATCGTCGAACGCTCGCGAGGATTCGTCTACGCGGTGGGACTCCTGGGGGTGACGGGAGAACGTGCAGAGTTGTCGCGCACTGCGACGAACATCGCTCAGCGGTTGAAGAAGGTCACCGACCTGCCCGTCTTGATCGGAGTTGGTGTTAGCAACGCTGAGCAGGCTCGTGAGGCCGTGCGTGTTGCCGACGGGGTGATTCAGGGTGCGTCCGTGGTGCGTCGATTGATGGAGTCCGGTCCGGAAGAAGTCGGACGATACGTCGACGAGGTGCGTCGAGCAATCGACAACCCCGCGTAGTTGTCGATGCGATAGTTTTTTCGCATGCTCAAGCCCGGTTCGCAAGCTCCGTCGTTCACGCTGCTCGATCAACATGGCAAGTCCGTGTCGTTGGAGAAGTATGCAAAGCGCAAGGTGCTCGTGTACTTCTATCCGAAAGCCGACACGCCCGGTTGTACGCAGCAGACTTGTCTCCTGCGTGACCTTGTCGACGAGATCGGGCGCACGGCAATCATCGGCATCAGTCCGGATGCCCCTGCCAAACAATTGAAGTTTGCTGCGAAGTTCGACGTGCCGTTTCCTCTCTTGGCGGACGAGGACCACCGCGTGGCCAAGGCGTACAAGGTGTGGAAGAAGAAGTCGATGTACGGCCGTGAGTACATGGGTATTGAGCGATCGGCGTTCCTGATTGACAAGGGTGGGGAGATCCTGCACTCGTGGTACAAGATTTCGCCGAAAGATACCGCTGCGAAACTGCTTGACGCATTGGGGGAGAAATGAAAAAGCCTGAAGATCTGATTCCGCATCGTGCGC
>Ga0129336_10003217_pt1 | contig 10092 bp, 8 predicted proteins | sample CPB6_02_DNA_FD_96878 | JGI IMG/M metagenome (GOLD analysis project Ga0129336, IMG submission 96878) | Freshwater to marine salinity gradient microbial communities from Chesapeake Bay, USA - CPBay_Sum_0.6_0.2_DNA | ecosystem: Environmental > Aquatic > Marine > Coastal | place: USA: Chesapeake Bay...
AGCGAAACGGCGATTGGCACATTGATCAGCACCAGCAGCAGCACGGCGCCGAAAAGAATCAGCATGGTGGACATGATGTGACGCTCCTGAGCTTAGTGCAGGCCTTCGGCCAGGGGGTCGGCATCCTGCCCCCGGTCGGCCAGCAGGTCCATCAAATTCATCACCTCAGCCACCAGAATCAGGGCCGAGGAAACCGGAATGACCGATTGCACAAAACTCATCGGCACCCAGGGCAGGCTGACCAGGGCATCACCGGCGAGGATGGGCAGGATGGAAGCCCCGACCCAACCCAGCAAGGCAAAAAAGGCAATCACCAGCAGCTGGCTGAAAATGCCGATGGCGCGCTTGAGCGGCGGCGACAGCTGGTCCACCACCTCTGGGCAGCCAATGTGGCCGCGCTTGACCGAAGCCAGGGCCGAGCCATAGAAGGTCAGCCAGGCCAGCAGCACCGAGGCCACCTCGTCATACCACACCAGGGACTGGCCCAAGGTACGGTAAACAATGCCCAACGTCACCTCCACCGCCAGCGCGACCATCAGAACCATCACCACCCATTCCAGCAGCAGGCCATAGCGCTGCCGCAGGCGCTGCAGTGGGCCCGCCGTGCTTAATTCCTGTTTTTGCATTTCAGTCTTTCTGCCCTGCCCTTACTTGCCCAGGGCCACGGCCTTGTCGATCAGCGCCTTGGCGCCGGCGACTTCCTTGCCGAATTCCTCGTAGATCTTGCCGCTGGCGGCAATGAAGGCGTTCTTGTCCACCTCGTTGACCTGGATGCCACTCTGTTTGAGTTTGGCCAGCAGTTCGGTCTCATCCTTGGCGGCCGTTTCATAGACATAGGCCTGGGTTTCACGGGCGGTGTCTTCCAGCACCTTGCGCACATCGGCGGGCAAGCTGCCGTACTTGCGCGCGCCCGCTGTCAGGTAGGCCGGGGTATAGACATGGCCGGAGAGTGACAGATATTTCTGCACCTCGTGCAGCTTGGCCGAATAGATCTGGGTGAAGGGGTTTTCCTGGCCGTCCATCACGCCGGTCTGCAGGGCCGTGAACAGTTCGGAAAATTTCATTGGGCTGGGGTTGGCGCCGTACTCCTGGAACATCTTGACGCGCCACTTTCCCTCAGGCACGCGCAGCTTGATGCCCTTGAGGTCATCCGGGCCCTTGATCGGACGCTTGTTGTTGGTGATGTGGCGCACGCCGTTTTCCCAGACCGCCAGCACTTTCAGTCCCTTCTTCTCGATCGCAGGTGCGATGCCTGGCCAGAACACATCCTTTTCGATGCGCGCCATGTGCGCCCGGTCCTTGACGATGTAGGGCATCTCAAACATACCCACCAAGTCCACCTCGGAGGACATCACAGTGGAGGGCACGGCCATGTCCAGGGTCCCAAGCTTGAGCTTCTGGATCATCTCCTTGTCGCCGCCGAGCTGGCTGGAGCCATAGACCACCACCTTGGCCTTGCCGCCCAGTCTGGCATTGGCGCGACGGGCGAACTCGTCGGCGCTCTTCTGGAAGATCGAGCCGGGCTCGCCCACATGGCCCAGCTTGATTTCGGTCTGGGCCCCGGCCATGTGCGGGCCCAGCAGGCCGGTAAGCCCGAGCACGGCACCCGCGGTCATTACGCGAATGCGGGAGCGGGCGAATTGGCGTTGAATGGTTGGCATCTCAGTCTCCTTGGTTAAAGTCCGTCGAATCAGATGGATGCTGCATGTGCGGACGCCATGCAGCGCAGGTAACAGGTAAGAGGTCAGGGAATCAGGCCGCCTTGCGCAGCGGCAGCGCCGCCGGATGGCTCGCATAGTAGTCCATGATGGCCTGCACGCCCGAGCCCGCCAGCTTGACGCCCGACAGCTTGAGCCCCATCTCGCAGGCGGCCACGGTGCCGATCAGCGTCAGGTCGTTGCTGTCACCCAGGTGGCCAATGCGGAACATGCGGCCCTTGATCTTGCCCAGGCCGGTGCCCAGCGAACAGTCAAAGCGCTCCCAGATCAGCTTGCGCACCGCATCAGCATCCACCCCCTCGGGCATGATCACACCGGTCAGGATGGGTGAATAAACCTTGTCGTCAGCGCACTGGATCGGCAGGCCCCAAGCCTGCACTGAAGCCCGCACTCCGGCCGCCCAGCGCTGATGCCGCGCCAGCACCGCGTCCAGCCCTTCGCCAAACAGCATGTCGCAGGATTCGCTCAGGCCATACATCAGGTTGGTGTTAGGCGTGTAGGGCCAATAGCCGGTCTTGTTCATCTCGATGATCTCGTCCCAGGCCCAGAAGCTGCGTGGCAGTTTGGCGCTCTTGCTGGCCTCAATGGCCCGGGGTGAGAGGGCATTGAAGCTCATGCCCGGGGGCAGCATCAGGCCTTTTTGCGAGCCGCTGATGGAAACATCCACGCCCCACTCATCATGCCGGTAGTCAGCACTGGCCAAGCCGGAAATGGTGTCCACCAGCAACAGGGCCGGGTGCTTGGCCGCATCAATGGCACGGCGCACCGCGGCGATGTCACTGGTCACGCCGGTGGAGGTTTCGTTGTGCACCACGCACACCGCCTTGATGGCGTGCTCCTTGTCAGCCTTCAGACGCTGCTCGATCAAATCGGCCTGCACACCCCGACGCCAGCTGGTGGGCACGCCGTTGTCCATGCCGGGCAACGCAATCACTTCGGCCTTTAGTCCCAGGCGAGTGGCCAGGCGGTGCCACAAAAAGGCAAAGTGACCGGTTTCATACATCAGGATGTGGTCGCCCGGGCTCATGGTGTTGGTCAGCGCCGCCTCCCAGGCCCCGGTGCCCGAGGCCGGGTAGATCATGACCGGGTGGCGGGTCTTGAAAATCTTCTGGATATCGGCCAGCACCTTCAGGCCCAGCACACCGAACTCGGGACCGCGGTGGTCGATGGTGGGCAGGCTCATGGCGCGCAACACACGCTCGGGCACCGGCGAGGGGCCAGGAATCTGCAGGAAATGGCGGCCGGTGGGGTGAAAGTCGGTAGTTAGCATAAGTTCTCTTGAAGCAGGGCTTTGTGGGTGGGGACAGGCATTTTTTGCATACAAAATCATATTGTCAACCGCATAAGCCCTAAAATATACAAAATTTTGAATACAAATTTAGCGCATGCCTGCAGAAATTTTGGCCGTTCCGCGTGCTGCCCTGCATGAGCAGGTCACCCATCGCTTGCGTCAAATGCTGGTCGAAGGGCAGATTTCACCGGGCGCCAAGCTCAATGAGCGTGCCCTGTGCGAGCAACTCAAGGTCTCACGCACGCCACTCCGCGAGGCCATCAAGACCCTGGCCGCCGAGGGGCTGGTGGAACTACTGCCCAACCGCGGCGCGATTGCCGTCCAGCTGACCGAGGCCGACATCCTGGACACCTTTGAGGTGATGGCTGACCTTGAAGGCCTGTCCGGTGAACTGGCCGCCCAGCGGGTGAGCGCCAGCGAATTGGCCGAGATCCAGGCCCTGCATTTCGAGATGAAGGCGGCCTACACCCGGCGTGACCTGTCAAGCTATTACCGGCTCAACGCGGCGATTCACCGCGCCTTCAATGCCGCGGCCAAAAACCCGGTACTGAGCGCTACCTACAACCAGGTCAATGCGCGTCTGCAGGCCCTGCGCTTTCGCTCCAACCAGGACGGCGACAAGTGGGCGCGCGCCATGCACGAGCATGACCGCATGGTGCAGGCGTTGGTGCAGCGCGATGGCGCCGCCCTGCGGGCCGAACTGGTGGCCCACCTCAACCACAAACGCGATGTGGTGCTGGAACTGTTGCGGATCAATGAAAACACTGTCAGTCACGCCTCGTCATGAACGCCCCCTTGCCCAATCCCTTGCCTGCCCCCTTGCCCGCTCAAGAGGCCGCCACCTACGACCATGTTGCACGCCTGAGCAATGAAGTGGCCGGCCGGCTGGCCGAACGCCTGCGCACCCAAACCCAGGGCGAGGTGCTCTTCAGCCCGGCCGACCGCGGCCGCTATGCCACCGATGCCTCGATCTACCAGGTCATGCCGCTGGGCGTGTTTGTGCCGCGCTCGGCCGCCGATGTGCAGCTGGCGCTGGAGATCTGTGGCGAACTGTCGGTGCCAATCGTGCCGCGTGGCGGTGGCACCAGCCAGTGCGGCCAGACTGTGGGCGCCGGCCTGGTGATCGACCACAGCAAGTACATGCGCAATCTGCTGGCGCTGGACCTTGACAAGCGCACCGCCAGAGTCGAGCCCGGCCTGGTGCTGGACCACCTCAACGCCCAGCTCAAACCGCACGGCCTGTGGTACCCGGTGGATGTCTCCACCAGCGCCCAGGCCACCCTGGGCGGCATGGCTGGCAACAACTCCTGCGGCAGCCGATCGATCGCCTACGGCAACATGGTGCACAACGTCGAGGGCGTGCAGGCCTGGCTAGCCGATGGCGAGCTGCTGGACTTTGGCCGCATGGCGCAGGCCAGCGGGCGGGTGCAACAGATTGGCCACTTTGTGCGTGACCTGGCCGCCCGGCACCGCAGCGAGATCGAGGCACGCTGGCCCAAGGTGTTGCGCCGGGTGGCGGGCTACAACCTGGACATCTTTCACAGCCAGAGCGAGAAGCCCTACACCCAGGACGGCTCGGTCAACCTGGCGCATCTGCTGATCGGCAGTGAAGGCACGCTGGCACTGACCCGTTCGCTGGACCTGCGCCTGAGCGAATTGCCGCGCGCCAAGGTTCTGGGCGTGGTGAACTTCCCGACCTTCTACCAGGCGATGGACAGTGCCCAGCACATTGTCAAGCTGGGTCACAACATGCAGCGCGGCGCACTGACTGCGGTGGAGCTGGTGGATCGCACCATGATCGAGCTGTCACTGCAGAACCCGGCCTTTGCGCCGACCATCCGCACCGCCCTGGCCCCGGCCATCAACGGCGGCAAGCCGGCGGCCATTTTGCTGGTGGAGTTTTCCGGTGCCAGCAAGGCCGATATTGCGCCCAAGATTCAGGAACTGGTGGACCTGATGGGCGAGCTGGGTCTGCCCGGCAGCGTGGTGCAGATGCTGGACGATACGCCCCAGAAAAACCTGTGGGAGGTGCGCAAGGCGGGGCTGAACATCATGATGAGCCTGCGCGGCGACGGCAAGCCGGTGAGCTTTATTGAAGACTGCGCAGTGCCCCTGCCGCATCTGGCCGAATACACCGATGCATTGACCGAGGTGTTTCGCAAGCATGGCAGCCGCGGCACCTGGTACGCCCATGCCTCGGTGGGCACCTTGCATGTGCGTCCGATCCTGGACATGCGCCGCGATGGTGCCCACAAGATGCGCGCTATTGCCGAAGAGGCCAGCGAACTGGTGCGCAAATTCAAGGGCGCCTACAGTGGCGAGCATGGCGATGGCCTGTGCCGCGGCGAATGGATCGAGTGGCAGTTCGGCCCGCAGCTGACCCAGGCCTTTGCCGCCATCAAGCAGCACCTGGACCCGCTGCAGCGGCTCAGCCCGCAGCGGCTGGTGAATCCGCCCCGCATGGACGACACCCGTCTGATGCGCTTCCCGCCCAGCTACCGGGTGATACCGCTGCAGCCGGCGCTGGACTGGAGCGCCTGGAATGTGCAGAACAACCCGGTGACCGAACAGACCACCCCAGCGGGCAGCGGTGGCGACCCGGCCCTGGGGCTAGCCAAGCATGTCGAGATGTGCAACAACAACGGCCACTGCCGCAAGTTCGACGCCGGCACCATGTGCCCCAGCTACCGCGTCACCCGCGATGAGCAGCATTCCACCCGGGGCCGTGCCAACACCCTGCGCCTGGCCCTGTCCGGCCAGATCGATGGGCTGAATGCAGCGCAGGCGCTGGCCAGTGAAGACGTGCGCCAGGCGATGGACTTGTGTGTGAGCTGCAAGGGCTGCCGGCGCGACTGCCCCACCGGAGTGGACATGGCCAAGCTGAAGATCGAGGTCTTGCAGCACGCCAAGGCTCAACAAGGGCACACCCTGAAAGACCGGCTGATCGGACGCCTGCCCGACTACGCCCCATGGGCTGCCCGGCTGGCGCCCCTGCTCAATCTGCGTGACCGCCTGCCCCTGCTGGCCAGACTGAGCGAAAAGCTGCTGGGCCTGTCAGCCCGGCGCAGCCTGCCGACCTGGCAGCGCCAGCATTTTTTCAACCACCCGGTGCACAGCGCCAGCCGCGCCGATGTGCTGGCCGCCGCGCGACCGGTGGTGCTCTGGGTTGACACCTTCAACGGCTACTTCGAGTCGAACAATGCCCTGGCTGCGCTGCAGGTGCTGCAGGCTGCCGGCTACACGGTGCATGTGGCCAGCAAGCACACGCCCGACGGCGGGCATTTGTGTTGCGGCCGCACCCTGCTGTCGGTGGGCATGGTGACGCAGGCGCGCGCCAAGGCCCGCGAGGTGGTGGACAGCCTGCTGCCCTTTGCCCAGCAGGGCATTGCCATCGTGGGTCTGGAGCCCAGCTGCTTGCTCAGCCTGCGCGATGAGTACCTGGCCATGGGCCTGGGCGGTGAGGCCGCGGTGATCGCCGAGCAGGCCATGCTGTTTGAAGAGTTTTTGGCCCGCGAAGCCAGGGCCGGTCAGCTGGACACCCTGACAAGCCAGCTGTCGGGCCTGAACCAGCCCCTGCTGTTGCACGGCCACTGCCACCAGAAAGCCTTTGATGCGGTGAGTCCGGTGCTGGAAGTGCTGCGCCTGATTCCCGGCGCCAAGCCGCAGCTGATCGAGAGCAGCTGCTGCGGCATGGCCGGCAGTTTTGGCTATGAGGCTGAGCACCATGCGGTGTCGATGCAAATGGCCGAGGCCGACCTGCTGCCGGCGCTGCGCGCACAACCTGATGCGATCGTGGTGGCCGATGGAACCAGCTGCCGCCATCAAATCAAGGATGGCGCCCAGCGCCAGGCCTTGCACGTGGCCAGCCTGCTGGCGAGCCAGTTGAAAAAGCCTGGCTGAAGAAGTCTGGTTGAAGGAGTCAGCCTGGGCAGGCTGATGCGCCGGCCTCAGTGTGCGCCGGGGGAGTGGATCAGATCAAAACAGAATGAGCCAAGGTAAGGCTTGGTTTTGGCGATGTAGTGCCTGCCTTGATCGGTCAGCACGGCTTCGGCGCCCGCAAATTCCACCCCCCGCTCAACCAGCAGGTTCATGGTCTGGTGCAAGTCTGAAACCGCCAGGCAAATGCATTTGACGCCCTCGCCAGCATCCTTTTGATGCGAGGTGGTCAATTTCAGCATGAGCGTGCTTTGCTTGTCCTTGGACTGCAAGGCCAGGATCTTTTCCGAACAGCTGGGATTGAAGTTGGCAGGAGCCTCTTGCGCATCGAGCAGTTTCGAAAAGAAATCCTGCCATTGACTGGCTTGGTCAGGGCGGACCTGAATGGCCAGGCCAAACACCTGATTGCTGACCAGCGCCGGCGGATTTTGCTGGGCGTCATCAATAGGCTTGTAGTCCACATCGTAGATCGAGAACTTGGAGTCACTCTCGACAAAAAAGATCCTGCAGGCACCCGGCCCCATGATGGAGGGAATATGCAACTCCATCACCTCGGCGCGATCAGGCATTCGCCACGATCCGTTGGTCAGCACATTGTGATAGATGGCGCGGGCATCACGCACCTTCAGGCCAATCCCGGAAACAAATGTGCCTTCCAGCCTGCTACTGTCGCTTTGAGGGGCTGTCTGGACCACCCGGACCACAATGTTGATCCTGCCCTGCCGATACAACAACTTGTCACGCCAACGGTGACGGCCGACCAGCCCAAAACCGAACTGCACTAGGACCTCACCCAAAGCCACTGGCTGATCGGTGCTGATTTCCACGAATTCAAGCTCGTCAAAGTGGGCCGGGCCGGTGGCGACCTGATCGCTTCTTTCAGGAGCAAGACGCCTGTCAATACCGCTACGCCGATCTTCATCGGTTCGCATCAGGTTTTCGTTTTTGGGTGTCATGACACTAACTCCTTGGCCAAACCGATCGGCGGATTTATCTGTGCGACAGCTCGCAAGACATCCGCCGTCGTGCTTGGCAACTCAAAAAATTCCAGGATGGGGGGAATCTGCTCAAACAACATGTCAAAACCAGTCACCGCCTCACAGCCACGCGCTTTTGCGGCGAGCAGGAATGGAGTGGACTCAGAACTCAGCACCACTTCGCCCACCTGCATGGTTTCATTCAGCAGGTTGACATCCAGCGGCATGGCGTCACCATCATTCATGCCCAGAGGCGTCGCATTGATCACCATGTCGCACTGCTTAGGATCAGGGGCCCCGGACATCACCGACACCTTCACACGGGGGTAGTGGCTATTCAGTCTCTGGGCCAAGGAGGCCGCCAGGCCTGCATGCATGTCGAAGAGCCTGATCTGGGCAATGCCGGCATCGGCCAGTGAGGCAGCGATGGCACTGCCGACTCCGCCACATCCGATCAGCAGGGCTGTTTTGCCGCCAAGGTTGCGCCCCTTGGCATGCAGCGCCCGTACAAAGCCCTCCCCATCGAACATGTCGCCGATCAACTTGCCGTCGTGGGTACGCCGCACCACATTGCAGGAGCCAGCCACCTGGGCGCGCTTGCCGACCTGATCAACCAGGTCAACGGTGCGCATTTTGTAGGGCATGGTGATCAGGGCAGCGCGCGTGTTATCCAGCGAGAACAGCACACGTAACAGATCAGAAAAAGAACTGGTCTTGGGGTTGCACGCCATGGGCACAACAAGCGTTTTTTGCCCGATCGAGGCAAAGTAGGGGTTGTAGATCAGGGGCGCTCTGAAGGTATGGGTGGGATAGCCAATATGGGCGATGGTTTCCGTGCTGCCATCAATGATCATGGGCGCCAGGGTTCTGGCGCCAATCACGCTGGCTGAGTCAAACGGATCTCTCATGATGCCCTGCTGCTAGTCATATGCTTGTTAAAAAACCTCTGAACTTCAAAGCGCAAGATCGAACTCATGCTTGAGAAGATCGATTCTGCGGTCTGCTATCAACTAGGTATAAAACTGATGGCCCGATAAAAAAAAATTTTGGACCAATTGGTTAGTACTGATTCAAGTTTGTACCACCTATTTAGTCTTGTCAACACCTCAAGAAACACTTTTTTATAAAAATTTTGTAAATTCCGTTTAAATTTGCATCAATGCAGTTAATTTTTGACCAATCTGTAAAAAAATTCCAGGGATTGGAACAACTAAAAGCATTTTATTTTGGTTTTTTGTGTCAAAACCAATCAAAAAACAGCTGGAGGACGGGCAGATGCCCGTCAGGCGACCCGAATTAATCGGCGCGCAGGAAGCGTACGATCATTTCAACCACACTGTCCCGGCGACGGGTGTGTTCTGCTGGCGTTGTGGGCTGGCGCCTGAAGATCATGTTGAAGGTGTAGCGATTGGAGACGTTGAAAAAGGCCAAGGCAGAGATGGACGCATGGACGTCCAGAGGATCAAGATCAGGCCTGAAGACGCCGGACATCACGCCCCGCCGGTACAGCTTTTCGATGGTGGTAATGGCCGGCAAATTCAGGTCTGACATGAGTTCGCTTTTCGCCATGTACTGGGCGCGGTGCATGTTTTCGGACATGACCGTGCGAATGTAGGACTCGTTGCTGTTGTGGTGGTCAAAGGTGAAGGCCACCAGTTTGCGCAGGGCCTCTTCAGGGTCGAGGTTGTCCAGATTCAGGTCGCCCTCTTCCTGGCGCATGCGCCGGTACGATTCTTCCAGCACGGCCGTGTACAGGCCTTCCTTGCTACCGAAATAGTAGTAGATCATCCGCTTGCTGGTATCGGTCGCAGCGGCAATTTCATCGATGCGGGCGCCCGCCAAGCCTTTTTCGCCGAACTCCTGCATGGCAACGGCCAGGATATTGGCTTTGGTACGCTCAGGATGGTTGGTACGCGAGCCTTCCTTGGGCGCTGTGCCGACAGAATTCACCACCGAATGTACTGTTTCGTCCATGGCAAATTATAAGCATGGGTGAAATTAAAAAACAAATTCCAATGGTGTTTTTTGTTTCATTCTGTCCAGAATGGCAAAGTTTTGGTCTCAAGGGATGGCATTGTGGTGATCAGGGCCGGATACTTGTGGCAACTCTCACAGAAGGCTGGTGGCTGTAACAAACCCATATCACGCCCAAATTAAGCCCAAATTAAGC
>Ga0129336_10003218_pt1 | contig 10091 bp, 9 predicted proteins | sample CPB6_02_DNA_FD_96878 | JGI IMG/M metagenome (GOLD analysis project Ga0129336, IMG submission 96878) | Freshwater to marine salinity gradient microbial communities from Chesapeake Bay, USA - CPBay_Sum_0.6_0.2_DNA | ecosystem: Environmental > Aquatic > Marine > Coastal | place: USA: Chesapeake Bay...
GAGACATTTGTGAACGTCTATTGGGACATTTGTAAATGTATATGAGACATTTGTAAATGTATATGAGACATTTGTGAACGTCTATTGGGACATTTGTAAATGTATATGAGACATTTGTGAACGTCTATTGGGACATTTGTAAATGTATATGAGACATATATGGGATGTATATGTCACATTTTCTATGCATGGTTCGGCCAGGCCCGCTAAGGGCCTATGAATAAAAATATAATTAAAAATGGTGGTAGGTATACCGTCACAATAATACAATTTAAAAAAAATATTATATTAATTAAAAGCATGAGTTCATGTATTTGGAATGCACAAGGCGATCTTTTGTGTAATGATAAAAAATTTACTAAGGATCATGGCAATGTTGAACATTATAGGGATGTACCAGCACAACGTAAACTATTTAGCCAAAGTGATGCAGACAAAACATGTCCATATAGATGTGCTAAATATGGCGGATGGAATGGTAATTGGCTAGGTGGAGCAAAGGGTCACAACAAATGTGGATGTAAGAATTGAGTAAATTGTAATTATCAATTGTAAAAGTTTTTTTTTACTTTTTTTGGTTTTTCAGGATTTGATGTTTACTCGGCATCAGAATCCTTGTCGGAATCGTCGGAATCCACCGTGTCTGGTAACCATTATTATCAATAATATATGTAATCAACATTGTAATTTTCCATTATTATTACTTATATCTCTCCCTTTACAATCTCCAGCTCTGAAATACGTTTGAGCTTGCACATATTTACCCTCTATATTCTTACATCGACAATTATTCAACCAATATTTGGTAGAAGAAGTGGTACATTCTATACATGATTGTTTATATGAACCTGGAGGCAATTGTGTGAAATTTTCAATATACATTTGCTTCTTACCATCTTGACATTTTAGTGATCCTTGAGCATCCCAAAGACAAGACATTATATATTAATATTATATATATATTTGGAATTTGAAAGGAATTCCAACATTACACTCTTATTAACAGGCTCGTGCGCAAAGAAATATCATGAACCAAGCCAGCCTGCTGTTGGGGCTGGAGCAGCTTGAACTGGATGAAAGTAGTGATCTTCCAAACAAGCTGTGTATGGTATATAATTTTGTTATGGTTTCTTCATCGACATCGAATTGCAAACATATATTGGCAAACTGTATTGATAAATGATTAAACATATCCTTATGCTACAAAGCTATCGACTATCTGTGTGGTATGAATTTATCTCTCAACAATATCACGACAGCAAAAACCATTACACTATTGATACAATCTATTGTATAATGATTCCTTGATGCACTTATAGTAAAGAAACATAGTGCAGCAATTATCAAGTAATACACAAAATACCTATGGTTAGACAGCTCAGACAAGAACCAAAGACATCCCAATATTGATAACATGTGCCCACTTATCCCTAGGTCGTTGCAACTTCCCCTACCGATAGTCTGATCTATGAACGATATATTGTAACTGCAATGCCCTCTTTTGCTATCTGGCATGACCGTTGCTACCGCATAAATCAATTTGATTATCGAACATATCAGAAAAACGATCACAAATGTTAACAATATATCTAATCTTCGATAGTATATCGATGAATACAATAATATAATAAACAATATGGGTATTGTCACGTCTGCAAATATGCTGTAGAAATACATATATTGAAAATTGTCATGGATTATATCAGGGAGTACAAATGATCCATTAATATGTTGCGCTCTTCGATGACAATTTATATTTTTATAGGGCGTGAATATCACAAGCACCATCAAAAGTACTACCACTATCAATAACAATGAATTCTTTGACATTGTATTAATATAATAACATGTAGTAATTAATGATGAAATAATAAAAATAATATACACCTTATTAGTTATGCACCACAACTGACTTTGTTTTCACCAACTCATATACCTTGTTTCCTATTTCACACAGTTGCTCAAAGTTCCACTCTGTATAATCGTGCAAACACGACTTCCAAATAGATGGAATCGCAGCAGCACCCACACGGGATCCAATGATACCTCCCGCTGTAGCAGCGGTAGTATCTACATCACCCCCGACTCCAATCGCATTGCACATGCAATCAACGAACGAATCTGGAGATCGCATAAAACTCCACAATGACCACAAAGCAGTCTGACGAGCACCCACTGAAATACCGTTGCCCCAACTGCGTTCTTTGTTTGAAATACCAATCTCAATAATCCTCTTGGCAGCATCAGCCAACGACATGTCACGCAATGTTAGCAACTCCTGCACATAGACTGCGAAGTCTGAAGATACACCTGATGCGACATATTGTATAAAATGAGCATGATCAAAAGGTAGATCACGTGTGGCCATGCTATAATGAGCAGCCAATGCGATAGAGACTGCACCATCTAAACATGCAGGAGAAGCATGAGTGATGGACGACATGACCTTGGCGGTATTGATGATTTCGTCTTTTGTTTTATTTGCCAGCAACACCCCCAAACACGCAGACCGCATCACTGAACCATTCCCTTGTCCCTTGGAACATCCACTCTCAGAATAATGTATTCCGTTGCGAAGTGCATCTGCAGCCCGTGCGGTTTGATTCCCATAACCCACTACACGATATGCGTTGGGCTGGAACAACATGGCAATCCGCAGTCCGTACACTGTTGGATCAATCTTTCCTTTTCCCTGCAACACAGTCAAGTACATCTCCCTGGTAAGTTGTGTATCATCTGAATACTGTCCAAATGTAAAGTTGTGTCTGTGGTACGTCGACATCATCATAGGTTGAACTATCTGTTGCACATACTTAATGCACACGTCTCTTTCGAAACCTTCTACAGGTAATCCAACAGCGTCACCCACTGCAGTCCCTATCATATTCCCCATGAAGGAATCATGGGATATACAAAATGGGCAAACCATCAAGGCAACATCAAGCCCCCATACCAATATATTTCGATTCCCTGAATAATGTTTTATTATCTCTGGAATTCTTTCTGCGATGACAGACTTGCATTCTTCCGTCACCATGTTAGCAACAGCAGACACACAACAACGGCTTTTGTAAGAGACGTAGTCAGATGAATGAATGCACCCAGACAAAACCCGTTTCATCATGTCAGCACTGATTAATGCACCTGATGTGGTCAATACAATGGCAACATTGGCCAAGACATGACCAATGTCATCACTTTCAAAAAATAAGGATGACCCTGATTTATTAGTTGTCATCATACTATGAAAAATAGAATCTCGAATAGCATTGCGTGAAGCTCCAGCTGGGATACCAACAGTAGCATTCATTGCTGCGATAGCAGAATCCATTGTTGCGATAGCAGAATCCATTGTTGCGATTATTGCTGCGATTATTAAGTTGTCGTAAGTTGGTAATTTACTTCTTTTTTGTTTTAGGCTTCAATTTTTGATTCTTAGGTGCATGAGCAACCAAATATTTTTTTGCACGTCCACCTATTCGTGGATTTTGTGTACTTTCTATGTAACTTTTCACTTTACTATTAATCTGCTCAATATTAGTAATTTCTTCTTTCCTAAAACCATCGCCCAAGATATATTGAGCTAACCATTCCACAGGATTTTGATCAATATTATACAGTTTGGTTTTACGATCTGGACCATTGTAGCTGTTAAGCTCTCTGCTAAACACCAACAAAACTTCCGTGAGAGAATGATAAACTGGAACAAAATCAGAGACAATACATAACAACAACTGTTTCAAGTTTGTGTCAGAAGTCTCTTTGCCCATCAATCCAAAAAGCATATTCATCCACATGAAAGTTGATCCAGATGGACCAGCTTTACTTACACGTCCATTCTTTTTCATAATATATTGAAAGAATCCATTTGCATTCACAGTGTACCATTCATCGCCATCTACCATGATAAAACTTTGATCTGATATACTTGTAAGTTCTGTATTCGATGAAGGATAAAACCTGGGACATGAAGGCGCTACACTTGTTTTCGAGTAGGTTTGTTTGACATTTTTTTGTGTTCGAACACGAATATATTCTTGGTTATTAAGATTCTTTCTCACAATAGATATATTTGTTGAATCATCAGTGTTGGCAATTATCATATCAAGAATTATGTTGCGCAAATTGCCTTTATTGACTTCATAAACGTTGACATCTTCACAGTCTTGGAAAGAACACAATTGTTCCGTAACCAAATTATTTGTTTTTAACAAGTATACCAGTTCTTTTTTTAAATCTATAGATTCTCCTACTCCAAAAAGTTCTGAGAGGAATTTGCTAACTTTGTTAAAACGCTCTTTCAATTTACTAAGATATTCAGCAGATTTTGTATATTCAGCAGATTTTTTATATTCAGCATTATATTCAGCATAATCAAGTGATGCACATCCTTGAAATATCAAACTAAACATACCAGCATGTGTAATAACGCCATAAACGGCACCCATCATCTCATTCAAAGAATATGATTTACACAATGTATCAATCGCCTTAGCATCATTATTTACAATTTGCGAGATTAATTCGTTTTTCAAGTTGGACAAACCGGGTTTAAGTATAAAAACTTTTGAAGTAGTTTTTCCGGCACATTTCCCTGCATTTACAACGTCCACATGAATTAAAGGACGATAATGATATTTAATTGTATTGATTATATGTTGTTCTTTGTTTGTATTTGTTGGAATAACAATATTAAATGAATGATATAATATTTTAGTAACATCAATTACAATATTTGCCATGAATTTTTGTAAAACTATATTTTTCGCAAGACTGCATTGGAATGAATTTTGAGTTAAAGAAGGTATTTCAATTTGATTCTCTAGTTTGTTCCACACATTTCCCAGTTTTACAATCAAAAAAATACCATTAACAACGTCAGTTGTTGCACTATTACCACTATTTGCATTACCTGGACTATTACCTGCATTACCTGGACTTTTACTTGCATTACCAAGACTATTACCTACATTACCTGGACTTTTACTTGCATTATCAGCTCCGCCTGCAACACAAACTGGCAAATCAGAATACTTTACTCCAGCATACTTGACATTATTACACATCATGATAAATTCAGATAAATTGTATTCTGCATCCATTGTATATTCGACTTGATTAGCCGTTTTAACACACTTACTTCGATTGAACAGGCAAATTTCATGATTAAATTTTCCTGTATGAAATGGTATGGGTAGATCTGGAGAAATATAACCATCTATAATATCATTAAAAAGACTTGCTAGAAAAGCACATGCTTTCTCATCAACTGGTCTATAACTGATACGAGAACCTATATTTTCCATTGGATATGGTTTTGATTTGTTATTATCGATATCAGTGTACTTATTCAAATCTTCACTTATAAAAGAATTAACATAATTAACTTGATCTTCATGTTTCATGAGACCATATGCGTTCATGAAACTCGTAAATCCATCTTTTAAATTGTCATATTTTCTAAGGTTCTTGTATTGGAGCTCGAGCATAGTTTCTAGAACAAGGTACTTCAAAGTACGAATATCAACAAGTTTTGTACCAGATTTCAGTGTATATGTTTTATTAGCTGTATTAGCATAACTACTGAAAAAACAAGGTTTTCCAGTACTAAGATCAAGATCAGTTTCTGATTTTACTAATACATCAACAGGTAGCGTAATAATGTTCCAAGTTACTGGGAAGTTATCAAATACCAGTTTCATTTTTTATATAATAAATGATAATTATATATTTTCATCAGAACAATGCAAATCAAAGATAACTTGTGAGTGAACGCTATCACGCAATTGTCGAAGCAAATTATTTTTCTTTATCAGGAAGTTGTACTTTTGTTCAACATCCAACTCAACATCCAACTCAACGACCATCTTATCATAAATATTTGGCTCCCTCTTTGTTGCTTTTGGCTCCCTCTTTGTTGCATTTTGATCCCTCCCTTTTGCATTTTGATCCCTCCCTTTTGCATTTTGATCCCTCCCTTTTGCATTTTGATCCCTCCCTTTTGTTGCATTTTCACACTTTATCGCTGGCTTAATCAGCCATCCTCCACTTTGTGAGGGAAATGCAATGGCTATGTCAACTATATCGACCCCATTTTGCCAATAATGTTTATTTTTAATAATATCTGTAATCTCTACATTGTTATATTCTGTTTCCATGTAACTACTATTAACGGTTTTTGGTCTATATTCAGTTGATTCTATAGACTTACTTGGATCAAATAAACACAGTTCGTGATGAAACTCTATGGCTTTAGGATCAGTACTACTTTGTTTCAATGAAGGTGCGATGTATCCATCGAATTCTGGAAAGAAAATATATTTCATGAGAGCAACAGCATAATCATCACGATCTGTATAACTTTTACGATATCCAAAATTTTGCAATGGTTTAGGGAGATTTATTTCGCATTGGTCTGCCATTGGGCGTAACCCATAAGAAAGCATGAAAGATTCTAAGTAATATCCTATTGCTTGAGATTGAGAACCAGTGTTTAACAGTCTTGACAATCCCGGTTCATCCATATACGCAAGTGCTTCCAGCAACATATATTTCATCATACGAACATCCAGAAGGCGTAATTTTTTTAATGTACATGTCCATACTTTTCCGTTCTTACTCCTATTTACATAAAGATGGGCCATATCAGGAGTGCTATAAAATCGAGGGTCTGTTGGTATGTTCGGATCTGTACTTGAGCCTCTATACACAACAGCACCTGCAGGTAGATGAATGGTAGAAAAACATATAGGGAATTTTTGAAAATTCAAATTGTATGGCATTTTATTACATGGTGACATTTTTCCTTTGCACAAATTAATTAATTATAATCTAAGTTGATCACCATTTTCATTCGTAGCATTTTGATCTAAAGATATTGTATGACTATTGTAAAATGAAATGTGCGAGTATCATGCCGTCTCTTTGTAAAACTTTACCAGATCAACAATATTTACAAATGATTTCTGATGCTGATTCCATCAAACCTGCTACAAAAAAGACTTACATATCTCTGTTAAAGTCTATTGTTACTGCTCTTGATAAGCCATTGTGTGAAATCATGAATAATCCTTGTCAATCTATCAAAGACATTAAGAGTAAATTCCCTGTTGTATCTGATCATACAAACAAGATCAAAACTATAGTGTCAATTATGAAACATGTCAAGATAAAGGATGATATTCCTGTGCTGTTTGAAGCATGGGTTCGTGAATATAAACCTTTGTCTGATGTTGTCAATGCTGCATGGAACAATAATGAACATACATCACGTACCAAAGAAGCTGCAATGACATGGCGTGAGATTGTAAATAAATATAATGAAATAGCGAAAGCCAAACCATTTTCTCTGGAGCATGTCACATTGGCCATGTATGTTTTGATACCACCAAGGAGACAGGAAGATTACTGGAAGGTTTCTATAGGAAAGAATAATAAAAATCATGATATTTCAGGTACTCTAGATATTACTGTTAGCCCACCTATACTCACAATTACAAAATACAAGACTGCTGGTACATACAATACATGGACCAAAGAGTTACCAAAGAGTCTTGAAATTGTGCTGAAGAGATTCCTTGCAACTCATCCTGATAGAAAGTATCTATTTCAAAAGCAAGATGGAACGGCGTTTAGCTGTGCTGAATCATTTAGATATGCTAACAATACTATCTTGAGAAGAGTATTAGGGAATGCAAAAGCATCTGTTAATGTTTTGAGACATGCTGCTGCAACATTTGTGCACAATCATCCAAAATATGATATTACATACAAGAGACAATATGCAAAAGATATGGGACACTCTTATGAAACTCAGAGTCATTATATGATGCGTGAATTAGTAGAAAAACGTATTTAATATATGGTTTTTCTTAATTTATTATAAATGCAATTATCACTTATTTTTATGTGTATTTACTTGGTTTTATACCATGTAATGGTCATTAACCCAATTGAAAAAATGTTAGTACAAAATTTTATAAATTCATATAAACGTCCTCTTACAAAGTGTGTAGGTAATGAAAGTTTGGGATGTTTAGGATTGCCATCTGGACATGCTGAAATTGTTACTATTGTAATGGTTATATTGTTGTTGAAACAATACGTTAATATGTTTGTTTGTGTATTGATAATAATAATTGTATGTCTTCAACGCTTGATTTATAATAAACACACTATAAACCAAATAGTTATTGGTATAATACTTGGATTATCATATGCTCTGGTGTACTCATTCTTATATGAAAAATTTGGTTTTTTAAGTATTATTGGTTTTACTGTACTTATTACGATTTTTTTAATCGTTATTATCACAGTTCATGTAAATAATAAAATGAAATCTCATATTCCTACATGGTTGGATCATGAATTATATTATATCATTGATAAGAAGACCAATATACATTTTTTTCACAAATGTTTGAATGTTGTTGCAAATATTATAGTTTATAATATGTCATTATATTGCTCATGGAATGATTTTGAACGTCACATGAATAAACTTATTGAAAAAACTAGTGCATATAACTATGATATGATTGTTGGCATTAAGTCTGGTGGAGCTTTTATGGCAAATTATATTGGTAAATCACTTGGTAAAAACTATACATACGTTAAGATGTCCAAAAAGTGCAATAAAAATACATTTGATAGTATAGTAAATGTAATAGATAATTTAACTAAAAGCAATGTTAAATTTTCAATGTGTGACCCTATACATATGGATTTAACAAATATGAATATTTTGTTATTAGATGAGACTTCTGATAGCGGGAGAACATTTCTAAATACTAGAGATTATTTGATAAATGAAAAAAAAGTAGCAAAAGTGACGTGTGCATGTTTTTATGCCAATCCAAAAATAAAACAATTATTTGGTGATAATCTTATAACAATTAATCCATATGGTTACATTCTATATCCATGGGGGTTCGATAACTAATCAGTATAAAAATATGTATTAATAAATCTTGTATTTATACTATAATATTTATAATCACAATGGATCAACAAACTATCTTTGCAAAGGTCGTGGGGATCATAGAGACTTGTAACAAATGTGTTGATGGTGCTCCTGATTGTGACAACCCATCACGAAGGGTGTACTACAGTTATCTCCTGATGTCCTAAGTTGGGAAAAAATATATGGAGTGGTGGATTTAAACAAGGACCCGACATAAAACAAAATATAAGTGCACCTTATGGTCGAATTGGTGATAGTTATTTCATGTCAAGCACAGAGGTACAGCAATAGCAAAAGTTTTTTTTGTTTTTTTTGTTTTTTTTGTTAAACCCTAAATCCTAAACCCTCGGCATTACTCGGCATCAGAGTCAGTCACATCGGACTCCTTATCAGACTCCTTATCAGACTCCTTATCAGACTCCTTATCAGACTCCTTATCAGACTCCTTATCAGACTCCTCCACGGGCTTCTTCTTCTTGGCGGCAGCCTTCTTAGCGGGCTTCTTGGCAGCCTTCTTGGGCTTCTCCTCCTCCACGTCAGAGTCATCTGAAGCACACTGCTTGAACAACTCCTCACCAGTCAGATCTGGGTTCTCCTTGTTCAGAGTCTTCATCTTGATCTTTAAGTCATCTGAAAGTTCACCCCAGGCAGCGACAGCTGCAGCCATGAGATCCTTGCCGTTCTTCAGATCAGGATGAGCTTCTTTGAATTCAGAGTCCTTCATCTTGTACTGAATGAAAAGTGTGTAAGCCGACTTCTTCTTAGGCTTACTCTCTGACTCAGAATCAGACTTCTTACCCTTGCCTGAAGCTTCCTTCAAGGCCTTAGCGGCCCCCTTAGGAGGCTTAAAGTCAGACTCAAGCTTAGACTTGAACTCATCAAGAAGCTCATTCATAAAGTCAACATCCACATCCTCCTTGTCAGCCAGGAACTTCCTCAGTGTCTCCAAAGTCTCAAGCTGAGTCTCAAAGATAGCCTTGGAGACGACAGCGTTGATCAGAGTCAGAGCCATTGTATAAGAGTGTATAGAGAGTTTTGGTTGCTTGTTGAGAGCATGTGAATTTCTGATTAAAATATCGATTCAAATTTTCCAGATTTTTAAGTGGAGAGTCTGAAATTTTTTTTCAAA
>Ga0129336_10003220_pt1 | contig 10086 bp, 17 predicted proteins | sample CPB6_02_DNA_FD_96878 | JGI IMG/M metagenome (GOLD analysis project Ga0129336, IMG submission 96878) | Freshwater to marine salinity gradient microbial communities from Chesapeake Bay, USA - CPBay_Sum_0.6_0.2_DNA | ecosystem: Environmental > Aquatic > Marine > Coastal | place: USA: Chesapeake...
GGAAGTGAAGAATCTAGTTCTAGTAGTGGTGGCAGTAAGAAGTCTGGAGGCAAGTCTGGAAAATCAAGCAGTGCTAATCCAATGATTGTTGCATCTGATTTTACTACAGCACAAAATCTTGATAAATCATTTACGCCAATACTAAACATTGGTCTGTCTCAGTCTTCGCTAACTGGTCAAACTAGCTGGGGATTGACATCTATGACGTGGATGAATTTTAAACAGTTTGCGTTGTCTGGTAGATACACCATGATGAAGTTTTCTGGTGGTAAACTTAGATTCATAGATACCTATAGTACAACTGCCGTATACAGTTACGGAAACATTATATCATTTGCTGGATATTCTAGGATTATGATGCTGTATAAATATGGAGTTGCTGGTATAAGCTTAAATGCTAGTTTTTCTAATATAAAACTGGACAAAAGTACTTTTTTAGCACCTTCGTTTACGGCATTCTATACTATCCCATTAACAGTTAGTAAAAGGCTAACATTATCCCCAGAATTGTATATTATGGCAAATCCTATCATGTACTCTACAAAAGATAGAGTAACTTCGGTAGACCGTTCAGTTGGATTTTTTGGAGGATCAGGTGTTGATTATCAGATATCCAAGAAGTTCAAGGTTAACTTCAACTATAAACTGAATGCAACAACCAAGGAAGACTTTCCAGTGTTAAGTTTCTTTTTAATTGGAAGTAAGATAAACCTATGAGAACGATAGTACTTTTACTACTACCCATATTTGCAATAAGCCAAAACTCTATAACCGTAAACATCACCAGAGATTCCTTAAACTTATTACAAAACCCAAAACTTAGGATATATGCCAATGGAAATCTTGTTTCGAATATTTCGTTTAGTGGTCAATCTTATGTTTTCAATTACCCTAACTTTAACACGACTTACACATTTGAGCCGTACTTTGATTCGATACCTACGTCTCTGGTAACCACAGCTGATTGGAAACAAATAGCAGATGAGTCTATGTACCTAGACGCACCTAATGGGCAAAAGGGGGTTCACCTAAATACAGCTACAAAATATATAAGTGCAGATTTAAACAATACAAGAAAAATAAGTGCAGGCTACGCATATCGGGTGCTAACAAAGAAATATTTTCAAACCAATACAAATGTGGTATCCGGCAACCTAAATTACATAGTTTATTCTACCCACAATAGGAACGGCTCTACTACGCAATATGGTTCATATGCCAATAGTGCCAATGATTTCAATGTTATGTTCAATACAGCAAACAGCAATACGGTAGTTCACTCGTCTGGTTCTGCTAGTCCTTCTACCTTGTTTTATTTTACTAATTATCAAACGCTTGTGGCAAATGGAGTACCAGTACCGAACAATGGAGACTTTTATGGGGTGAAGGTAACTGGAACATTTGTGCCTAAAGAAACAGGAGTATATTACTTTGGAGTAGATGGTGACGATGGAGTTGACTTGTCAATAAATGGAAACGTAATTACATCTTTTTACGGACCACATGGGTTTGGTGGTTATAGAATAGGTTCTATTTATATGGTAGCTGGAACACAATACACAATCATGGCTAGAATGCAAGAGTTTGGAGGTGGTGATGGACTTGCTGTTGCTTGGAAAAGACCAAGTCAAGGTTCGTATTCAATACAACCAGACGAAATAATGGCAAATTCTACAAGCTATTACGGACCAAAGGTAGAATGGTTTTTGAAAAGCCAACTAGACAACACAAATCCGTCATCCTGGCTAGGAATTAACTCGTCTAATTTATTCCCTATTTCTGTATCATCTGGTGCGTATACACTCAATTTAAAATACATTGTAAAGGGTAATACAGCCCTATCTAGTACACAATGATTTATAAGGATATTATCTTTATTTTTGCCCTATAAATCGATTGTATGAAGCAGTTTTTTACTGAAGACAACGGAAGGCTTTCTATGAAAAGATTGTGTGGTTTCATATGTGTACTATTTCTATGTGCAACTATGTACCACAACAGCTTTTCTGAGTCTCATTTTGCCCCATCTGAGGCATTGGTTTATACCGTAGGCTCTCTAGCTTTCGGCTGTCTTGGTCTTACTTCTGCTGAGAAAATATTTAAAAAGACTGATAATGAACCTAAGTAAGCTTGACTCAGTAATCCCAAAAGGGGTTGTCGACCAGATTCCTCAAGTAATGGATAAGTTTGGAATCAACACTCCAAACAGATTAGCCCACTTCCTTGCACAGTGTGCACATGAGTCTGGTGGATTCAAGTTTATGTCGGAAAACCTTAACTATTCTGCTAAGGGTCTTATGGGAGTATTCAAGAAATACTTTCCAACTGAAGCCATAGCAAAACAATTTGAAAGAAAACCAGATGCTATAGCTGATAAAGTGTATGGTGGTCGTATGGGTAATACAGCTCCAAATCACGGAAGTATGTACAAAGGGAGGGGTTTCATCCAACTCACCGGACGTACAAACTATGCTGCATTTGATAAAATTGTAGATGATGATATATTGGCAAATCCTAATCTTGTTGCTACGAAGTACCCATTACTATCTGCTGCATGGTTCTGGAATAGCCGTAACCTTAATGCACTTGCGGATAAAGGTGCAACAGATGCTGTTGTTACTGAGATTACCAAGAAGGTAAACGGAGGAACTCACGGATTGGCAGACAGAATATCTAAGTTTAAACTTTTTCATAAGACATTAGCATGAGTTACGTAGACACAAACGTAGTTGGGATACCTTCAACAATACTAGCATGGATGTCAGTATTACAAGTTGTACAGATGGACCCTATAATGAGCTTCGCATTCAAATTATTATCATCGGTATGGCTGTGTATGCAGATATACGGATGGGTTGAGAAACGAATAAAAGATAGAAAACATGCCAGCAAACAAGAAAGCGGGAAATCACCCAGCCTATAAAGGATGGAGTGCTTCTTCTATTGCTAGAAAGAGGGCGTATGATAAGAAGTATCATAAAACAGAAGAACGCAAAGAATATCGTGCTAAATTAAATAAAGCCAATAGGGATGCAGGAACCTATGGAAATGGTGATGATAAAGACATGAGCCACACAAAATCTGGTAAATTTAAGCTAGAATTAGCTAGGATAAATCGTGCTAGAAACGGAAGAAACGGCAAGTCTACTAAAGCCTAATTTATCATACATTCGTTGTATGATTATTTCTTTGTCAAGCGAAAACACTGACAGCCAAGTTCCAACAAGAATATATTTTTGTACTCAACTTGATTTTAATAGAATTATGGAGGAGTTAGAGTGCATGGATATAGATTCTCTTATGGATGAAGAAGGAGTTGTTGGAATAGTAGTTCAAGAACCATTCATGTTAAATCATATCTATCTTAACTAAATATGTGTGATATCCTTGCTATCTGACCATCTGTTGGGTGGTGTATGAAAGCATCAATTCCTTTTGGGGAATGTAAATATCCATTTCTATGATGCCAGCTATCTGGTCCAGATGGGCTTCTCATAGACTCAACAGTTACTCCCATGTAGTCCTTAGATTTCTTATGATGGATATGGTGAGTATAAAAGTACTTATGCTTTGTTTCAGACCAATCCTGGGCAGCCTCATGAGCCATTAGAAGGGCTAGATCAGATTCTTTAGCACCATCTCCATGTGTAGTTCCTATAAGGTTTTTATGGTATCTAAAATACTTCCTATGTGATACAGAAGTATTGAACTGTATATTCTTATCTTTTGAGAACCACGATGATATGGTATCTGCTAAGAAGAATCCACTCATGTAGTCATGATTAGATGGATCATACTGAACATAGACTGGTGCAATATTTCTAAGAGTTTCTATAACTTTTACATGAAGTTTCTTAGCAATCAAGAAGTTCTCATGCCACATCCCATCTGTATCTTGAGGTGTTCCGCTTGTGGTAGTTCTTTTTGGATTATCTTTATGCAATATATCATTGCCTTTTACGTACATAATCTTATCAAAATTAAATCCAGAACACTTGGTAAGTAACGCATTTACTCCGTCTAATACACGTTTTACTGCGATATCTACCTTGTAGTCTTCACCAACTTCGGATGCTGTAGCGAGTTTTCCAATGTGAACGTCTGCCGGATCAATAACCAACAGATGGGGGTCTTTTGTAATCTTATACGATACTATCTTGTAGTTGGGGCTATGAGCTTTCATATCTTCTATGAGCTGCTCCCTTAAATCAAAATAGTCTTTCTTGTTGGATTTTACGTTAATGGAGAAGTTCTCTCCTTTGTACCAATAGTAATTAACGTCTTGTAGAGGGATTCCTTTTTCATCACACTCTTGAGAAAGTGCTTTGTGCCTCTCTCTCATTTCCTTTACCATCTCCCACTCCTGTTCTGTGATACGATGCCTAGGATTTGAAGCCATTCTTATGGGTTAAAGTTTTGCTAATTTACAGAACTTTTTTAAATTTCCAACAACTTCTACACATTGTTTTTGGTTTTTTGGAAAAAATAATTTTGGCTGCATGTTGTATTCATTTGTTACAACATACTTAAACCACTTCCACTTTAGTATATTATCATTCCTCTGAAAGCCTTTGGTATCAACGATTGCATTGATACCGTGGCTTGTAAAATCAAAGTCAACTGTTAGTGTCATAGCACGTACAGCTTTACCATCATACTTGAAAGGTTCTAAGAGCTGATATGTTACTTGAAACTCAAACGGAATCTTTTCTTTTATTAATAGCTCATAAAAGAATAACTCTAGCCTTGAGTCAAACTTTAAACCATACTTTTGGACTTTCTTGATTTGTCGCATGATGATAGTTAATCTTTATAGGATTTGCATTTCAGATTTAGAATAAGAGAGTGCACTTCTAAGCATATCCATTTTATAGTGTGCCTCCTTTATGAGCATCTCTGATAGCCCATTATAGAAAGAACAGTCACCTATTTCATAGGCTACAATTATCTTTCTCTCTGTAGCACCCATGTCATCGTTATTGAGGTTCATCATCTTTTTGAATGATAGCTTCTCTGTAAGCATCTGGAATCTAGCCTTTGCCGTAACCCCTATTGCCATAACCTCAGTAAGTTCAGTCATGTGATTTACTATTTCTTTTGGATCATCGCAGTTGACTTTCTTCCCTACAACAGCTCTAAATTTCTCATGCATTTCAATTGTGGACTCAAATGCTTTTTGTAATGCGTCTTCAGCAAATACTTTATTCATATGTTTTGATATTGTACAACCATCCATAGTGGAACGTGGATAAGCCATGATGCATTATGGTCACCACCATCAGTCTTGTGGTTCATCTTATAGCATAGCTTACACATTTCTTTTAGCTTGGTTGTTGGTATTAAAATAATTGTTTCTGTTTGAGGTATTACGAATGCCCAATAGTCAGCCTCTGTAGTAGAGATGCCACTAGGTCTTCCTTTGTACTTATATTCTACAGATATTCTTTGCGTGTAATGTGCAAACCTATCTGTCTTTACTTCAACCTTCTTTGCACCTTTGAGTAGGTCAAGGACTATATTCTCTCCTTGTGTTCCATACTCAAGGTCAAGGTCAAAGTTTTTTTGAGTTGATCCTACGTTTTTCATCTTTATGGTATCTTATGGCTAATTCTTTATCTAGGTTTGGTGAATATACCCTAAGCCTTTTTTCAGCAGCATTCTTGATTACATTGTTCCCAATGCCAAGTCTTTGCGTAGCTAATTTTATAGTCTTGTAGGTAATTGCTTTCTTTTTTCTTTCGTCTATGTTTTTTATTGAAATATCATACGCAATAATACCTATCCTAGAGTCTTCAATAAATTCATATCCCATATCACAATAGTTTATGCTTGATCAATAATTGTGTTCTGTCGAATGGTAGATTATCATAATCATCTACAAACTCCAGACCACGAACCATTTTAAGTTTTATAGGAGAGCCTTGAGATGTTGGCTTTCCACCTGTCTCTCTATTTCTAATCTTGTCAATAGAGATATAAGTGAACATCCATTCTTGAGGGTCCTTGATTTTGCGGTGCAAAGTTATAAAGTTGTCTGAACGATTGTATAAAGCTGCTCCACCTTCGGTATCAGATGCGTGTGGCATCTTCTGGTTTCCTCCGCTATCCCTATCTCTTTGAGATGCTGTAGTGGTGTGAACAGACAAGAATATAGTCGTATTATACTTTTTTGTAAAGTTTAACATCTCGCTATATGCCTCATAGTCATATATATACTTGTTCTTAGCTACCGTTAACTCCATCTTTAGTGAGTTATATGGATCAATGAATAATCCTTTCAATGACTTATAAGCCATCAGTATCTTAGAATGTTCTAATATATCCCTATAAGTATACATGTTATCTGTTGATAGCATGAAGAAATGTTCATCAACAAACTTCAATGATACATAGTGTTCTCTGTCATCCATCTGATTGATTCTCTTTCCAACAAAGAACTCCATGAGCCTCATCTTTACAGATGCTGCTTGATTCTCTCCAGTGTAAACCATCCAGTTCCAATCATATTTGATAGCAGATAAAAATAAAAACCATAAATTAACTGTAGTCTTACCAATATGGCTGTGTGCAAGAGAGGCATAGAACTCGCCTTCTTTAAGCCTAAGATGTTCGTCTAGGTCTCCATAACCAAGAGATAATCCCATAGGTATAAGCCCAGTTCTGAACTTATAGATATAATCATCATCCCTTGCATTGTTAGCCAAGAATGATAATTCTTCTTCCATTGCACCAACCTCTCTAACAGCTTCTTTGAAGTCTTGCTCAATCTCAGATATTGGTCTAGTCATTCCATATCTGATACCATCTTCAATTGTTTTATTGGCTAGTACCGGATCATCAATATTCTTCTTGTTAATCTCATGATTTAGGATATTGAGTGCTACATCATATTCAACAGTTTTGGTAGCCACATACCCACCAAGAAGATTAGCTGCTCTAAGAAGTATATTGTGCTTCTGACCATCTGGCGAAGACCTGATCATCCTGCACGCAATGTCAACCTTCTTGTAGTCGGTATGACCATCTCCAATAATAATCTTAGATGGCTTTCTTTCTTCTTCGACTTCTATGTCATAGAAAACAGAACTGCTTGTATTGACGTATAAGTCTTCGTCATAGGAAACATATAAAACTCTGCTGACATTCTGGGCTGTTGTGTCTAGTCCTTTGATTCTTGCAATCAGTGCCCTATAGTGTTGCGAGTGTTTATTACCATCACCTATTTTTACGAGACCATGCAAACCATTGCCAGATGCGGATTTCCATAATGCAAAGATGTATGGGTCTTTGATTAGCTGCTCTTTGATTTCATCTATATTGTCTACATCGTCAATATCAATTGGTACAATACCGCTATGCTTTGTAATACTCTTATCATCTCTATAGGAGTAATACTCTTTGCCTAAATTATTAGTCTTTAATATTGGCTTATTAAATTCTCCACTGAACAGCACACATGGGAGATTAGCCTTTAACATTCTTCTATCTTCCTCTGATTCCGAATCTCTGATTAGTTCAACCTTCTCTTTGTATCTGCCTTCTTTAATTGCCTTCAAGACAGATTCCAGCTTGACAATCTTTGGATTTGTAATGGAAAGAATATTCTCAAAAATTGTTACTGTATACATGTGATGTGAATAAAATGCCCTACAGCTTTTACACCGTAGGGCTGTTATGGTTAGAATGGTAGATCTAGGTCGTCAGCAACTTGAGTATTGCTCTGAGTTGCTTCAGCCTTATTGGATTTTGCCTTCGTGGGATCAGGCTTCCAAGTATCTAATACAGCATACACATTGTTGCCGTATTTATCTGGAGCCTTTCTATCCTTGAGTACTATATTGCAATAGCCACCCTCGTTCTTATGTTTGTTAAGTTCTTCGATAAAGCTGTTAACATTGATTGATAACTTAGTTCCGTACATTGATTTCTTGCCTCTGATGGCATTAAGGTAAATTGTCTCTGACATATTTGTTGTTTTAATAATTTGAAAAAATAAAGCCCCTCCCAAGAATGAGTGGGGCTATGGGTATTTATGGTTTGATGGGCTTTCTATTTGCCTTGATCTCTATGTTGTAGCCGTTTTGTTCTAAGATTTCTATAACAGCTCCCATGGAAACAGCTCTAGGTTTTCCGCTTTTGGATTTATACTTTCCTAGGTAGTTTACAAAAAACCAATAGTTGTTTTGACGATTTGATTCATATATATCATCCAAGATGGATGCCAACTTCGGATAAGTTTCTAAAAGCTTATCACGGTTGATTTGCTTCGTATTAGACATAATCACTTTATAATCCTCTCTATTGACTTCATTTTACCTTCGCTAAAGTTTGCCTTGAAGATGTAAAATGTGTCATATGGTTTGCCATAGAATAAAACCTCCCCCGTAAAATCACTATCCTTAACTGTGAGATTTTTCTTTCTAAGTTTATATTTAAAAATTGAGTTATCTGTTTCAACAAGTTCATACTCATAGTCCGTATACTTAAGTTCTCCATCTGGACCTATTTGGTATTCTAGGTATTCCCTATCAAGGCTCTTGGTCTGAAACTCAAGGCCAGATAGGTCTCTGCGTTGCAATGCATTCACAGGCAACAGTTCGTCTTGTATCTTTATGTAGTCGTATCTACTCATTTAATTTGGGGGCAGAATCTATATTAATCCTACCCCCTATATTAAAGACAATCACATGTTGTTGCGAATATACAAGGCCTTTTACAAATTACCAAATTATTTAATCCATGGTGGTAGATCTATAACCATTGGACCATCTTGCATAAACTCATATCCTTTATCCCAAGCATTAAGTGTCATGCATTGGTGAAACAAATCTGTAAGTCTGATAAGCTCATTCCATCCATAGTTGATTACATCTTGAGATACATCTGCCATATAAAAATTATATGGTGATTTGGTTTCTATTACGATATACTTTATTGGAAGGCCAGATGCTTGATAATATAATGCAGCTTGAATATGGTACTTTCTATTAAAGAAATCTCTAGTAAAGTTCTGCGGTGATGCATCTGATGTGGTCTTTACCTCAATAACATAGTCACTTGAACAAGCATCAAGGAATCCTCTAAATGGAAGATTGAACATATCTTCTTGCCAAGGTTTTTCAAAGTGGTCGCATTTTTTTATAGCATTCTTGATATTATCATTTGATAGTATAGCACTAACTATTTCGCTTGCTTCGTCTAACTCATGCCCTTGAACTACTTCCCTTTCTCCAGCCTCAGATACAAATCTTTCCCATTCAGCCTTTCCATCTTTAGTTCTTCTGTCTACGTCTGGTGATACTGCAAACATATCTTGAAACAGCTCTGGGTAGAGTAGAAGGCAGTGTATCATTGATCCGAATACCATCTCTTTGGATGGCTCTCTCTTTGCGTGTAGATACTGTATGTAGTTTTTTGGAGACCTACTGAATTCTTTAATTGAGGAATAAGACAATGGTCTTTCCTTCAGCATTTCATTTGTGATTATCATCTTTTTTCTTTTTGATTATGTTACCATTATCATCCATTACCGGTGCTGTTGCAATCTCATACACCATCCAAGCCCAAACAGCTAACATTATTAAGGCTAGAATCTTCATGTTATAATGATTTTAATTTATCTGAAACAGCTTTTCTAAATGTAGGATTCATCTTTACATCGTCTGGTAAAGTCTTAGCAAATTCAGTAATACCATCTTTGGTATCAAACTTATTTACAGCATCTATGTATTTAGTTACAGATTCATTCTGGTAGCTGTTAAGTGCTGCATCGTGCTGACCCTTGAATACATCAATACCTATACCTATGTATGAACATATCTTGGTGATGGCATCTGTTGTTGCTCCTTTGCAAGCATCTCCTGGATCATCGTTTACTGATGATGCAATAGATTCATAATAGATACCATAGTCTGGTATGGATAAGCATGTCTTTAATATTGCAGTATACTCTGTTCTTTCTCTACCACTACTTGTTGTTCTTGTCTTCTCCATAACATCTCCTACTATATTTGTTTCTATTACCCAAGAACCTATTCCGAATACGTCATTAAGTCTTTCTGTTACATAGATTGCCTTAATCGTAGA
>Ga0129336_10003221_pt1 | contig 10085 bp, 8 predicted proteins | sample CPB6_02_DNA_FD_96878 | JGI IMG/M metagenome (GOLD analysis project Ga0129336, IMG submission 96878) | Freshwater to marine salinity gradient microbial communities from Chesapeake Bay, USA - CPBay_Sum_0.6_0.2_DNA | ecosystem: Environmental > Aquatic > Marine > Coastal | place: USA: Chesapeake Bay...
CCATGTTCGGAAATTTCTTCATCAGCTCGGCATGCTCTTTCAGTTCCGGGAGTGTGCCAAGTACGAATTCGTGCATCAGCTGGCCGGAATTCTTCAAAACGAATTTCACGGTGTCGCCCTCGCGCACCGTCAACGCGTCAGGGGAAAATCGCATGCGATCGCTCATGTCGATGCTGATCGTGCGCGTCACCTGTCCGGCGTTGCCGGTGCGGCCGAAGGATTTCTCGACCATCGCGGGCGGCGAGGAGGCCGATGATTTTTTGCTGTGGTTTTCGCCATGCGCTGATGCCGGACCTGCCGCCGCCGCGCTGAACAGTGCGGCGAATGTCAGACAGTGCTTGAGAGTGTTTGGCATGAAGGAATATCCGTTTGACTTGATCGGTTAGTGTTTGTGCGTAGCGGCTGGCTTGCGCGCGCGGAGCTCGCGTTCGCCTGCCGACGGGGTGGCGGTTGCGGCGCGCGGTGTCTGCGGCATCTCACCTGTCCATTCGCGGGATACCGTTCCCTGCGGATGCTTGAACCAGCCCGGATCTTTGTAGTCATCTTTCGCCAGCCCTTCCCGCACCTTGACCACGCTGAACATGCCGCCCATTTCCAGTGGACCGAAGGGGCCGCGTCCGGTCATCATCGGCAGCGTGTTATCGGGCAGAGGCATTTCCATCTCGCCCATGTCGGCCATGCCGCGCTCGCCCATGACCATGTAGTCGGGGATGAGTTTCAGCACTTTCTGGGCGACGCCGCGGTGATCGACGCCGATCATCGTCGGTACCTTGTGCCCCATCGCGTTCATCGTGTGGTGGGACTTGTGGCAGTGAATGGCCCAATCGCCGGGCTCGGATGCCACGAATTCGAAGGCCCGCATCTGACCGACGGCGACGTCGACCGTGACTTCCGGCCAGCGGGCGGATTTCGGTACCCAGCCGCCATCAGTGCCGGTGACTTCGAAGTCGTAGCCGTGCATGTGTACCGGGTGGTTGGTCATGGTCAGGTTGCCAAAGCGGATGCGCACCCGGTCATTTCGCCGCACGACGAAGGGATCAATGCCCGGGAATACCCGCGAGTTCCAGCACCAGAGATTGAAGTCGAGCATGGTGTTCACGCGTGGCGTCGCTGCACCGGGCTCGATATCAAAGGCATTGAGCAGGAACACGAAATCGCGATCCACTTTCATGAATGCCGGGTTCTTCGGGTGCACCACGAAAAAACCCATCATGCCCATGGCCATCTGCGTCATTTCATCGGCGTGGGGGTGATACATGAACGTGCCTGACTTCTTCATCTCAAATTCATAGACGAAGGTCTTGCCCACCGGAATCTGGGGCTGGGTCAGGCCACCCACGCCGTCCATGCCGTTGGGTAGCAGGATGCCGTGCCAATGGACGGTGGTGTGTTCGGGCAGCCGGTTGGTGACGAAGATACGCACTTTGTCACCCTCGACGCATTCAATGGTAGGGCCCGGCGACTGACCGTTGTAACCCCAGAGGTGGGCGGTCATGCCCGGTGCCAGCTGACGTCGCACCGGTTCCGCGACGAGGTGGAATTCCTTCCAGCCGTTCTTCATTCGCCATGGCAGGGTCCAGCCGTTAAGCGTGACCACCGGGTTGTAGGGCCGACCGTTGGCGGGCATCAGCGGCGGCTGGGTATCCGGTTTCGTCTGCATGGGCGCTTCGGGAACCGCGCCTTGGGCGGCGCGGCTGACGGTTGCGGCGCCGAGCAGAGCGGCACCGGAGGCGCGGAGAAAATGTCTGCGTTTGTTCATGGAGGTGTCCTGTTCAATGTCCGGCTTCCGCCGCGGGGGCGGCGGTGCGCAGACTGCTGCCGGGAGTCGTCATCGCGCCCGGCGACTTGCCGTTGATGGCCAGATGGAGCGTCGCATCGGCGAGCCAGAAATCACGTTGCGCGTCGATTGCCGAGATCACGGCGTTGACTTGCTGGCGTGATTCGGCGAGCAGTTCAAATACGCTCATCAGCATGCCGTTGTAGCGGAGCAGGGTTTCTTCGCTGATGCGGGCGCGCAGCGGTACGACCTCATCACGCTGGTGCCGGGCGATATCCCAGGCTGTGCGCCAGTTGCCATAGGCTTCCCGGACTTCGGAGCGGGCTCGAATCGCGAGATCGGCTGCCTGATTGACGGCGCGCAGATAACTGTATTCGGCGCGCGCGACGCGGGCGGTGCCGAAATCGAAAATCGGTAAACGCATTTCGATTTCGTAACCGGTCTTCCGCGGCTTGCCGCTTTCGGCGCTACGCAGATACTTGCCTTCCAGCAGGCTGAACCAGCCCGTGACTCTGGTCAATCCCAGCACGTTAGCGAGGTTGTCTGCGGCCATCATGGCACCTTGCACATCCAGACGCTTTTGCATCGCCTGCTGCTCGATATCCGGCATGTCGCTGAGGGATTTCGGCAGGTCGGGCAGGCGGTCAGGCAGGCGGAAAGCGACATCACTGCCCCACAGCCCTATCAATCGCGACAGTCGTTCCCGCTCGGTTTGCGCCTGCTGGCGGGCGCGGGCGAGTTGCGTCGTGGCATCGGCGTAGAAGGCCTGTTCGCGCGCCTGATCGAGTTTGCTGAAATTGCCTACGCCGGCCATCCGCCTGGCGAGTTCGGCCGCTGCTTCTGCCGCGGTCTTTACCTGCTCGGCATATCGAGCGGATTGCTGTGCGGCGACAGCGCTGAACCAGGCGCGACGCGTATCGGCGGCGACTTGAAGGATTTCTGCAGTCGTATTGCCCTGCGCGAGAACGAACCGTTCGCGCTCAATTTGCGTACGCATTGGCATGGTGAGCAAACCGAGCAGATCGAACATGAAAGCCCTTTCATATTCGACCTCGTCGGCGCGATGCAGGCGACCGAAAGAGAAACCGGGATTGCGCAGACGACCTGCCTGGACCAGATCGGCCTCCGCGATACCGAGTTCGGCGTAACGAGCCTGCAGTCCGCGGTTATTGAGCAATGCGATCTCGATTGCGGTGTCTGCACTGAGCGGCTGTTTCATCAGCGCGGAGATCCGTTCACGCACCCGCGCAGCATCCTGCTCGTTTTTTACCCAGGAAATGCCGCTCTGGATGCCGCGTTCGCTGAGGTTGCGGTTGACTGCGTCGCGGCCGCCATCTTCGGAAAAGGTCGCGCAGCCGCCAAGAGCCAGCACCAGGGCACTGCCGATATACAGCCGGGTGCCGGGGTTCATGGTTTGGCTCCTGCGGCCGGCGAGGGCGCCGGCGGCGGATGGCTGTGGCCGGCGGGCATGCCGTTCAGAATGCCAATATGTCCGCCGGTGCGTGCGACGGCCTCATTGGCTTCCCGCCACGCAATCCCTTTTTCGTCCCGTAGCGGCTGATAGCCTTCGTACGCGGATTGATAGCGTGGTGCAGGGGAAATGAAGCGCGGATCTGCCGGGTGATGCTGGGCGAGCGCGCCGGCCGGCGACCATGCCAGCGCACAGGCGAGGGCGCAATGCCTCGCATAAGGTCGGAACTGCATGTGAATCTCCTGTGGGAAGCGGACGCAGGAGCGCCGCAATTGCAGGCCGGTGCTTGCGCACGTGCCTGCACCTTCAGCAGAGGAGGTCAGTCTTGCGGGGGGCGCTGCGGGAGGTCGGGGATGTGCAATGTCACAAGGTGACGCACCGACGCCAGTTGCTCCGCGGGGGATGGCGGAACGCCCGGCCAGGCGGCCGTCACCGCAGCGGATGAGGCATGTTGGCAGCAGTGATGGCCCGCTGCCGCAGGCCGCTCAGTGTCCTCATCATCGACAGAGGCCGCTGCGAGATCACCGGTCATGGACTGATGGCCGGAAACCGCGTGGTTGTCGTGCATGGTTTCGTGCGCTGCACCGCTGCTGTGGCAGGCGGGCGACGCCGATGTCACCGGCATGAACGCCCACGCCAATCCCTGCCAGGGCAGGATCAGCATCAGCAATACCGTGACAAACAGACGCGAACGTTTCATGACAGATCAGTGTAGGCGCGAAGCAGGAAGCCGGCAAGCACAGCGGTGCTGAGATGCGGCATGGCAACAGAAGTTCCCGCTACCCGAACTTCGCCAGAATGGCGGCGGCGTGTTTGACGCGGTCCTCGGAGGCTTTGCTGCCGCCGGCCAAGGCCGGATCGGTCTGGATGGCGCAGGCGAGGACGCTGAAAAAAGTCTTGTCCAGCGCCCGCCGCGCGGCGGAGAGCTGCTGAGCCACGCGCTCGCAGTCATTGCCGGACTCAATCATGGACTGGATGCCGCGTAACTGCCCTTCGACGCGCTTCAGACGGAGGATGAGGTCGCGGCGATGCTGCTGGTCTTCGATGACGGCCATGAGATCTCCTGATTGCAGTACTGTAAAGAATACTCTACGGGGTATGGCATCGCAAGTCCTGTGCAAGGCTTGCAATACTATACCCCCTAGAGTATATTGAGGACATATCGGGCGGCGCGGCGGCCGGTGCCGCGGCAAAATGGCCGCCTTCTGAATGGCCTTTCTGAAGGAGATCGATTATGACCACCGAACGACTGATTCGCATTTTTGCCGGGCTCTTCGTGCTGCTCTCGCTGTTGTTGGGCGTAAAGTCCAGTCCTTTGTTTTTTAACGAGAATTTTCTCTGGTTTACCGCCTTTGTCGGGTTCAACCTGCTGCAGAGCGGATTTACCCGCTTCTGTCCGCTGGAAATGATTCTCCGCCGCGCCGGCGTGAAGTCCGGCGGTTGTGCCTGAGGAGTGCATTATGTCGACCACTGTTGCGGATTACGTGCATGTCGTATGCGCCCACTGCGGCGCGGAAAATCGCATCGATGGATCCCGGCTCGGCGAAAAGCCGAAATGCGGGCGTTGCGGCGAGGCTTTGCTGCCGGGGACACCGGTCGTGCTGAATGACCGTTCGTATGATCACTTCGTTGCGCACACACAGTTGCCCGTGCTGATTGATTTCTGGGCGCCCTGGTGCGGTCCCTGCCGTTCGATGGCGCCGCAGTTTGAGTCTGCGGCGGCCGCCTTGCAGGGTGAGGTGATTCTGGCCAAGGTGAACACGGAAGAAGCGCAAGTGGTGGCAGCCAATGCAGGCATTCGTGCAATCCCGACAATGCTGCTGCTGCGAGGCGGACGGGAACTGGACCGGACCTCCGGCGTAATGGAGGCGCGAGCGTTGGTCGCCTGGGTTCGCAAGCAGTCGGGGGCGGCATGATGAGGCACTGGCTTGCGGCGGGCATGTTGACAGCGCTGGCTGCCTGCGGTGGCGAGCCGCCAGCGCCGGTGGCAGTGACACCTCCGTCGCTGGCGACAGGCGTTGCCCAGGTGCGGGAGGTCGCGCTCGATTACGCGGCCGAGGCGGTGGTGGAGGCGGTCCGGCAGTCCACGGTCTCGGCGCAGGTGGCCGGTCGCGTCATGGAATTGCGCTTTGATGTCGGCGATACGGTGAAGAAAGGCGATGTCATTGTGCGCATCGACGAGCGTGCCGCGAATCAGGCGGTCCTTGCGAGTGCGGCCCAGGTGCAGGAGGCGCAGGCTGCCCTCGCGAACGCACGCGCGCAGTTCGAGCGTTCAAAACAGCTGGCGGCGCAGAAATTCATCAGCGCAGCAGGACTGGAGAAAGCCGAAACCGACTACCGGGCGGCACAGGCGCGTGTGGCCTCGCTGATTGCCGGCGCGGGGCAGGCCAGCACGGAGCGCAGTTTCGCGACCATCGTCGCACCTTACAGTGGCGTGGTTTCTGCACGCCACGTGGAATTGGGCGAGATGGCAACGCCAGGCAAGCCGCTGATGACCGGATTCGATCCATCGACGTTGCGCGTGGTGGCCACGGTGCCGCAGGCGCAGGTGGCAGCAATCCAGTCATCGAACCGGGCCTGGGTCGAAGTCCCGGCGATGGGGAAACGCATTGAGGCACGGTCGGTGACGGTTGTGCCGTCGGCCGATCCGCGTACCCACACCACGAAAGTCAGGGTGAATTTACCCGGCGACATCAACGGCATCTATCCGGGTGTGTTCGCGCGGGCCCACTTTGCCGTCGGCCGCGCATCGCGTCTGATGATTCCGCGTTTTGCTGTCTTCCACCGCAGCGAGGTGACTGCGGTTTACGTTGTCGATGATGCGGGAATGCCGCGGCTGCGCCAGATCCGTCTCGGTACGGCGGCGGACGCAGAAGGGCTTGAGGTGCTGTCCGGCGTGGTGCCGGGGGAGCGTGTTGCACTTGAGCCTGTGAAGGCCGGTCTCTCGGCTTCGCGATGAGAGAGAGCATGGGCGTTTCGGGGCGTATCGCCCGCTATTTCCAGGATTCGCAGATCACGCCGCTGTTGGCACTGGTCGCGTTGCTGCTCGGACTTTTCGCGGTGGCGGTGACGCCCCGCGAGGAGGAGCCGCAGATCGATGTCACCATGGCCAACGTGCTGATTCCTTTTCCCGGGGCGTCGGCACGCGATGTGGAGAACCTGGTGGCCACGCCGGCGGAGCAGGTCCTGACCCAGATGTCCGGTGTGGACCACGTGTACTCGGTGTCACGCAACGGCATGGCCGTGATTACGGTGCAATTCAAGGTGGGCGTGCCGCGCATTGATGCGCTGGTCCGTTTGCATGATGCGATCCAGTCCAATCGTGACTGGGTATCACCGAATCTCGGCGTCGGCGAGCCGATCATCAAGCCCAAGGGTATCGACGATGTGCCGGTAGTGACGCTGACGCTGTCGAGTGCGCAAGACGGGCAGGGCGCATACGAACTGGAGCGCGTGGCGCACGCCGCGGAAATCGAGCTCAAACGCGTTCCAGGCACCCGCGAGGTGCAGACTATCGGCGGTCCGGGCCGCCATGTGCTGATCCGGCTGGATGCCGACCGATTGTCATCCCATGGGCTGTCGGCGCTGGATCTGCGCAATGCCTTGATGGCGGCCAATCACGCCGCGTCGACAGGGCGTCTGACTCGCGATAACCGCGAGGTGGTCGTCGAGACCGGGGAATTTTTTGCGTCGGTGGCAGAGGTGCGCTCGGTGGTTGTCGGGGCATCCGAAGGGCGTCCCGTCTACCTCTCCGATGTCGCCGATGTGACCGATGGGCCGGATCAACCGGTGCGCTATGTCTGGTCGGGCGCCGGTCCGTCGGCTGCAGCCAAGGGCATGCGGGCCGGCGGTGAGCAGCCGGCGGTGACGCTGCAGATCACCAAGAAGGCCGGCGAAAATGCGGTTGAGGTCGCTCGCCGGGTGATGGCGCGGGTGCAGTCCCTGCGCGGCACGGTGATTCCGGACAATGTCGAGGTGACGGTGACCCGCGACTACGGCGCTACCGCGAATGACAAGGCGATGAAGCTGATCCAGAAGCTCATCTTCGCCACGCTGTCGGTGGTGGCGCTGGTGTTCCTGACGCTGGGGCGTCGTGAGGCGCTGATCGTTGGCGTGGCGGTGATGCTGACGCTGGCAGCCACCTTGTTCGCGTCCTGGGCCTGGGGCTTCACGCTCAACCGCGTATCGTTGTTCGCGTTGATCTTTTCAATCGGCATTCTGGTCGATGACGCCATCGTCGTGGTCGAGAACATCCACCGCCGCATGGTACTCGACCGCAAGCCGCTGAAGGAGGTCATTCCGCTCGCGGTGGACGAAGTCGGCGGGCCGACGATACTCGCGACCTTCACCGTGATCGCTGCACTGCTGCCGATGGCCTTCGTGACCGGCCTGATGGGTCCGTATATGAGCCCGATCCCGATCAATGCCAGCATGGGCATGGTCATCTCGCTGGCGATTGCGTTCGTGCTGACGCCCTGGCTGGCGCTGAAACTGCTCGGCCAGGCCGCGCATCACGACGACGGTGGCGGGCGGCTGGAGTCGTTTTTCCAGAAGCTGCTCGGACCGTTCATCGCGGCGGAGCGGGCGGTGCGCAACCGCCGCCGGCTGACCATCGCGGTACTGCTGCTGATCGCGGTGTCGGTGGGGCTGGCCGGCGTCAAACTGGTGATCCTGAAGATGCTGCCGTTCGACAACAAATCGGAATTCCAGGTGGTTGTCGACATGCCGGCCGGCACGCCGGTGGAGATTACCGCCGCGGTGCTGCGCGAGCTCGGCGCGGAGATCGCAAAAGTGCCCGAAGTGACCGACTATCAGGCCTATGCTGGCACCGCCTCCCCGATCAATTTCAACGGGCTGGTGCGGCAGTACTATCTGCGCACGTTACCGGAGCAGGGCGATATGCAGGTGAATCTGGTTGACAAGCACGCGCGTCACCGCCAGAGCCACGAGATTGCCTCTGCGGTGCGTCCTGCGCTTGAGGCCGTCGGCCAGCGCTGGGGTGCCAGAGTGAAGGTGGTGGAAGTGCCGCCGGGTCCGCCGGTGTTGTCGCCGCTGGTGGCTGAAGTCTATGGTCCCGACGAGGCCGGTCGTATTCGCGTGGCAAAGAAAGTGCGTGACGCTTTCGCCTCGACAGCAGATATTGTCGGCATCGACGACAGCGTCGAGGATCCGGCACCACGCATTGTATTGAAGGTCGACCAGGCCAAGGCCGCGCTTGCCGGCGTCAGCCGCCACGACATCGTCGAAACCGTTCGCGTCGGGCTGGCCGGTGCCGACGTCACGCCGCTGCATGACGGTCAGTCGAAGTACGAAGTTCCTCTGCGCCTGACGCTGCCGGCTGAACGCCGCGGGGACCTTACGGAGGTACTCAAGCTCACCGTACGCAGCCAGACAGGTGCGCTGGTGCCGCTCTCGGAACTGGTCGGCGAAACGCGCAACGAGCGCGACCGCGCGATCTATCACAAGGACCTGCTGCCGGTGGTGTACGTGATCGGTGATCAGGCCGGTCGCGTCGACAGCCCGCTCTATGGCATGTTCGCGGCACGCGGCAAGATTGCGGGCAAGCCGCTCGACGAGGGCGGTGTGCTCGGCGAATATTTCATCCGCCTGCCCGAAGACCCGTACCGCGAATACGCGATCAAATGGGACGGCGAGTGGAAGATCACCTATGAGACCTTCCGTGACATGGGTATTGCGTATGCGGTGGGCCTGATCCTGATCTACCTGCTGGTGGTGGCGCAGTTCCGCTCCTACCTCGCGCCGCTGATCATCATGGCGCCGATCCCGCTGACGGTGATCGGCGTAATGCCGGGCCATGCGCTGATGGGGGCCAATTTCACTGCGACCTCGATGATCGGCATGATCGCGCTGGCCGGGATCATCGTGCGCAATTCCATCCTGCTGGTCGATTTCATCAAGCTCAAGGTCGGCGAGGGCGTCGCCTTTCGCGAGGCGGTGCTGCAATCGGCCGCTGCAAGGGCGAAGCCGATCGCGTTGACCGGCTTGGCGGCGATGCTCGGCGCGCTGTTCATCCTGGATGATCCGATCTTCAACGGACTGGCGATTGCGCTGATTTTCGGCATCCTGGTGTCGACGCTGCTGACGCTGGTGGTGATCCCGGTGCTGTATTACGTGGCGTACCGGAAGCAGTTTGAGAACCCGGCCTGAGGAGGCTTGGCATGGATGAGGCACTGACGCTGGCAAGGACGCAATTCGGGCTGAACATTGCGTTCCATATCCTGTTCCCCAGTCTGACCATTGGCCTGGCCTGGTTCCTGGTCTACTTCCGCGTGCGCTACGAGCGCAGCCGCGACCCGGCCTGGCTCGCGACCTACAAGCTGTGGATCAAGGTGTTTGCGCTCAGTTTCGCGATGGGCGTGGTGTCCGGCATCGTGATGAGCTTCCAGTTCGGCACCAACTGGCCCGGGTTCATGAACACCGTCGGCAACATCGCCGGGCCGCTGCTCGCTTACGAAGTACTTACTGCGTTTTTTCTCGAGGCGACTTTCCTCGGCATCATGCTCTTCGGCATGAACCGCGTGCCGGGCTGGCTGCACATTTTCTCGACGGTGATGGTGGCGATCGGCACCTCGCTGTCGGCGTTCTGGATCCTCGCGCTCAATTCCTGGATGCAGACGCCCGCAGGCCACATCGTCGTTGACGGCCAGATCATTGCCGGTGACTGGCTGGCCGTGATTTTCAATCCCTCCTTTCCATACCGCATGACGCACATGATGCTGGCCTCGGGGCTTACCGCGTCCTTTGCCATTGCCGGGCTCTCGGCGTGGCGGCTGCTGAAGGCGGCGACCGACGCCTCGGCGCTGAACTCCCTGAAGA
>Ga0129336_10003222_pt1 | contig 10084 bp, 10 predicted proteins | sample CPB6_02_DNA_FD_96878 | JGI IMG/M metagenome (GOLD analysis project Ga0129336, IMG submission 96878) | Freshwater to marine salinity gradient microbial communities from Chesapeake Bay, USA - CPBay_Sum_0.6_0.2_DNA | ecosystem: Environmental > Aquatic > Marine > Coastal | place: USA: Chesapeake...
AATTCTGGGTAGCAACTCTTTGTTCTTTGTGCTTTCATATTCCTTTTCCAATTCAATCATCCGTGACTTTGCTTCTTTTCTTTGATTGAAAGTACGCTCAATCAAGATTGGAATGAAGCCTTGGAAACTTTGAGTAAACATAGAACCATTACACGCAAGGCAGGAATTTATAGATGCTGCCTCTTTAACCATATCGGGTATATCATTCCTTTTGCTTGAAATAAAATCGTCAGCATTCAATGACGCATCTTTTTTGGTGCAAGTATCTGGAGAGATATTCCATTGCATGATAATAGATGGATACAGACTGGTTGCATCAAAGCTTACTACATTCTTGTAGAAACCAGGAGTAACATCTTTTACATAAGCACCGACAAACTGTTCATCTTTTGCATAACTATGTTTTAGTGGTGGAACTACTTGCTTTTGTGCAAGATAATCACAGCAGATGGTTTCCCAGATGCGGGTAGCAAAAAATACCGTATCATAAGTTATTTTTGCTTCATAGGCAATAGATACGGCTAAGTCAATTAGTTTTAGTTTACCGTCAAGTCGCTCAACCAGCACAGCGTCTTGGACGTTATATTCTGCAAACTTTTGAAAGTTCTTCTTGTAAAACTCGCGGAGTGAGCCATACTCGCTATAATCCAGTTTTTGAGCATCTAGTTCCACCTTTGCTATGTTCTGCAGAGCATAGCTTTCCTGACTAGTACCCGAAAACTTTTTGTACAAATCCATGTAATCCAAAATAGTGTATCCGGGAAACTCATAAATTTTATGGTTTCTTCCACCAATATCTGTTTCCCGACACTTCATCAAATTAAAAGGCAACCAACTTTGTATTTCCTTCTCATCAAAGTAAAGCAAAGCCCTGCCAATTATATAGGGAATATCGAATAGCTTTACATTCCATCCAGTTATGATGTCTACATCTTCTTTTGCAAGTATCTCAAAGGTTTTCTTTAGAAGTTCCTTTTCGTTTCCAACCATATAAACTTTGCAGTCTGGCAAAGTAATTGGAGTAAATGTAATAACATGAGTGACACCAGAAATTCTGATGCTCATCAAGTTTACTCTTTCATTTGGTCGTTCAAGGTCCGGGAAACCGTCCTCGGACTCACACTCCAAGTCCAAGTAAGCTATCTTGATTTTGGAAAGATCGTATTCCACCTCAGTCGGATAAGTCTCCATGAGGTATTGAGTAATGAAATCAGTGTTGCCATAAATTGGGCAATCCTCTAGTTCTCTATATTGATCCAAAAATTCTCTGCAGTCATACAGAGTATCGAAAGTCATTTTTTTGACTTTAAATCCCTTGAGGGTTTTATACTTGCTATCTTTGTCTGTGCGGATAAAGAGAGAAGGTTTAAACGAAACTGACTCCGTAAACCTTTCTCCATTTTTGTATCCACGAACAAGTACTTTATTGCCCTTTAGGGCACATGCCGTATAAAATTTCATCCAATATTCTTTTGCTCTTTGTCCTTCAGCAATCCAGCAAGCAAAACGCTATAGTTAATCATATCTATGATGGCATCATAGACACTTTCATTAGTAATAGATAGATCGCCTTTATTGAGGAAAGTAGAAATTCTAGACATCTTATCTGTCATTCGAATTAATACCCCCAGTTCAGCCGTGGCAAAGCCAAGATATTCAGCCCTGCGAAAGTTCATAAAAGGATCTGACCCAGAAGCATAGTCATTATTCTTCTTTTTCATAAGTTCTAAGGCTTCTTTGCAGATATCGTCGTGTAATTTAAATAGTTCTTCTCGTGTAGTCATGGTAGACCAATATACACCATTTATAGGACCCGTCAAGTCTAAATATTAGACACGGAGAATTTTAAAATATGTTGGCAGTCATCCCAGATTTTTCTAAACTAATTGAGGTAATTTCCATAGCAGTTTTTGGAATTCTGGGAGTTGGATGGGGATTGGTAAAATTTATTCAATCTAGATCCAAATCTGATAATTTTATTGCAATACATACAGAAATCCATGAATTATTAACAGAACTCAGAGTTAATAGTAAGGCAATGCGTGTTAGTGTCTTGCAATTTCATAATGGTGAATATTTTATGGATGGAATTTCCATGAGAAAGTTTTCAATAACACATGAATCTTCTCATAAAGGCTACATTTCACAATCATTAAAATTTAAAAATGTTTTATGTTCTCTTTTTATTCCTTTATTGAATAAAATATTAGAAAATAAAGGAATTGTTCACCACGTCGATGCTATGTCGTCGTCCTATGCTAAACATTTCTTTGAAGATGAAAATATTTCTCACTATGCCTGTCTTCCAATAAGAAATAAAAATATAAACATTGGATTTATTTTATTACAATGGCATTTTGATTTCCCACCGGATATGGAGAATCAACAGTCCATGGTTGATTACTTTGAAAGCATCCGTGATTCGGTAGAAATACAACTTTCATATCAAAAGAACTGAGGTAAACATGAGCATAGAACTTTTATCTTTGATTGGTGGTGGATTTACTGGATTTCTTTTTAAATATTGGGCTCAAAGAGCACAAGACCAAAAAGAAATATTTGAACGCCTAATTAAAGCAAACCAACAAACAACAGATAATCAAGATAAAGCAGCCCAAAGAGTTCCACTTGATGTTGGCAAAAATGTAAGAAGACTAATTGTTCTTACTTGCTTGTTTGCAGTAGTTGCTGCTCCCTTTGTACTTCCGTTTTTTGGAATTCCGACATTTGCCGAGTTTGATCAAAAACAACCTGAAAGTATTTTTGGAATGATTCCAGAAACAACTAGAAGATATTTTGTAGAAATTCCAGGTTATTTCTTGGCACAAGAAAATAGACAAGTTTTGTTGGCTGTTGTTGGATTTTATTTTGGTACATCTGTATCTGGAGATAAATCATGAAATACTTAATTACTTTGTTTTTATTTTTATCTTCTTGCACAAGTCCAGAATTTGTCTATATGAAAGATAAAACTGGAAATCCAATACATACAACAACACCAAATCCATTTTTTAGCTCACCAAACCAAGCTTCTGAGTGGAGTTTTTGGTATGTAATAATACTAGCAATCGTAGCTTGGGCTGTCTGGAGAGAGTTTAAATCTGTAAAATGGCCAAAATCTAAAAAAGAAGATAAATAAAAACATGGAAAAGTTACAGCTTTCATTATCTTTATCATCCAAAGTTTCTGGATTACCAGATGAATTACCAACAAGCATAAATCCAACTTCTGGTTGGGGCAATCTTGAATCTGGACTAGTTGATACTAGTTTTACATATTGGGCATCTTCTACAGGCGCACAAACAGCAGCATCTAATGGTCAAGATGTAATTATAACTTGTTCTTCACCTATTTCTGTAACTATAACAGTATCTTCAACGTCTGGAACACCTCTATCGGGTTTAAAATATATAAAAACAACTGGAGGAGTTGCAAGTAATATTATAAACTATACTGGTGCAATTAGTATTTCTAGCGGAGATAGTTTAAAAATTGCAGCAACAACGCCTTCATTTGGACCAACTGATGGAACTGGAAATATTGTGGTTACAGATACAACAAGTAGCCAAATATTAGATTTAATTCCATATAGTTTTGTAATTGAAATTTAATTACTTTCCAGTGCTTCCAAATCCACCAATTCTATCTGATTTTTGATTGGGCTGTTTAAAAATTTCTTGGAAGTAGCACTGTTCGTACTCAACCACTTCAGCCTGAGCCACCCTGTCCCTGTCGTAAATTTTGATGGCATCGGTGGTATTGGTGTTAAGGATGATAATTTTGGTCTCCAAGGTATAGTCTTCATCGACAATACCTTCGCAATTAGCCAGCGTTAAACCGTATTTAAGCGCCATTCCCGACCGAGGGTGTAGACGGAGGGAATACTGTTCGGGCACGTTAAAAGTCAACCCAGTACGAATTAGAGCCCTTTCTCCCGGCATCAGGGCAATGAAGTTCTTTTCGTTTGAGGAATCATATTCCGGAAAAACTTCCGTAAAATTTTTGCCTTGATAAACTTTAATTTTTTCATTACTTGGGATATATGCGCCCAAGTCAAAGCATGCTGCCATGCGGGTTTGAAAATTTGGGTCTACGACATCGGGTGAGTGTTTAAAATATTGAAGGATCATGGATACAATATAACAGAATATAAATTTTTGTCAAGTTATTTCCATTACAGAAACAACAACATGTGTTGAAAATGTATATCCTGCAGTATATCTTAATTGGTTACCGCTTTCAAGTGCCAGAGGTGCATCCAGTACTTGAAAGCTAGTTCTTGAAGGTAGTTGTGCCTGTGTTATAAGAGAATACGCTGTACTACCTTTTATTAATTCGATTGTAACATAATTTGTATTATTTACATCATTATTTGCGATTTGGATTGAATTGACTAAAGCAGTTCCAGTCACTCCACTATAAATTGTAGTAGCGGCGGTGTTTCCAACTCTAGTTCCAAAACTTTTATATGCTTCAGGCATATGGGTATCCTTCTTCTGTATTTATTTGCAATTCTGGTAGACCAAAAAAGATTCTGGCCTCGGATTCAGTGTCAAACCAATAAAAACCACCTATCGGGTAGATATAATTGTCTTTTTCTTCTTTATAAAGATCACCACCACCCCTTTTTACAAAATTGGGTGCGTGAAGCAAATCGTTTCCTTGTAAACAATAAAAACCAGGCCCTTTATCCATAGTATTATCCTAGTACTTGCCATCCCTTTCCAATGGCTATTGAGGTATCGTCTGCTGCGTTTCCCCAGTTTGAAGTTACAGTAACTGAAAATGCATTTGCGCCAGATACACCAACTGTTCTGAGACTCCTATAAATATCATTTAGAGCTGTTGCCCCCAGCGAGCAAGCTTCAAAAGAAACGTTCGCTCCAGTAAACCCTGTCAATCCACAGGAACTTAAACTCCAATTTTGATAAAACATGCGTGTCGTAGTTGCAGTTCCACCATAGTTGTTTGCACTACCTGAAATTGTCATTCCAGGAATTTCTTTAATAGCTCTACAGTTATAGAACATGCCTGTTAAGTTTGTGCAGTTTGAAATATTAGTGATTAATGGACAGTTTGTTAATGAATAGCACTCATAGAACATTTCTGAACAGTTTGTAAGAGTTGCACCAGTAACAAATGTGTTGGGTACTCTTTCTAAAGTTCTAGTAAATCTAAACATGTTATCAGTTCTTGTTGCTTGGGGCATGTTAAATGTAAGACCCCATGCATCATCAAATTTCCGAGCACCAGTAACAGAAAACATACTAGAAAAATCTGCCCCTTTACTTGTATCAAAGTAAGGTATAACATCTATTGCTCTAGTTCCATTAAACATTGCTGAAAAATTAGTTACATTGGAGGTGTTTATTATTTTAGGTAATTTTCTTAAATTATTGCAATTTTGGAATAAAGCATTTAAAGCTGTTGCATTTTGAGCATTAATTTCTCCCGGTATTGTTTCTATAGAAAAACAACCAGCAAACAATCCAGCCATATTTGAACCTGTAACTTTTGATGTGTCGATTGCTGGTATTCTTTTTAACATTGTACAATCTTGAAACAACTGTGTCATTGAAGTTGCCTTGCTTGTGTTAAATGTTCCGGGAACTCTTTTTAAAGCGGTACACAAATAGAACATAAATGCTAAAACTGTAGCATTTTCAGTTTCACATATAGTTGGTGGTATCCATTCTAGACTGTGACAACTGTGAAACAAACTCTGAAAATCTGTACAATTTCTAGTTGAAGGAAATGCACTTATAATTTTAAGATTATTGCAACCAATAAAAGATGCACCTATTGAAGTTAAACTTGAATTTCCAATCCATCTAAAATGTTCCAATAATCTAGAAGCTGATCTGTTGTTAAATGTTGTATCTGAAATTGTAATTGGTCCGGTCATAAATGGTGCGGACATTATTATTTCAAGATATCCGTTAGAATAATAACTTTGTAATCCTGATTGTGGATGTTTTAATGCCAAATTTAATTGACCGTTGAATGTAGCTCCAGCCTGTGGTGTAATAACGATGTTTAAAGTCTTATATCCTCTAAAAACATCACTGGTAAGACCAGCATAGGTAGTTTTATCATAATTTTTTGATGCAGTATTAAGTGAAGTAAAAGCTCCTGTAGTACCGTCACCCCAATCTACTGCAAAATTTCCACTCATTGTAAATGCGGTAAAATTATTATCTGTATTATAAACTGCATTTGTGATTACAATTTTTTGTTCACCTTCAGAAACGCTTGGTCCTTGTCTCCACTGTGATGGTCTAACCCAAGTAGTTTCAGCACTATAATCATTTACAAGATATTTTTTATTTAAACCAACTGTCCCTGTTACATCATCATGCGGTGTATAGTCACCAATATATCCATTGTTTAAACGACTTGACCTTGTTCTCATAAGAACCAACTCCTGGCATTGTTTGTCACTCTAATTTCATTTGCAGTTTCATAAAAACCTGTAATGGCGAATATTTGGTCGAAGCCCGTTATATCTGAATTTGTATCAGAAGATAATCTGTTTTCTGATGGGTAATAGTAAATGTAATTTGCCGTGTCTATACCATTAACATCTCCGAGTTTTATAAACCCAAATGGGTTTATAATATCCAATTCACTCAGTGCATTTCGCATATATATGTGAGTTCCATTGCTAAGATTATTAATATCACCTATTGCAACTCTGCTGATTGCTCTGGCCGTATCGATTTCCAATGCAGCTTTGTCGGTTTGTATGTTTCCCGCATTAAGAATGTTTGAACCACTTACTGTTACTGTTCCATTGAACGTCGCACCAGAAGCAGAAATTCCTGCGTTTGCTGTGATTAGACCACTAAACCTAGAAGCAGCACCGCTAAATCCACCAGAAGATGTTATCGAAGCAACTGTTGTTGCACCAACTGTCCAATTTGTCAAGTCTGCTGTTGTTGCAGAGGGCGTTGCCGATCCTTTTACTATTAAAGGAACTGTTCCATAATAAGATGGAACTGATGTAGAATCAATAGTTGTTGTATAATTTAACTGTATTACACCATTAGTGCTAAGTGTTTGTGTTGTTCCAACTTTAAATTCTGTTGGTGAAATTCTTAAATATCTGTCATTTCCAGTAGATATTGCAGTTTGTAAAGTTATTCCAGAAGGTATATTAAATATAGAAGAAAGTGTGCCGCCAGCCGTAGAGATTCCAGCATTAAATCTTACAAGTGAACTGAATGTTGCACCAGCAGCGCTGATACCACCGGGGAAGTTTGTAAGAGTATTAAAAGTGTTTGTATTTGTAAAAGTTTGAGCCGCTGAAAGTCCTGCAAGAACTGTTGTTGTTGGAGGTAATGTTACTGTATAGCCAAAGCCAGAAGGTGCTGAAAATTGTAAAATACCAGTAGAGGCTGAAACATCTTGAAAAGATGTTATTTGATTTGAAGCTGGTATTATTGTTATATAATTTCCAGTTACATCACCGTCAACTACTTCTAAACTTGGATTAATTGATTGATTAACAGTAAAATTATTATTAACATTAGTCCTAGCAACATTCGTAATAGCACCAGTTCCACCATCAATGCTCAAAACACCAGTGTTGCTAAAGGACATCGTTTGACCAGAAACACTCAGACCGATTCCGCTGCTATTCGTGATTCCTATGGCACCAGTGAGACCGCGAACACTGTTAACACCAACAATTGCTCCAGTAGATCCATTGAAACTTGTAACAACAGGGAGATCACTAAAACTTTTATTAACCCAGTCTCCAGATGACGAATCGTAAATAAGCGCTTGATTATTCGCTACGCTTGTAATGGACACATCGCTCAAGTCATCAAGAGTTGCAATCGCAACACCACCACCACCAATATTTGCAGTGCTGCGAAACAATCCTGCTTGAACTATTTCGTAGTCCCCAGTTGAGCTAAAATTTGCAATTCCGCTTTTTACAATTAAGTATGCGCAAAAGATTGCACTGTCCGCTGAGTCATCTGATTCAGAAAATTCTTCAAAAAATAATGCTGCCTTTGCTGTATCTATGCTATTATACGTAACTCTTCCATAATAAACTAGCAATACTGTTGGTTCAGTGGGATAATAAAAAACACGTTGTATTGTGTATCTGCCACCTGCAACAGAATTTAAAGTTCCAGAACCATCATCATAATTTGTTGCATCTACAGTAGAATTGATTACTGTAATCCAACTACCAGCTGTGGCCCCACGATATTGTCTGTATATTATTGGTGTTGGATTTGAATCGGTGTCATTGACAACATTTGGGCTATTTGGATTTATTGGATAATTTCTTCCCAAATCATATGCCGAACCAGATGATCTTGATAACTGAAGTGTTCCCGGATACCCAGTAATTTCATGCCCAGACAATTTTAATGGACCAAAGGCTCTGACAAAGCCATCCATTTGATTTCCTTGGCCATATGCAACGTGTGGATATGTCTTTGCAAAAGAAATATAACTTTTTGTTGGGTGTATTAGAGCACCAATTGGTATCTGGGAATCATATTGGTTTACAGTAAATGGAGTATGATTTTGCAATATATTTCCCGAACTATTCATTGAAATATATGTTATATCATATGTTGTCAACCCGCTTAATGTTAATCCACTTGCTCCACTCCAAGATACATAATTAACTGTTGGTGATGGATATGAATAAGTTGAACCGCCAGGAGTGACAATAATTCCGCTTCCTGCAGTGATGTCAAATGTGGCTGTATTTCCAGAATTTATAGAAAGCAGACCACCGTAAAGTAAACCAGTTTGCAAATTTTCTATAAATCTTTCGCCAGATACACCATCCAAAAGATCAGCATCAAGATCACTTCCAGAACCTTCAATAACATTTACAGAAAAACTTGCACCAGACAAAGATTCTTGGTATCCAACAGAAATTTGATTTCCAGCAGATATTCCTGGATGACTGTCCAATTTGTCCCATGCAACACCATTGTATATCCAACGGTTAATTCCGTATGAATACGTTTGTCCTGTTGCTGGTCCTATTGGAAAATCAATTGGCATAAATTATTACCAGAATTTTAGTGTTCTCCACATTTCAAATCCAGAGTGGCGCATGATGTAGATGTACGACAGGTCATCCGCAGTCTTTACTATTTCAAACTTGTTGCTCAAGGTTGCGGTTCCATGTGCGTATGGGGTGGAGCCTGCAATGTCAACCTTGAACTTCGCCAAGTCAAGCACATAGATGCGGTTGGTGTTATCCTTTGTGAAGTAATATGAGTCCGCACCATCGTAAACATACATGGAACCCGTTGTCAGAGTTGTTGTGATGGGTGTGATAAATGGCGTGATTTCCCATGTGGATGTGGGAATGTCAAATATGTCAAACAGGTTGGAAGCACCACCGCGAGGTGAGATCAACCACCGTCCCTTCTTTGCAGCATCAGACAGACCAAACAACCACTTGATGTCCGTTCCTGTGCTTCTTGCAGGAATTTCATAAATTGCATAAAAAGTATCAGTTGCGTTGGATGTAAGGGTAGGAACAGTTATTACTGTTGCGGTATTTGATGTTACTGTTACTTCAACTGTCGCTGTACCAGCAGACGAAGAAGCGGTTCCAGCAATATAACGGATTCTTTTTCCTGCCAGATAGTTTACGGGGAAATTTTTGTTTGCATCGGTAACAGTTGTAGTGCCTGCTCCAGTTGTTACTATTCCGTATGAGTCCATGATTTCATATTTGGAAGTAGCATCAGGTGTGGCAACACCCCAAGACGCAACCGTGAGCGTGGTGGCACTATTGGCGGTGATTACCGCATCATTACCCTCGCCTGTTCCTGCCACCACACGAACACGGCAGTTTAGGTACTGGTTGTTTTTCCAGTTTTTGGTGGTGTCTACAAGAGTTGTGGCTGTTCCTGAAGTTGCCCATCCGTTGGGCGAACGCTCTGCAACTTTGTCTACGCACATCGCACCAAATGGTCGTGCTTCCTGAATCACATAACGAGACTGGCCGTTCGTCATTGCCGAAATTGCAGAGGACAAAGTTAATGTTGTTGCAGTATTTGCAGTAATGCGTCTTGCTCCCAAGTTGGTTGGAGAT
>Ga0129336_10003223_pt1 | contig 10084 bp, 10 predicted proteins | sample CPB6_02_DNA_FD_96878 | JGI IMG/M metagenome (GOLD analysis project Ga0129336, IMG submission 96878) | Freshwater to marine salinity gradient microbial communities from Chesapeake Bay, USA - CPBay_Sum_0.6_0.2_DNA | ecosystem: Environmental > Aquatic > Marine > Coastal | place: USA: Chesapeake...
GAGGTGGAGCTCGAGAAAGAGAAATCCGAGTAGTGAAACTTCCGCGGAAGGGTTCGCTCCTTCGCGAAATTCCGATTCTCGTAGTTGTCTCGCTCGTTATCTCGATCATCATCAAGGCCTTCTTGATCCAGGCTTTTTACATTCCCTCAGGCTCGATGCAAACTACGCTCGAAATCAATGACCGAGTCATAGTCAACAAGCTCGGGAACTTCTTCTCTGATGTAAAACGAGGCGATGTCGTGGTCTTCCGTGACCCTGGAGGCTGGTTGCCCCCCGCCTATCAAGAGGAGCAATCTGCGCCGCTTCGGGCGATCAGAAACGGTCTGGTCTTCGTAGGACTTGCACCCGATCCCGCAAAGCAACACTTGATTAAGCGAGTTATCGGAGTAGCTGGCGATCGAATTGTTTGCTGCGACAAAGCTGGTGCTCTCATAATCAACGGTAAAAGCGTTAAGGAGAACTACATCTATAAAGGGAATAAACCCAGTGAGTTGGAGTTCGATGTCACTGTTCCCAAGGGCCACATTTGGGCAATGGGCGACCATCGAGGGGCAAGCGAAGATTCGCGATTCCATCAAGATGATGCGACTAAGGGAATGGTGCCGCTAGATAAAGTTGTAGGGCGAGCCTTTCTCATCATCTGGCCGGTTCGACATTTCACATTGTTACCCCGACCCGAAGCGCTCACCGCTCTCCCTGTGAAATGAATCCCGAGGCTGCCCTTCGCACCGCAGGTTTCCAGTTAATTGCCGGAGTCGACGAAGCAGGTCGCGGTGCGTATGCCGGACCACTGGTTATTGCCGCTGTGATCTTGGATCCGCAGAATCCATTAGATGAAGTGGGCGATTCGAAGAGTTTCTCCGAGAGTAAACGAGCCGAACTCGCAGCGGTTATCAAAGAGCGAGCACTTGCGTATTCGATCATCGTTATCGAAGCTGAAGAGATAGATAGTCTGGGATTGCATTCAGCCAATCTTGGTGGGATGCGTCGTGCTATTACCGCCCTGGACACTCCACCGGATTACATCATCACCGATGGGTATCAAGTCCACGGTCTGGAGATTCCTGCCATCGCCATGTGGCGAGGCGACCAAGTGAGTCCTTCAGTGGGCGCTGCATCCATCATCGCCAAGAATTATCGTGATCAAGTGATGATCTCTTGGGATGAGCAATTCCCGGAATATGGGTTTGCCGCACACAAGGGGTATGGAACTGCACATCATCAGCGCGCCCTCGAACAATTCGGCGCGCTGCCAATTCATCGGAAGTCATTTGCGCCGATAGCGCGATTGCTCAATCGAAAGTAATTAACAGCTTCATCCGTTACGCCAATTAGTGTCCGGCGCTCTTCTTACATTTGGGCAATGGAACCACGACTCTACAGACCACATCACCTTGGCCGAGCCGGAGAAGATGAAGCAGTTCGATTTCTTCACTCTCTTGGCTACAGAATCTGTGCTCGCAACTGGCGGGGTTCGTGTGGAGAGGTCGATGTCATTGCCCTCTCAGGTGCTGCCCCTGCCACAAGTCAGCGCAGCGCCGCATCTGAAATCAGCGCCCGTCGAGCTCACGACGAGTTTGTTTTCGTCGAGGTCAAGACCCGTAGCTCCACCACTTTCGGAGAGCCTTTCGAGGCAATCACACCCGAGAAATATCGACGGCTTTATCGATTGGCACGAGAATGGATCGCACTCAATCACCCTCGTGCTCCCTGGCGGATTGATGTCATCTTGTTACTCAAGAGCGTTCATGGTTTCGAATTGGTCCACCACAAAGGGCTCGTTGCGTAATGATCGCAATCACTCGCGCGATCTCACTCCTTGGTCTCACCGGTCACTTGATCGATGTCGAGGCCGATATCGGTAATGGCGTCCCAGGATTTACCCTCCTTGGCCTACCCGATGCATCGCTCTCTGAATCTCGCGATCGAGTTCGTTCTGCAATCACCAACTCGGGGGCGCTCTGGCCCAATAAGCGGATTACCCTCGCGCTCTCACCGGCGGCGCTACCTAAACGGGGTTCGGCCTTCGATTGTGCAATCGCATTAGCGCTTCTTGCAGCGGCGCAAGAACTCGCACTCGATCGCGTGGGTGATGCCGTCATCCTTGGCGAGCTCACCCTCGATGGTCGAATCAAATCGGTTCCGGGGATTCTTCCGGCGTTACGCGCAGCGTCGCTTCACGGATGCACCCGAGCGATAATCCCCTCTGATAACCAGCAAGAAGGCGCACTTGTTGCCGGTATCGAGATCTTGCACTTCGAGCACCTGGCACAACTGATTGACTGGTGCAAGGGTGGCGAGTACAACCCGCACACTCGCACCACCCAAATGGGCAGTGCCAACGGAGTTTGCGCACTTGACTTCGCAGATATCTCTGGTCAAGAGAGCGCAAAAGAGGCAATTGAAATCGGTGCGGTGGGGGGACATCACTTGGCGATGCTGGGGCCGCCAGGCGTGGGAAAAAGTATGATCGCCGAGCGCATTCCGACCATCTTGCCAACCCTCGGTGAGGTAGATGCATTAGAGGTCACTGCGCTCCATTCGATTGCTGGCAAGATCTCGCCAGGGGATCTCAGACCGTTGATATCCACGCCACCATTTGTCGCACCCCATCACACCATCACACGAGCCGGATTGGTTGGCGGCGGCTCCGCAGCAATCTCACCTGGGGCGTGCTCGCTAGCCCATCGCGGCATTCTCTTTCTCGATGAGGCGCCCGAAATCGCACGCCCTGTCATCGAATCGCTTCGAGAGCCTATGGAATCAGGAGAGGTTCGATTAACGCGGTTGGGGCGAAGTGCAACTTTTCCAGCCCGGTTTACCTTGGTGTTGGCATCCAACCCTTGCCCCTGTGGATGGGCGATTGGCAAAGCGCTCCGTTGCACCTGTTCGCCATTGGCTAGCCGAAAATATCGAGAGCGATTATCAGGGCCGATTCTTGATCGGATTGATCTTCGCATCGAACTTGAACCTCTCTCGCAAGCAGACTTGCTACGAACCGGCGAGTCAAGTCTGCAGATTGCCGAGCGAGTGGCTCGCGCGCGGGCCAGATCAGCTGAAAGGTTCCGTAATCATCCATGGTCGATCAACTCTGAGATCCCCGCAGTTGCGCTACGAAGTGAGTTCGCACCAGAACGAAAGGCGATCTCTCCTCTCTATCAGGCTTTGGATAACGAAGAGATCACGGTGCGAGGGTTACATAGGATCCAGCGCGTTGCCTGGAGTATCGCCGATTTACGAGGCGAGGTGGCGCCATCACACGATTCAATCAATCGGGCACTTGCCTTACATGTACGGGAGCGGTTATGAGCACAGAGATTCGTCGAATCACACCAACGGATTCCGAGTGGCCAGAACAGTTGCATGCACTGGCTGCTCCACCACGAGAGTTATATGTCAGAGGTCGCAATCTCGCTGAGATCGCCGGGATGGATGGCGATAGCGTCGCCATAGTTGGCGCGAGGAACTCCACTCACTATGGCGAGAAAGTCGCTCGTGATTTTGCTACCTACCTCGCCGCGTTGGGCTGGAGCATCGTTAGTGGCGGCGCATTTGGTATCGATTACCACGCCCACCGAGGTGCGCTGCTCATCGACGGCATCACTATTGCCGTCTTGGCAGGTGGGCTCGATGCCCCTTATCCACGGAGCCACGACGGGCTCTTTCGTGAGATTCTCGAGCGCGGCGCGCTGATCTCCGAACAACCACCTGGAGTGCGCGCTGCCAAGGGCCACTTTCTCAATCGCAATCGGATTATTGCTGGACTCAGTCGTGGAACTATCGTGGTGGAAGCCGCCTTCAAAAGCGGTGCAATTCGAACAGCTCGTGATTGTGCAGAGATATTCCGGCCAGTTCTTGCTATCCCAGGCGCAATAAATGCTCCTCAGAGTGCGGGAACAAACACTCTCATCCGCGATCGAATCGCTGAATTGGTCACTTCACCATTAGAGGCCCGCGAGATTATCATGAGAGAATTCTCTAATGAGTGATGGCATTTCTTCAGGTGAATTTCGTTCAGGATTTGTCGCGCTCGTGGGGCGTCCGAATACCGGAAAGTCCACACTACTCAATGCGTTGGTTGGCGAAAAAGTTGCAATCACTTCGACTCGGCCACAAACAACTCGGCGGGCTATCCGAGGCATAGTGCACCGCCCTCATGGACAGGTAATAGTCGTTGACACTCCTGGAATTCATAAACCAAAGACGCTCCTTGGAGAGCGATTAAACGCACTTGTTGCAGAAACCTATGCCAATGTCGATCTCATCATCTGTTGTTTGCCCGCAGATGAGGAGATTGGTCCAGGTGACAAGCGCATCATCAGTGAAATTAGCGGCTCGATCCCACTGATTGCTGTTGTCACAAAAACAGATCGAGTCGCGCCATCAACTCTCATGACAAAGCTTGAGAGTATTGGTCCGCTGGCGCAATGGCAGGAGATTATTCCGGTATCAGCGAAGAAGGATTTTCAAATCGAACTCCTCCTATCGTTGATAATTGCGCACCTACCCGAAGGACCGCCGCTCTATCCAGAGGAATTTGTCAGCGAGGAGAGCGAAACCGAGATCTATAGCGAGCTAATCCGCGAATCTGCACTAGAGCTACTCAATGATGAATTACCACATTCGTTGATGGTCACCATTGAAGAGATCTCAGTTGGTGATGATGGAAAGACGCCGATGATTTACGGCAAGATCTTCCTCGAGCGCGATAGCCAGAAACAAATCCTCCTCGGAAAATCCGGTGAACGGATCAAGGAGATTGGCACAACGGCTCGTCTGGCTATCGAGAAGCATCGTGGCGAGAGAGTATTTCTAAAGCTTCATGTAGGTGTTGAATCCGAATGGCAACGAAACCCAAGGTCTTTGGAGAAGTTCGGTTTCTAGCTCTTACTCGTAACCAGCACTGCAATTGCCGGATGAGCAGGTCGTTGACACCTCTGGCAGATTACCGTCCCACTCTCGGTGATGCTCCATGGAGTGCCACAACCGCATTGGAGCAGCGAGAGCGATGAAGACATGAGCGCAAGGTTAGGTGTCGAGGGCGTTTTCTGCCCGTTGAAAAGAAGGTGCGATGCCCCGCGCCCGATGAGCACGGGAGTGATTAGCTGCCTACCGCCTTACCCATCGCACCTGTTCGACCCGAGCGAGAGGTTGCCAAGTATGAACCCAGTAAGACCATGGGAAAGCCCACGGCCATTCCCAGGGTCACCGGCTCATTGAGCAGGATCACCCCTAAGGCGATAGCGATTGCGGTATTGGGATAAGTGACAGTCGACGCCTTTGGCGCTCCAATCATCCCAAGCAAAATGAAGAAGTAATAGAAAGCCAGCGCAGTACAGAGCAGACCCAGGGCTATGAGCGAGAGAAGCGCGCCAGTGGAGGGCATCTGGCTTGGTAGCGAACTCATCGCTGGGATTGCAAAGACGATTGCCGTGAGCGCCATAGCTAACCCATTGACGGTGACTCCGGCAACACCACTTAAATGTCGAGCAGCCATAAAAGTTGCAAAGGCATAAGAGAAAGCGCTGAAGAGAATCTTGAGCATCGCCAGCAAGTCATGACTTTCCATGAATGAATCCACGCCCACCAAGGCCACGACACCGACAAATCCGATTGCAATCCCACCTACCTGTCGTGGGTGTCGCACTGAACGATCACCGGCGATCGCCGCGAGCAGATTTGCCCAGATAGGCACAGTGGCAATAAGTAATCCTGCAAGACCAGAGCTCACCTGGCGTTGTCCATCTGAGATCAATGTCCACGGAATGAACATCTCAAAGATCGCATAGATCGCGATGTATTTATAGCTTGATCGCGGTATGCGCATCGAACCAGCACGGATTGCCAGCGGAATCAACACCAGTGCACCAATGAACACGCGCGTGAACACGATTACTGGAACCGAAAGTTCCTTAACTGCCACGCTCACGAAGAGATAGGGGATTCCCCAGAGCGCACTGACCGCTAGGTAATAGCCAATGTATCGGCCGTCAGGGTGCCTGCTCATTGGACCAAGGGTAACGGAGCGGAAAAGGAGTACCAGAAGTAATGGGCGCGCCCAGACGCACTGCACGGGTACCATTAGCACCCTGCGAAAATCTGACATTTGAGGTGGATATCCATGCGCGTTGGCGTGCTCACCGGAGGCGGGGATTGTCCTGGCCTCAATGCTGTCATTCGCGCGATTGTCCGTAAGGGCGTTAAAGAGTATGGCTACGAGTTCGTAGGTTTCCGTGATGGCTGGAAGGGCCCACTTGAGGGTTTGAGTATGGCATTGGATATCAAAAGCACTCGTGGGCTATTGCCTCGAGGCGGCACGATTCTGGGTTCATCGCGAACCAATCCCTTCGCCATCGAAGGTGGCGTCGATGAGATAACGGCGAATCTTACTTCAGCAGGAATCGATGCACTCATCGCAATCGGCGGTGAGGACACTTTGGGGGTTGCCACCAAACTTCACGGGCTCGGAGTGAAAGTTGTTGGCGTACCCAAGACAATTGATAACGATCTCAATGCCACTGACTACACCTTCGGTTTTGATACTGCAGTCAATATTGCTATGGAAGCGATTGATCGGCTGCACACCACCGCCGAATCGCACCATCGAACCCTCATCGTCGAGGTGATGGGTCGACATGCAGGATGGATTGCGCTGCACTCGGGACTTGCTGGTGGCGCTTCGTGCATTTTAATTCCAGAGGTGCCGTTCTCAATTGAGAAGGTCTGTGAATATGTCGAATCTCGATATAAATACAACTATGCACCCATCATCGTCGTAGCAGAGGGTGCGCTACCTCAGTCAGGCAGCATCATCACCAAAGATGGATCTCTCGATGCTTTCGGTCATGTGAAACTTTCGGGCATCGGTGAGTGGTTGGCACACGAGATTGAAAGCAGAACCGGCAAAGAGGCTCGGGTGTCAGTCCTTGGACATATCCAACGAGGTGGCACCCCGACCGCATTTGATCGCGTACTGGCAACGAGATTCGGACTCCATGCAATCACCGCAGTGCATGATGGCGACTGGGGGAAGATGGTCGCGCTCTCTGCAACCCAGATTGTTCGCGTGCCGCTCTCGGCAGCAACTGAGAAATTGAAACTAGTGGATCCTGCTATGTATGCAGAATCAGAGACCTTCTTCGGGTAGGGAATAGGGCGGATAACCATGAATCCAACGACATCACTCGAGAATCTCTTCGACGATTCATTGAGCGCAGCCCAGCAGCCACAATGGCCTGATCCAGTTGCGCTCCAAAAGGCGGTCGCCGAACTCAAGAGCTTCCCACCCTTGGTCTTTGCCGGTGAATGCGATGAATTAAAGAAGCGGATTGCTCAAGCTGCTCGAGGCGAGGCTTTTTGGCTCCAAGGTGGAGATTGCGCCGAGACTTTTACAGGAGCAACCGCAGATTCAATCCGTAATCGCATCAAGACGATTCTGCAGATGGCTGCAGTCTTGCAATATGGCGCCAGTCTTCCCGTCGTGAAAGTCGGACGGATGGCAGGTCAGTTCGCAAAGCCGCGGAGCAAAGATAGTGAGACTCGAGATGGCCAAACCTTACCGGCATATCGAGGTGATGCTGTCAACGATCTAGCTTTCGATCAAGTGTCCCGAACTCCCGATCCACAACGACTAGTTCGGGTGTATCACACCTCAGCGATGACACTTAATCTCGTCCGCGCATTTACTCAAGGTGGTTTTGCCGATCTGCGACGAGTCCATGAGTGGAATAAGGGCTTCATTCGAGATGCAGCATTTGGTGAGCGGTACGAGCAGATGGCAAACGAAATCGGACGGGCGCTGGCCTTTATGAAATCTGCGGGTATCGACGCCGACCAATTCCGCTCGGTTGATCTCTTCTCAAGTCATGAAGCTCTCATCCTTGAATACGAGAAGGCGCTGACGCGAATAGATTCTCGAACCGGTGATGCCTACGATGTGTCAGCTCATTTTGTATGGATTGGCGAACGGACCAGACAACTTGATGGCGCTCATGTCGACTTCTGCGCGAAAATTCGTAATCCCATCGGAATCAAAATTGGTCCAAAAGCTACAGTCGACGAAGTATTGGCGCTGATTTCCCGACTCGATCCGGAGCGCGAGCCAGGGCGGATCACGCTCATCACGCGGATGGGTGCCGGCGTCATCAGAGCGGCGCTACCCGCGCTCGTTCAAGGAGTTCGGGATTCCGGTGCCGAGGTGCTGTGGGTCTGCGATCCGATGCATGGCAATACCTACGAGGCGCCCAGCGGATACAAGACTCGGAAATTCGATGATGTTCTCGATGAAGTCCGCGGCTTCTTCGAGGTGCACCGGAAGTTGGGAACCCATCCCGGTGGCATCCATATTGAGCTCACCGGCGACGATGTCACCGAGTGCGTAGGTGGCGGCATGGAGATATCCCACGAGGATTTGGCCTCCCGCTATGAGACTGCCTGCGATCCACGGCTTAATCACACTCAATCACTCGAACTTGCCTTCCTCGTCGCTGAAATGTTGCAAGCTCGATAACCTCAGAGTAGTTATTAGCGATGAGTGGACTCTCGTATTCGGTGGCACGAACGCCCATCGGGTCACTCTTTCTCATAAGCGATGAGCAGATAATCGTTGGCGCAGGCTTCTCGAGTATCAATGCATTACGGCAGCGACTTTCTGATGTCGACAAGGTTCGGCCTCTTCACAAGAGCAGTGAGTTGAGTTGGCTGACTGAGATGGTTGCAGCGTACTTCGATGGCGATGTTGGAATCTTTGATCGCGCAGGCCTAAAGGTGCGCCAACCAGGTAGCGAATTCAGCCAAAGAGCGTGGCGGGCAATCCGTAAGGTTCGTGCAGGCACGATGATGAGTTATGCCCAGTTAGCCGAACAGGCTGGGTCACCGGCAGCGGTTCGAGCAGCCGGCAGCGCGTGCGGTCGAAATGTCATCGCGCCGCTGATTCCGTGCCATCGAATCATCCGAAGCGATGGCACGCTCGGTAATTATGGCTACGGTGCCGAGAAGAAGAGTTGGTTACTACGGCACGAGGGCGCTATCGATTAATCTGATCGTTAGTTTGTCGGATTTGCATAAAAATCATCGCAGCAAAGATCAATGTGCCACCGATGAGCGCTCGCAGGGTAAGGCTTTCTTGGCCAGCAATCACGGCAAAGAGCGCGGCGAAGACCACCTCGAGTGTGAGTACGACCGCGACTATCGTGGCATCCATCTTCGATTGCGACCAAGTCTGAACAAGGAATGCGATAGAGGTTGCAAGTAAGGCCGTGAAGATTGTTGCTTTCCATTCTTGATCGGTATTGGGTAGTTCATACCCATCGTCGATGATCGCAAGTATCGATGAGAGCAACGCAATCGTCCCAAGTTGGACTACGGTCAGGGGATAGGTGGCGAATTTCCCTGACCAACGCCCTAATCCCAGGATATGGAGCGCAAAGAAGAGTGCACTGAGCAGCACCGAGAGTTCGCCGAGTCCGATGGTGAATCCTTTGAGCGAGAGGAGCGCCAGCCCAATGGTGGCCATGGCCACACCAATCCATTCATTTCGAGTGACATGGGTCTTGAGGAAGAGCGCGCCGAGAATTGGAGTGAGGACGACATATAAACCGGTAATAAAACCTGTTGTTGCCGCCGTAGTGAGATCCAAACCAATGGTTTGAAAGAGATAACCAGAGCCAAGAAAGAGTCCTAAGAGAGCACCCTTGCTGAGCATCTCTCGAGAAATCTCCTGAAGTACTCGTGGCTTGAAAAGAATCAGGGCGAAGGTAGCGATGATGAATCGAGTAGCAAGGAAGTCATCGACGCTCTGCCCTTTGAGGGCATCTTTCATAAGCACGAAGGAGGCACCCCATACGGCAGCAACCGAGGTGAGCGCGATGAGCGCAAAAATCTGAACCCGTCGGGTCATCCGCGCAACTTTCTCAGGATCTTCACTTCGCTGCCATGTTCGGGCTCCTCGCCTGGAGTCTCAAGAATAAATGGGACGCCTACCATCGATGGGTGATGCATCAAGGTTTCAAATGGTTTCTCACCGATGTGCCCCTTACCAATCGATTGGTGGCGATCTTTGAGCGCTCCACAGACATCCATGGAA
>Ga0129336_10003224_pt1 | contig 10083 bp, 4 predicted proteins | sample CPB6_02_DNA_FD_96878 | JGI IMG/M metagenome (GOLD analysis project Ga0129336, IMG submission 96878) | Freshwater to marine salinity gradient microbial communities from Chesapeake Bay, USA - CPBay_Sum_0.6_0.2_DNA | ecosystem: Environmental > Aquatic > Marine > Coastal | place: USA: Chesapeake Bay...
AGTATGATAGTGAAAATGTACTTTATCAATCAGGTTCCATTTACCTTTGATGAACTACCTGATGGACATTTACAAGACGAAGAATTAAAAAGATTAGCAGATAAAGAAAGGTCGTTTGAACCAGAAGACTTATACAGAAGTTCTTTCTATCTTATAGATGAAGAGGCACACCCTTGCATGTTTCCGATAGAATTGGAAAACCCAGAAGATATGCCAGATATGGATTTTTATTGTGATGAGGAAGATTTAATGGGATAAATAAAAGATAATGAGACTCAGTAAAGAGAAAAATGCCGTTAAATAAGCTTGAGAATTTTATAAAGAATACAGAAGGACGTATTCTTTATGTTAATCCCAATGACCTTGATGCTACTGATGGTGTTGAAAATCAAGGTAACTCATTAACAAAACCCTTCAAGACAATCCAAAGGGCACTAATTGAGTCGGCTAGATTCTCATATTTGAGAGGAAACGATAATGATATCACTGAGAAAACTACTATTCTCTTGTTTCCTGGTGAACACTTAGTTGATAATAGACCTGGATATGCAATCAAAGATAATGGTGGTGTAGCAACTGCTGTCACTCCCTCTGGAACTGAGGTTTTTGCGGGATCTGAACTATCATTAACACTGAATAGTAATTTTGACCTCACACAAGAAGATAATATTCTCTATAAGTTCAATAGTATTCACGGTGGAGTTGTTGTACCAAGAGGTACTTCAATTGTTGGTCTTGATTTAAGAAAGACAAAAATTAGACCAAAATACGTTCCAAACCCAACAGATTCTGCTGCACCGACTAGTGCTATTTTTAGAATCACTGGTGCATGTTATTTTTGGCAGTTTTCAATTTTTGATGGCAATGAACTAGGTCTTGTTTATACAGATCCAAGAGATTTCTCTACAAATAATCAATCTAGACCAACATTTTCACACCACAAACTTACCTGCTTTGAATATGCAGATGGTGTAAACTTACCATCTGGTTATGCTATTACTGACCTTGACATGTATTACAGTAAGGTCAGTAATGCCTTCAACAGGGCATCAGGAAGAGAAATTGATCAGAAATACCCAGCCGAAGCAGATTCTTTTGCAAAGCAAAGACCAGAGTGGGAAATTGTTGGTGCATTTGCAGCAGATCCTATCGCAATTTCAACTATTATTTCTGGCGATGGTGCCACACCAGGAACAGTAGTAACAGTTACTACACAAGTTCCACATGGTCTGACCGCAGGAACTCCGATTAAGATTCGTGGAATTAATGTTAATGATTATAATATCTCAACAAAGGTTGCTCAGGTAGTTAGTGATACTGTATTTACATATGCTCTTTCAAATGTAAGAGCAAACCTTCCTGCTGGTCCTGCCGCTGGTCTTGCACCTGGCGCAACAGCAGCAGTTATTATCGAAACTGATACTGTTTCGGGTGCTTCACCATACATCTTCAACTGCTCACTGAGATCAGTTTGGGGTATGCAGGGTATGCACGCCGATGGAAGCAAGGCAGCAGGTTTCCGTTCGATGGTTGTTGCACAGTTTACTGCAATCTCGCTGCAAAAGGATGACCGTGCGTTTGTAAAATACAATCTATCAAACAGAACCTATGATAGTATTGCTATTACAAAAGTAACTGGTGAAGCTCTTTCTTCGGAATCATCATCAATCAACCAAGCATTTGTGTATCACTTAGATCCAGATGCAATTTATAGGAATGGATGGGAAACAACTCACATCAAGTTTACGAATGATGCGTTCATTCAGATTGTTTCTGTATTTGCTATTGGATTTACAAGACACTTTGAATCTAGAAGTGGTGGAGATGGATCTATTACCAACTCCAACTCTAACTTCGGTCAAATCTCACTATCTGCTGACGGATTTAAGGCAGAGGCATTCGACAAAGATAACAAAGGATATATTACATCTATTGTTGCTCCAAGAGCAATTGTTGGTGAAGACTCAACAATTGAGTGGGTTCAGTTTGACGTTACAAAAACAAATTCAGTTGCTATCAACAACCAACTTTATCTGTTGGGTTACACTAATGAGGATATTGCACCACCAATTATCTCTCAGGGATATCGAATTGGTGCAAGAATGGGTGATAAGGTCTATGTCAATGGATATAGCGCAAATATCCTAATGACCAATGGTCCTATCGTTTCACCAGCAACAACAATTTCTGGTTCTGATAGTTCAACAAAAATCTACTCAGCATCATTACAAAATAATAGTAATGGTACAGTTTATACAATTCCTTCTGGACATACTCTTAAAAACGGAGAATCAATAAGAGTTTTCAGTGAGACTGGTGATTTGCCCGAAGGTCTTGAAGAGAATATTTTATACTATGCCATAACTTCTGAAAAGAAAACAACTCTTGGGGCAACTCAAATCCAGATTGCTTCTTCCAGAACTAATGCTTCTGCCCAAACGCCCCTAGCAATCACAAGTTATGGTGGTGTTCAAATTAGAATTGAAAGTAGAGTTTCTGATAAGGAAGCAGGTGAATTAGGACATCCAATTCAATGGGATCCTAATCAAGGACAATGGTTTGTTCATACAAATGGAAACAGTGAGTTATATCAATATATTACTACTCTGACAACACCAGAAACTGATATCTCTTATGTTCTAAGAAAAGAAGATGATAGAAGTTTAGATGAAAAGATTTATAAACTTCGTTTTGTAGTACCAAAAGAACTAGTAAATGGCAGAGCACCAAGTGAAGGATTTGTAATCCAGGATTCTAGTTCAACAACAGTCAGAGAAAACTCAGATTTTACTCTAACTACACTTTCAACATCAGATTACGATTATAATAGAAATCCAAGATTCATTGCGTCTTGTACATATGATTCAGTTGGAGAACTAGTTACTATAAGATCTGATGCTACTCATGATCTTAAAGTTGGTGATAAGATCATTGTTAATAATGTTATTAGTACAACTAATGCTACTGGAACTGATAATGTAGGATTTAATGGTACATTTACTGTAAGTTCTGTCACAAACGACAAAACCTTTACATATAGTTCTGTTGACGTATTTGGTACAACACACAATCCAGGAACATTCACAAGTAATGTTCATGTAAGATCAAAAGATCTTCCTAGATTTACTAGAAATGATATTCTTGAAAACTTCTATGTTTATAGAGCAGAAGTAATTACTCCTTACATTTACAATGTTCAGGATGGTGTTTATTATCTCTATGCTCTGAACTGTGGAAATTCTGTTCTATCTGAATTTACAACCTCTAAGTATTCTCAAAAAGTAACAGATCTCTACCCACAACAAGATAGGGATAATTACCAAGACAACCCAGCAGCAACAACAACATTTGCCAAGAGATTCCCTCTCGGTGATGTTTCCACAAATGATCTCAAGAGAAGCTTAACAAGAGAGACAGTAGATAGATTTGTAAATGCATTCTCTCATGGTAAAAAGATTAGCAGTGTAGTTGATAGTGGCACTTCTGCCGTAATTACTTTTGATAGTGAGCACCAATTAGCAGGTGTTAAGCAGTATACTACTCTAAATGGTGGTTCTGGACATGTCAATGGCACTTATTATAACGTTAAATTGTTTAATAGCAATGCTGCACCATCATCTGCTGTTTGGGATGGCGCTACTGCAAATGTAACTGTTAGTGGCGGTGCGGTAACATCAGCAACAATTGTTGAGTCTGGATCTGGTTATACTAATGCAGAACAACTGTATTTTGATAGTAGTGTTATTGGCGGAACACCTCAGGCAAATATTGTTGTCAATACTGCTGGAATTTCGACAGCAGTAGGTAACTATGTTCAGGTTACTGGTATTGGAACAACTGCTGGTGGATATTATAGAATTACAGATACATCTAATAAGAGTGCTATCTCGATTGCAAAAACAACTGGTGATGCTACAATCGTAGCAAATCAGTACGCAATCAATCTTGGTCCAGCAGTTACAATTTCTCAGACCGCATATAATAGCACTACCAAGATTGCAACATACCAGTCACTAAGTTCTCCTCACGGACTCCTTGCAGGTAATGCACTCAGAATTTTAGATAATAGTAATAATAATCTTGGCGATTACGTTGTTAATAACGTTAATAACGCTAATGAGTTCACCGTTAAAGTACCAAGTTCACTTACAACTGCTAGATGGTCATTAAAACATGGCATGTCAGCAAATAGTGCAAGTGCAGATAACCTTGGTGAAAATCTAGGTGTAAGATCTCTTGCAATCTTTGACAATGAAACCTTAATTCTTGGTCAATCTATTACCAGCGAAGAGCAGTTTATTGTCGATCTTCCTGGTGCTGGAATCGGAACAGCAAGTAGATTCCCACTTGGATCATACATTCAGATTGATAATGAGATCATGAGAGTTAAGTCCAGCACTCTTACTGGTGCTGGATCTAATGAAATTGAAGTAATTCGTGGTTCAATGGGAACAATCATTGAGTCCCACAGTAATGGTTCACTGATTAAGAAGATTAAACTGACACCAGTTGAATTCCGTAGACCTTCTATTATTCGTGCATCTGGTCATACATTTGAATATCTTGGTTATGGTCCTGGTAACTATTCAACAGGTCTTCCACAGGTTCAAGTTAAAACTCTATCGGAGAAAGAAGACTTCCTAGCACAAGCACAAGAAACTTCTTGCGGATCTGTTCTCTACACTGGTATGAACAGTGATGGTGACTTCTATATCGGAAACACCAAATATTCTGCACAGTCTGGCGAGCAAATAACATTCGATGTTCCTACACCAACCATCACTGGTGAAGATCCCAACAGACTGAGTGTTGTATTTGATGAAGTTATTGTTAAAGAGAGAATCCTCGTCGAGGGTGGCAACTCTGGTCAGATTCTATCTCAGTTTGATGGTCCCGTCACCTTTAATGGTGATGTTAGAATGAATCGTCAGTTAGTTCTTAATGATAACCTAAGAGTTACTGGACACATTGAAATAAAAAATACCACAGAATCTACAAATTGCACGACTGGTGCTCTCATTGTTGCTGGTGGTGTTGGTATTTCTAAGAGACTTAATGTTTGTGGAGATGTTAAGTTTAGTTCAACAACAGCATCTACATCAACAACAACAGGTTCTCTAATTGTCGGTGGTGGAATTGGTATTGGCGGAAGTGTAAACATTGGTGGTTATGGCGTAATTGGTGGATATTCAACAGTTGGAAGTGATCTATCTGTTGGAAGAAATCTTACTGTTACAGGACTATCAACCTTTACTAACACTGCCGACTTCAACGGTGGTGCAACAATTGACAACATTAGAATTGGAATTGCTGGTGACAATGAGATTGACACTTCAACTGGAAACCTCACTATTGATTCTGCTGGTGGTACAACTACCATTGATGATAACCTAGTTGTTAACGGAACACTCTCACTAACTGGTAATGTAGCAATTGATGGAGCACTGACAGTAACTGGTGACATTACAGCCTTCTATACTTCTGACCAAAGATTGAAGGATAATGTAGTTGCCATTGAAGATCCTCTTGCTAAGGTACTCTCAATCAGCGGTAATACATATGATTGGAACAAAGAGTCTGGTAAAGAAGGGCATGATGTTGGTGTGATCGCTCAGGAAGTCATGGAAGTGCTTCCAGAAGCGGTTACAACAAGAGATAATGGTTATCTTGCTGTTGACTACCAGAGAATTGTTCCACTTCTTGTTGAAGCAATCAAAGAACTTTCTCAGAAGGTTTCTGATTTAGAAAATAAACTCAACAAATAAATAACTAAAAACCAACAAGATGGCGAATATTAGAAAGCAGTTTAACTTTCGTAATGGTGTCCAAGTTGATGATGATAATCTAGTCGTTAGTTCTGCCGGACTGGTTGGAATTGGAACAACAATTCCAACCGAATCCTTGGATGTTCGTGGAACGGCAAAGGTAGTTGGACTAGTAACTGCAAATCAAGTCTTTACTTCTGATTTAACTGCAACCAATGCATCTATAACCAGTTTAACACTGGGTCAATCTATCATTGGTGGAGGAGTTAGTATCAGTAGTGGAATTGTCACTGCTTCTGCTTCTGGTGTGGTAACATATTATGGTGATGGTGGTAGACTTTTAAATCTACCTACATCTCAATGGTTAGATGTTGACGCGGGATTAGGATTTACATCAATCTATGCACAAGGATATGTTGGTGTAGGAACGATTGATCCAAGATTCTTATTCCAAATTTCTGGAAATACAAGCACAACAGTAGTTGGATTCACCAGTGGCGTAGGATTTAGTTCAGAAGGAAATATTTTAGCGACAGGTATTGTAACTGCTTATAAGTTTTCTGGAATTGCATCAGCCTTAACCGAACTTAATGCAAGCAATATTGCTTATGGAACAATCAGTAATGATAGAATACCTACATTATTGAATTCAAAAATGCCAGCAAACATTAGTGTTTCTGGTATTATTACCGCAACTGGTGGATTTATCGGCACCGTTGCTGGTAATCTTTATGGAAACTTAACTGGAAATGTAACTGGCAATCTAACAGGTAATGTAACTGGTATTGCATCTACTGCCAGATCTTTAACTGGTAATCCAGATATTGTAGTCAATAATGTTACTGCAACTTCGATTGCTGTTACAAGTATTAGTGCTTCAAGTATTGGTTGCACCACTATTAACTCAACTGGAATTGTAACAGCAATTTCTGGTATAAACATTGGAGTGGGTGGAACAACAATTACATTGTCAACTAGTGGTAATGGAAGAATCGGAATTGGTTCTGCACTACCCAACAGAGATATTCAAGTAATAAAATCAGGAACTTCTTCTGTTGAATTAATTGGATCTAGTCAATCTGAGATTATTCTTGGACAACAAAGAACATCTGTTTTAGGTATTGGCGATAGTACAGCGGTTATTAGATTTGGAAATGCCGAAAGAACATTCGATCTAATCAATGGCGATAGTGGTAATTTTAATTACTATCTACATACGACTCAACCAGTTGCTGGTATTGAAACTGGATCTTTCAACTGGATTTATGGTCAAACCAATGCAGAGTTAATGACTCTGACTTATGGTGGTAGGTTGGGAGTTGGAAAAACAAATCCAGATCACACTCTCCATGTTGTTGGAACTTCAACAATAACTGGAAATTCCAATTTTGGTGGAAACGTGATAATCAATGGTGATGCAACTATCAATGGAACCCTTACATCTTCGGGATCAATTACGTTACCATCAAATATTGAGAATACAAATATCTCAAACGGGTCTGGCATTTCGACATTCTATAATCTTTATGCCACAAACATTTTTGCAGGAATTGGATCTGTTGGAATTGGAACCACCAATCCAATCACAGATCTTGATGCAAAAGATGGTTTTGGATTATTTAAGAGCATAGGAATTGGAACAGATCAAGTTGCATCACCCAATAATCTCTCTGTTTCTGGAACAATACTATCAGACAGTGTTGGAATTGGAACTACGACAACAACAGCAGATCTAGGTGTTTATGGAAGTATTGATGTGTACCCTCCCGCAGGTGGAACAGCATCAAGCATATACATGTATTCTGCAAACATTGATCTTGATGAAAATACAACCGTTGGTATAGGATCTACCCTAGGAAGAGCATCCCTAGATTTCAGTGGTGCTGGTAAGGGTGTATTTGGTGGCGTGGGAGCATTTATGATTCTCCCAACAGTTACATCTGCCGAGAGATCTTCATTAGAGGCAACTCCTGGCGGAATAATATACAACTCAACTGCAAATGAATTCCAAGGTTCAGTTTCTGTTGGTGTTAATACTTCTTGGGTAAACATTGGTATTCAAACTGCCTCTGTAAATTCCAATGCGGTTAATGTATCAGGAATTGTAACGGCAACGAATGGATTTATCAGTGGTGTTGGAACTGCCGTTCAAATCACAACTGTTGGAAATACACTAGTATTCACAGTTCCTGGTGTAGGAACTACATCACTCACCTTATTCTGATAAAAATATGTCAGTATCAGTTGTAAAGTATGGTCCTTATTTTAGTAGTGGATCAATTTCTTTTAGTCAATTAAGAAATAATTTCACTGACGATCAACCTGGATTTGGGCAACAAATTAGTGCTTCTCAACTGAGAAGAAATACTGATCTTACAAAAGAAAATCCCATTGTACCAGACTCTACTGAAAATGAGGGCATAACAACTGGTAACAATCTGAGTTTATCGCAATTTAGAAACTCGATTAAAAGATACGTCGCTACTCAAAGCGGAACTGATGATAACTCATCATTCCCAGGTGAACCTGGATTCAGAATGGGTAGATATGACTCTGCTGGAAAAGGAATTGACTGGTCTGGTGGTGGGTACTTTGGAAGAGATGGACAAGGTGGTGGTGTAACTGGCAATCTTACTAAGAATGTTCAGAAAGGTATTGTTATTACAGGAACTTGTGGAAGTGTCAGACCTGGACTTGCTGGGGCACAAATGGCACCGATTGTTCAGGTTCACAATGTTAGGATTGATGTTTCTGGTTCAATTCTTGGATATGGTGGTAGAGGTGGTGGTAGAGGTGGACCAGATCCATCTGGTGAAGATGGTGCAATCGCATTGAATTTGGGAAATATTGGATACAATAACAGAGTTCTAGTTGGATCTGGTTGTAGAATTTATGGTGGTGGTGGAGGAGGAGAAAGAGGAAAAACTGGTGACAATGGTCGTAATGGAAGATGTTATCAAACAACCACAGTAGGTGGTGGTTGTGACTGCCCAAATTGCCCAGGTGGATGGATAGAAACAAGAGGTTGTTATAATGGTTGGCACTGTGGAAGAAGAAGTGTTACTCGCAGATGGTCTCAATGGTGGGAGTCACGAGGAGATAGTAAGTATAAGGATTGTAAATTAGAGTACACCACGAATGGTGGAATAGGTGGAATAGGTGGAAGAGGAGGAAACGGAAGGGGATATAACAATCAAAGCGGATCTCTTAGTGGAGAAGCTGGATCGGCAGGAACAGCAGCGCAAGGTTGTTACAATGGTGGAAGTCCAAGTCCTTCTGCTGAAAATGGATATACTGGTGAAACAGGTGGTAATGGTGGAGATTGGGCACAGAATGGTGCAAACACTAACAATAGTGGAAACGGTGGATCTGCTGGAAGAGCGATTGCAAAAGATGGCGGTAATAGATATGAAATTTATGGATCTGTTAACTCAAACACTGTTAAAGGAAGCATCTACTAGTCACAATAAATATTTTTAGTTATTGGTTATTGAATGGTTGATGTTTTAATTAGAGAGAATTATTTTGAAGATCCAGATTTAATTAGAAAAATAGGTCTCTCAAAAAAAGATTATAGGACTGACAATTCAATTGGAGATTATGGGTGGAGGGGTTATAGAACTCTTCCACTGAGAGGATTTGATGAAATATGTCCATGCTGCTGCCAGAAAAAACAATTTTATTCACCAGAAGATGAAATTAGTTTAAGGCAAACGAGAGACATTTTTAATCTTTGTCGTGATCACTATAAATTGGATGAGAAAATCTCAGAAGAATTAACGATCACTTCTTATTTTCATATCACCACAGAAGAAACTCGAAAGGCATTTGCAGATTTCTGGGAAGATAAGTTACATAGAGATGACCTTTGTATTGTTGCAGGAGTAGTATACTTAACACCAGATGCTCCACTTAGTGCGGGTACTGTTGTTCTAGATGCAAAGAACAATAAATTTATAAACATAGATAATGTTTATAATCGGTTGGTTGCATATGAATCCGATAAATTACATGCACTTGCGGATGTTTTTGGAGAAACCAAAGAAACTGGAAGAATGACTTATACATTCTTCATACACAGACTTAGAGACAGCCTTTACCTGAACTAATGATAAAAGTTATTGATAATCTTTTAACTCCATCATACTTAAAGAATTTGCAGGAACATTTTTTAAGTCAAAACTGCGAATGGTATTTTAATGACAACCTAACTGGTGATGAATCTTATGACAAGATAGGATCTTTTGGGTTAGTTAACAAATTACATTGGCATGGATATTTTACAGGGACACAAACTAGTTTTTTGATTAAGGCATTA
>Ga0129336_10003226_pt1 | contig 10080 bp, 10 predicted proteins | sample CPB6_02_DNA_FD_96878 | JGI IMG/M metagenome (GOLD analysis project Ga0129336, IMG submission 96878) | Freshwater to marine salinity gradient microbial communities from Chesapeake Bay, USA - CPBay_Sum_0.6_0.2_DNA | ecosystem: Environmental > Aquatic > Marine > Coastal | place: USA: Chesapeake...
AGTTGCACCACGCGGACCTGTAATACCCGTGGGGCCGGTGCTGCCCCGAGGGCCCGTAGGACCCGTGCCACCCACCAAACCTTCTGGGCCGGTGGGGCCGGTGGGGCCGGTTTCGCCGCGGCCGCCCGTGGGGCCTTCAGGGCCCGTAGCGCCGCGGGGGCCGGTTGCTCCAAGCCCGCCTTCAACACCGGTGGCACCTGTTGGGCCCTCAATGCCGGTGGCACCTGTCTGGCCCAGTTGTCCGCTAGGACCCGTAGGCCCCGTTGAACCGCGGGGGCCTGTAATGCCAGTAGCACCAGTGGGGCCGTAAGGGCCGGTGAGACCGCGAGGGCCCGTGGGTCCGTCAATCCCCGTTGCACCACGGGGACCACTGATTCCGGTGGGGCCTTGCAGGCCGGTGCTGCCTTGGGGGCCCGTTACTCCAGTGCTGCCTTGAGGGCCGGTTGGGCCCGTAATGCCCGTTGGGCCTTGGATGCCGGTGGCACCAGTGCTGCCGTTGATGCCGGGAGTGCCTGCTGCTCCAGTTGCACCGGTGATGCCGATGGGGCCGGTGGCACCAGTGGCGCCGGTTTTGCCGGGTGTGTTGACCTCAATGACTTCCGGCCCTGGAACCGAAAGCTCAATGACGTTGGCTTGGACTTCGCTGACGACAACCTCAGTCTCTTGAGGTTCGACGTTGATGTAAATATCAGACATCAGCTCCCCTCAGGTTCCGTGTACCCCTGACTGGGACGCACAATTCCTTCGAGGTAGTAGGTCCGTAGACCGTCGATTTCGCTGATCAGCATTACGTCGTAGTACGCCTCCGTAGGCAATATCTCGGTTACGTCGTAAGCCAGCGTCAAAACCACGTTGCCCTCGGCTTCGTCTGCGGTATCAACGGTGAAGTCGCCGTATTTTGTCGTGCGGCACTTGTCCCAGACCTGCGCCAGCACCTCGTAGTCGCTTAGGTCGATGGGGTCGCCCTCGCTCGTCTTGAACGTCAAGTTCAACTGGTAGTCAGCGCGGCGCTGAGGGCGGATGTTGTAGGTGCCTGGGTTCATGGTCCTAGATTCCCCGCTCAGCAGTTGCCTGGAGCAACAGGATTGGCACAGTCTGTTGTTGGTGCTGGGTTTGTGCGAAGCACCAGCCGCAACTGATGCTTGGGGCCGGCCCCCTCAGGCACGGTCACCACATCAACCGTGGTGCCCGGATACGCCTCAATGACCGCAGCCGCCAAAGGCTCTAGGTCAATCGCCTCGCTCCAGTCCACCAAAAAAGCAGTCCAGCTGCGGAATGCCGCTTGATTGCTGTACTGGTTAATCGGAGCAAGGGCGGCATCACGCAACAGCACCAGCTCAACGCCGGTGACAGTGGTGCCGGGTGTGGTGCGCTCACCGCTGGAACGCACTGAAACCGCAGGGGTCTCCGCACCGTTCGGCAAGGTGTACACACCAAGACCATCCACCAGCAGCGTCTCTAGTTCGGTTCGCAGCTGGAGGATGTCCATAATCCTAGTTTTCCAGCACCAGCAGCAAACCTGCCTCCACGTAACCCGCCAATTTGCGCTGGGGCAGGCGGACCGTATACGTCATCAGGGGTTTATCGAGATCCCGTAGCCGTATCGGTTTGTCGATGTATTCGCCGACCGCCACCAGTCCGGCCCGGATGTTACGGCCTTCCCATTTGGGCGCCAGCACCCACACTGCATCGTCGTCGCTGTGCAAAGCCCGCACCGCAGGGATTGCTCCAGCCTCGTTGGCCTGGGCAATGACTTGCGACCATGCGGCCATTGCCGTTGGAGGCAGCAGGCCCTCGTGGCGCAGCCCCAATGCAACGGCCACCACCTCGGCTGGTAGCTTCACGTCGTCGGACTTACCCGCTTGGAACATGGCGAAGTCCATGGCGCTGAACGGCTTGGACTTCTTGGGGTCGCGGTTGATGTTGGCCAGCAACGCCATGTGCTGCGCCTGAGGTAGCTCCAGCAGAGCAGCCTTCTCACGGCGGATTCGCTGGAGGTGGCGCCATGCACGAAGCACCACCGCACGCAGCTGCTGCGAAAACGTGGTGACGTGGAACTGAGCCGGGAAGCCGGAGGCTAGGTCGTAGAAGATCTCTTCCCAGTCCGTTTCGGAGCGCTCGTAGCTTCCGGCTGCGGCTTTTTTAGCTCTTCCTCAGTCACAGGTTGAGACTCAAGATTCTCAGCCTCTTGCTCCTCTTGGACCAAAGCCCAAAGGTCTTGGAAGAGTTTGCGGGGCATGGTGCGGGTGTCGTCCAGGCTCCAGTCCTTGAGGTTGAGGCGGCAACGGAGAAGGGCGGTGACGCTGGCTTCCATGTTGCGTTGGCCCGCAGCCGTGTAGATCCGGGCTACCTCCTCAATGCGTTCGGCGTGGCGGGCACGGATCTCGTCCGCTTTTTGCTCCAGCTCCCGGCCGCTGACTGCCGATTCAATGATGTGGAACGCCTCGCTAAGGGAGATGTTTTCTTCCTTGGCGATGGCATCGGCAATGCGGGCTCCAGCTACAAAGCTGCTTTGTTCGGTGGCAAGGAGTTCGGCGGAGATGGCGGATTCGCCAACGGTGATGCCGCCCAACACCGGGATTTCAAGGATGCCTACAGATTCGTTGCCAACACGGCGTAGTTCCTGTTGGGGTGGAGCAACGATGAAGGGCAGCTTGCTCACGAAATCGTATTGCGCTGTTCTGTCACTGTACTAGAAACTTGGCGTACTGTAGTACTTACGGTCTTGTTGGCCGAAAGTCGCTTCAGCAAAGCTGCTTGATTTGCAGCGGTGCGAAGGGCTATGGACTCCAGCAGGACTTCTTTGCTCATTTTCCGAAGGGGGCGTATATGTACAACGTATCGTAAAAAGTGGCTAGGCCAATCCGCAGGAATACATCGGGGGCTGCACTGGTGTTGTTGGCAGGACCGTAGGTGTCCACAAATCTATTGAGGATTTCAAATTTTCCGTTTGGGGGTAGGCTTGTTGCTACCTCAAGGTCATAGCTGCCTTGTATGCGGAGTTTGGCCGTTCGTCCTATGCCATTTAATACCCCCGAATAAGGTTGATCTTTTCCTACATCACCACGTACAACAAACGTAGCTTGAAGTGTTCTTGACTCGGCTGCTATGTAAAGAGCACCAGTCTTATTGTTGTATGTGATGCCGTTCAGGGTTGGGTCGATGGCGCGATCCAGTGAGCCCGTTTCTCTGTAGATGGCTGCTCGTGGATCGTCTTGGTACATGTTGGCGACAAAGCCTAGGCGGTCCGAGGTGCTTAGTAACCTAGCCGGTGGCGTTGTACTTTTTACAGAGGAGTCTTGGGACTCGCTCAACGTGTAGACACGAGAAGAATAGGTGTTGTCTGTATTGTTGAATCTTATGTACAACGCACTTACTACTTTCGTTGCTCCGTCGATCCTAGCAGTAGTGGAAGTTATTGTTGGTTTTATTATGTTATAGATGAAGACGTAGGAGAGGTAAGTGTGCTCTGCATCTCCGCTATGCAACGACAGGAATATGGTTATCCTGGAATGGAAAGTCTTTAATGGAAAGTTTGTAACTTTTCCTGCTGTAAAATACTCTAATATGACGTAAGGTATCGTGAAGCTGTACGGGCTATATGCATTTATACTTACAAGAGGCTGATATATGTTTGGATTGGCGGGCGGCAATTCATACTTAAATATTTTAGGGTCTAGTGAGGCACTTTGGTAATAAACCAAGTTGCCTGTTTCAAGGAAAATGGTGTTGTAAAAAGAGCCGTAAAAAGATATAAGAGATGCGGTATCCAGCAGCAGTAAGCCTGCTTCGTATTTGTTTTTTGGCCGGTTAGCGGTGGGGGAACGATCTGTTTTTGTATTGGGTAAAGCGCCTGGCGTTTCTTGTGGGTTTGCTGCCTTGGCCGCTTTGGTGGCTTTTTGCTCCAGCTGCTTGTTGGCCTTGCGGTCGTCTAATGCTTGTTGGTTGGCGGCAGCTCGGGTCTTGTTGTCTTGGAGTAGACGCTGATCACCGATCGTTACGTTGATCTGCGTGCTCATCAGTCATCGGTCGCCAAGGTAATCCGATAAATGATGCTTGCCCCATCCACCAAAGTCACCGAGGGGGTTTCAACGATGATGCTGTGGAGGGTTTCCTCGTAACCGTCGTCAATCACGGTGTACACAGTGTCGTAGGTGAGGGAGCCACCGCTGGCCTGGAACTCGGCATTGATGACTGGCATCTCGTAGCGGAGATCCGTGGAGTCCCAGCTGCCCGTACCGATGAAGCCTTCGACGCGGGTGTAGCCATTGCCGCTCAGTTCTTCGGCGTCCCACTCGGCCACAGTGCTGTTTGCGGTCAGGCCCGAGGCGCCGTTCAGTGCCAAGCAAATGCGATAAGGCAGACCCTCGTAGGCCGCAGCGGCTAGACGCGCCAGCTCCGCTTGGCTGATGGTGGTCGTAATTGCCATGCAGGCTCCTCTACAGTACTAGGTTACCCAAATGTAGCCTAAATTTCCTCAAATGTCTGGTCTGGCTCGTACATATACGTAAACTTAAACGGGAATGCGTAATTAGGGTCTGTACTAGATACCGTAATGCCGGAATCTAGTTTTATGACGCCTATAAATTTGTTGGTATCTGTGTATGTGTATACAGTATTTTGCTGGGGTGGAGTGTCTATTTCGTTTGCAAATACTGCGATGTGGGTAAATGTGTATGAACCCGCTTCTGGAGGTGTAAATACAAATTCAGTTACGTTGGAATAACCGACTTCTGTGCCGCTTGTTGTAACTGCGTAATCTGTGCCATCAAACGTAACCGTGTACGAAGCGGTGCGGGGTGTGTACGTGTAAGTGGGTACAAACGATATTGTGCTGTAACGGTTTATGCGGTAAGTAGACCAACCGCTCCAGCCGGCTTCAAAGTCGGGCTCAGTGCCCGTAACGTTTAGTAGTTCGGCTAAAAAGCTGGTGGTTGTATCTGTGGCCGTTATGCCCATAAGGGTCTTGTAGTTATCAAGTACATTCGCGCTGGTACTTAGGTTGCGAGCAATGCTGGGGGTAATAATTACGGGATATGGAGGTGGGTCAAAAGTAGTGGTAGCCTCGTCCCGTGCCGTCCAATCGCTAAAGCTGGTGGCAAGCGTGTAAGCACTGCCAACGCTGAATTTTATTCCGGTGTAAGGATCCAGGGTTGCTGTTGTGGGATCTAGTGAGGGTATTTCTACAGGGTATGTAATTTGATATAGAGATTGTTCTGCCATTGCAATGTTGCTGAGGTTTGTGAGGCTGCCTTGCATTGCAAAAATAGCTACGTGGGTGTAGGTATATGTGGTCACTGAGTTGTTGTACATATAGATGAAACCGCCGTCGGGGTAAGCCGATGCGAACTCCGTGTACGCTCCAGGGAATTGGCTGGTGGCCTCCTCGTAAAGGGTTGCCGTGGCCGGGGGACTGGCGCCTTGAGTTGTGATGTTCAGACTTCCGCCTGTTCCGCTAAATGCTCCGGGGATGACGTACTGGCTCCAGTTTGCTTCCCATGTCCAAGTTGTACGGTCACCCGGAGTGCTGGGATCCACGTAGAGCAGCTGTGCCGCAACGTAGATATTCCGGCTTTCTTGGAGTTGCCGTAATCCGTAAATTCCGAAGGTGCTGGTGGGCAGAAAGGAAATGGCCATGGCTTTGCAGAATTAGAAGACGTTGACGGCAAAGGTATACATATTGAACATTTCCACTTGGGCGGCCCTGATAGCAGGGAGTACCTGCTGAACACTACTCACGGTGCGGACAGGGATGCTGACCAGTCGCCTAGGAATTTGTACAACGCTCACAGCTGTTTTTGTCGTGAGCGTAGTAATCTGCTGCATCGGCACAACAGCGTCTAAACGGGTTACATCTATAACCGTCTTGGCTGTAAATACCTGTCGTATCTCCTCTCGCCAAGGCGGCACAATTTGATCTATTTCCGTTTCCTGTTCTGGTATGGCAGGGGTGTCCTCGGGTAAATCCTCATCCCAGAAAGTGGGTGGTGGGTCTAAAGGATCGAATTCCTCGCCGACCTCAACGCTGTTGGCTGGTTGGGGGTACTCGTTTTCGTAGACCTCGGGAGCAGGCCCCAGCAGCGTGATGCCCGGCTGCACAGGGAACCACAGCGAACCACCCAGTTGGGTTGTGCCGATACCGCCGATGAACAGTGCATCGGTATTGCAGACGATGCCGTTGCTGTCAAAGCTCCAGCTGGTGCCGTTGCAGATGTAGGCGGCGGCTGTTCCAGCGCCGGAAATTCGCAGGCGGTCAAGGGGATAGGCAGGGATTTTGGTTGCTGCCAGTTGGATGGAAAAGCCGTTGCGGTGACCAAATGCCAGTCGGTTTTGGGCGCGGGCATAGGCGGCTGCTTTGATTGGAGCATCAGAAGCCAGCACAGTACCCCTGCCCACGACTCGATCGTCGGAGGAATACGGAACGCTGTAGCGCGTAATGCTTCCACTGCTTTGATTGCCGATGGCAAACGTGATGTCGGTAAAACTCTCTAGTTGAGATTTTTGCTGGGATGAGGTTTTGCGTTGTGTGCTGCTGGGGCGGCGCTGGACTCCGTACTGTCTATCGGTTCGTGTTTCAACAACCGTGCCAAGGTTTACAAGGGCTTGTGCGCTATACACAAGAGCCGCCACACTCGACTCACTGTTTGAAGCCAGTGCCTCTGATGCACTAACTTGATTTCCCGCTTGCGTAAAACCTTTTGCTTGCTGGCGTACTGTAGTTGTTTTTGTTATACCGCTTTTAGCATCTTGCTCGTAAGAAACAACGGTAAGTTCTGTAAGGATATTTGCGTATCCAGGTACGACAGCGGCTTGTGGATGATACGCCCAGATGTCAACGACATGCTCGGGATCCTCTTCGCCGAATTCCTTGCCGGAGTACTCAACAATTCCTAGCGCACCAGCCAAAGCCATTTCAGACTGGTACGTTTCAACTGTTTGTAACAGTATTTTGTTGTCACGGTCAGGATCAAAAAAGCGTATATCCCCGTAAAGCAAGACGCAGCTTCCTGGCGGTGGTGTGGGGATCTCTGCTAATTGGCGGGCGTCATATTCGTACTCATACGTTGTGATTGTTACTTTGTAGTCTACTACATCTTGGAAAGGGGCATCTATTGATGAGTACCAGCGGATGTAGCTTTGGTTTGTTTCGGCTACATGGGTTCTGGTGGTTTCAACACGCTTGAGAACCCGATCCAGTTTGTCGTAAGTGGTTATTGCAACGGTTTCCGGGGTAAATGTTTTTATGTATACGCCCATATCGTGGGAAATTACTACGGTTGTTTCGGGGCCGACAGTTTCCTCTTTTTCCCAGTCCCTGTATTTAATCTGATCTTCAGTTAGTTCTTCTTGCTGGTTCTTGTAGCGGTTGTAGGTGTAGGAGGCAGAAACGGCATCGCCGGGAATGTCGCCGCTGTTAATTGAGCTAATGTCAATGACCTGCGTGGGGTCAATGACCGTCATCGTTCCAGTGAAATTGCTGAGGCTGCGGATTTGTAGGTTTTCCGCTGCATCCAAGTAACCCACATAGCTTTCAGATACCAGCAGGTCACTAAGGACTGTTGCGTAGCCCGGTGTTAAATCAAATGTGTCAACCGTAAACCAGTTGGTAAGAGGGAAGCCCCCGGGTACGTTGATGCCTAGTTTTTCCGCACATTTGCTGGCGACATACGCCGCACTGATTGAAACGGGTACTTGCTCAAACTCGCTACAAATAATGCCGGAGTTGGCGGGATCGTCCCAGGTATCTGCCGTTTTGTCCTGAGGTTCTGAAGCGGTCAGGTTTTCGCGTAGCGTTAGTACGCATCCCAGCTGGATTGTGGTCTGATTGCGGAAAGGGTCTGCAAATGCTCCAAGCGCACGTAAGGAGCGGGGCATCCTTGATGCAATGCCCTTCTGCACGTAAGCGAGGTCTACTTTTTGGCCCAGTGTGGGACGGAAGAGACCCTGCACGATTAGTTCGCCGCGGGTGCGGATTAGGCCGGTGCCCTGAACGTGGTCGTCGCTCCAGCCGCCGCTGATGACTGTGGCTTGGGTGTTGCCGATGCGGCAGATGACTTTGGCGCGGATGTCAACAGTCATCAGATTTGAAGTAGCCGCAGACTCACTGTAAAGCGGGTGGTTTTGACGCCAAGATCAATGATGGCCTCTGCATTGGCAGTGGGGGCACTGACCGGATACCACGTCCCAGTTGATGGGGTGGTTTGGACGATGGCCTCAAACCATGCGAGCAGATCCTCCCAGCCTTGGGTGTCGGTGGTGCCCTCAATGTCGCGGATGCGGGAGGCGGTCAAAGGGCCGCTGATGTAATGCGAACCAGCTGCGGTGAGGGCGACCTGGGGGTTGTTGTCGTAGGTCTCCATGGGCTTGGTGAGGGTGATCACCGTGGTGCCGACAGTCACCGTACCAAGGTCAGGTAGTAGTGCCTCGTTGCGTTGTTTGTTTTTCTCCTCTTGGTAAAGGAGGACCTCCAGCGCTTGGATCGCATCAACGACTTCGGCATTGACGCTGATGTAGGGGCCGGCCTGCTCGCCGCTTGGGGCGTTGAGGAACCAGCAGGCGACACTGGTCCAAGTGATGCCGTTGGCGTTGACGGTTAGAGGGACCGTGGTGCCGATGAGGCCACTCTTCAGCGAGTCCTCGTCTTCCTTGCGGTCGGATTGCCAAGCGTCGTAGACATCCAGTAGGTCTTGCCATTCGGCTGCAGTGCAGAGACCCGCAATGCGCCATTTGCGGGCAGTGAGGCCCGCTTGCGTATCCGTCTCCGCATAGCCAAACGGCTGGGCGGTCAACGTGTTGAAGCTAAAGTCGCCGAGTGTAAGGGTCATTAGCTAAGTCCGTTAAGGGTGTTGACAGTGCTGGAACCACCGGCCTGATTTACTACATTAACGCTTACTACCCACTCCTTCTGTGCCAGTGCAGCCGTTGCAGCTGCGTTGGCTGCGAGTTGGCCGTTCAAGTCTGTGAATTGCGTAGATAAGGCTTCGTTCACCTTTATCAAGGCTTCGTTGCCTTGTGATATTGCTTTCTGCAGTGCTCGCTCTTGGCGGGCAAAATCCACAAAGGCAGCCTTCTGTGCCAACTGTTCTTGCCGAGAGCCTGTAAACCTTGGCATAAAGCCGCGTTCTTTCGCAGCTTGCTTTACGTCCGCTTCTAGTTGTCGCAACGTGTCTGCCCTTTGGCTGGGCGAGAGGAACTGCAGATTTTGCAGGCGCAGGCTCTGGAGGCTTTGGACAGATTCTGTAAGGTTTTTGCGGATGCTTTCGCCAGCATCCCGTAGGGCCAGTGCGCCTTCAAAAAACTTTTGGCGTGTTTCGGCCGCAGCAGTGCGTTGCTGTTCCACCAGCACTCGCGCTTCTTCTTCGCGGCCGCCAACACGGGCTTGGTCAATTTGGAAACCAATCGCCGCTTCTTTTTGGCGGGCCTCCGTGATGCTTGCAGTAATCTGCTGAATTGTCTGGAGCGCGTCGCGTTGAACGCCCTGCTGGGTGCCAAGCAGTTGTGTTGCGTTAGCAATGCTGCGCTCAATCTGCTGGCGCTTTTGAAATTCATCAAAAAGACTCTTGTCTAGTGATTGCTGAGCTTTTAAGCGCTCTGCGTCCGCCTTAATAATGTCAGCGTCTATACGCTGTACATCAACTAAAGGTTGGTTTGTTTGTAGGGCACGCTGGCGCTCCAGCTCGGCAGTGCGTTTTTTCAGCGTGGCGGCCTCTACTTCATTGCCGCGGATGCTGGCAAGAGTTTCTTGGTTGCTTAATTTTTGGATGTCTAAGTCGAGTTTGCGGGCTCTGGCACGTTCTTTGAGGGCAGCGATAGAAGCAAAGATGGCATCGCGCTGGGCTTTGTCATCTTGTGCGCCTAGTGCTTGGCCTCCAGCAACAAGCCCTGTGCCTAACGCTGCGGCACCTAAACCTGGGACAGCACCGATGCCTGAAGCTGCACCTGTAAGTCCCAGCAGTGTCAGTACGGAACCAGCGCGGGTTAGGCCAGCGGCAAGATCTGCTCGGGCTAGTGGTCGTTGTGCAGCTTGCTGTGCGGTTTGGTTTTGGGTGATGCCCCCTGTTACAACCGCCGCTCCGCCGC
>Ga0129336_10003227_pt1 | contig 10078 bp, 9 predicted proteins | sample CPB6_02_DNA_FD_96878 | JGI IMG/M metagenome (GOLD analysis project Ga0129336, IMG submission 96878) | Freshwater to marine salinity gradient microbial communities from Chesapeake Bay, USA - CPBay_Sum_0.6_0.2_DNA | ecosystem: Environmental > Aquatic > Marine > Coastal | place: USA: Chesapeake Bay...
CTGGCCGCCGATCCCCTGGTCGATGTGGCCTGGCTCAAGGCCAATCTGGGTAAGCCCGGCCTGGTGGTGCTGGATGTGCAGCATCCAGGTGACTACCTGAAATCCCATATTCCTGGCGCGGTGAACACCGATTTCGATAAGTCGGGATGGCGACAGGAGCGTGCCGACAAGGTGCCCGATATGTTGCCTACTGATACCAGCAAGCTGTCGGCTCATATCGGCTCTCTGGGCATCGACAACCACTCGCATGTGGTGCTGGTGCCCCCAGGCAAGAGCAATTCAGACATGGGCTGGGCCACCCGCATTTACTGGACCCTCAAGGTGTTTGGCCATGAACAGGTCTCCATCCTCAATGGCGGCATGGTGGCCTGGGCCAAGGACAAGGCCAATCCGCTGCAGGCCGGCGCGGTGCAGGCCGCGGCCAAGACCTTCACGGTCAAGCTGCGCCAAGACATGGTGCCCAGTGCCGAGGATGTGAAAGCCGCCATGGGGCGCGGTGTACTCATGGTGGACAACCGGCCAGAAGATCAATTTGTCGGCATCAACCGCAACCCCAAAGCCAGCATGAATGGCACTTTGCCAGGCGCGCGTAACTTGCCGGCGCTGTGGACCACTGACAATGCCGGCGGCATGTTCCGCAACAAGGAGCAGATGGAGCAACTCTACAAGGTTGCCGCAGTGCCCACCCAAGGTGAACAAGTCAATTTCTGCAACACCGGCCACCTGGCCTCAATCGGCTGGTTTGTCTCCAGCGAAATCCTGGGCAATAAGCAAGCCAAGCTGTATGACGGCTCGATGACCGAGTGGACGCTCAACAAGGTGGGACCGGTGGAGCAGAAAATCCGGCTGCAATAGCCTGTAGGCGCAGACCCGTCCTGACCCTGAACCGGGTGGGATCAGAGGCGCCCGCTGAAGCGATAGGCTAGCAAGCCCAGGTATTCATGCAGGGCGACTTGCCAGCGGAGAATGCCCTGCACCAGCGAATACTGGGTCCAAGGGGTCTGGTTGCCAGTCCAGTAATCGACCGGCCAGGGTGTGACGTTCCACCCTGCGCGCCGGAAAGCGGCCAGCGAGCGCGGCATATGCCAGGCGGAAGTGACCAGCAGCCAGGCTTGTGATTTGTCGACACCAGGCAACTGGGCGCTCAACAAGGCGTTTTCGTAGGTGTTGCGCGACTTGTCCTCCAACAACAATTGCGTGTCTGGCACGCCCATGCTGGTGAAAAAGCGGTGCGCCCGCTCGGCCTCACTCAGTGCCCCACCAATCAGTGCCCCCTCTCCGCCAGTGAAGAGCAACTTTCTGTGCGGCTGCTCACGCAACCAGGGCAGTGGTGCGGTCATGCGTTCGGCCGCTCCATTCAGCGCAGGCTGGTCATGCCCCTCCCAGACATAGGATGCCTCGGTCGCGCCACCGAGCACCACCACGCCTGAAAATCGTGCCAGTTCTGCCTGGGTGGGGGCTGCGTGCTTTTTTTCCAGGCCGCGCAACAAGGCATCGGGCAGGGGCAACCAGCCGGCCAGCAACACGATCAACAGCGCGCCAGTGAAAGCCAGGCGCGCCTGGCGGGCGTGACGACGCATGCGCAACAGGCCCCACACCATCAACAGCACGACCCAGTGCAGCGGCTGGGTGAGCAAAGCAATCAGTTTGGACAGTAAAAACATGCGGTCTGGATTGTAGGGGTCTGCCCATGGCTGAAGAAATCGCTGCGACAATTGACAATACCGCCTACCCCATCCCTTCACTGACCGGCCATGAAAGACTTTGCCCAGCGCTACGCCTTGCACAACGAAGTGCATGCCAGGCCCCCCGAGATCATGAGCCCGCCACTGGCCATCACGCATTTCGTGATGCTCGCTGATGCCGCCCAGCAGGACAGCAGCCGCGCCCATTTGGCAGAACTTCTGCGCGACCATCACTTGCCGCCACCCGAGGCCCAGGCCAGCCATCTGCGCATGGACTTCGGTGCGTTTCGCCTGCGCTGGGAACTGCACACAGAATTTGTCACCTACACCATCCTGCAGCCCCTGGATGAGGCCTGGGTGAGCCGACAGGAGCTGCCCAAGGCCATGGCCGCCGTGCCCCAGGCTTGGCTGGCCAAACTGCCGGGCGAATGCCTTTGCAGCATGCACTTGTGGGTGCTCACAGCCGGGCAGGCGCAGCGCCGCGAGATGGTACGTGAGCACTTGCGGGAAGACATGTTGGTTGGCTCAACTGTGCTGGACGGCCAGGCCGAGTTCTTCACCGATATGGCGCTGCACCCTGATGGGTTTTCACGCGCGCTGGTATTCACCGAGAGCGGCCTGAAAAACTTGTCGGCGCGGCGCCTAGGCCGCCTGGTGCAACGCCTGTTGGAAATTGAAACCTATCGCATGGTTGCCCTGCTGGGACTGCCTACCGCACGCGCTGCCGCCACCCTGCTCACACGCGGAGAAGCCGAGTTGGCCTCGTTGGCCCAAGCCATTCGCACAGCGCAGAGCGAACAGGAACCCGAGTTGCTGGACCGCCTGTCCCATCTGGCCGGCGAGGTGGAAAGCCACTACGCATCCACCCATTCCCGCTTCTCGGCCAGCAACGCCTACTTTGGCTTGGTTAATCGCCGCATCACCGATATTGCCGAAGCCCGGCTGGAAGGACTGCAAACCATCCGTGACTTCATGGACCGGCGGCTCACACCGGCCATGAACACCTGCGACTGGGCGCGCCGGCGACAGCAGGCCTTGTCAGAACGCATCTCACGCATGAGCAACCTGCTGCGCACTCGGGTGGAAATTGAACATCAGCAAAGCAGCCAGGCGCTGCTGGCTGCGATGAATAAGCGGCAGGACCTGCAGCTGAAATTGCAACGCACTGTCGAAGGGCTGTCGGTGGCAGCCATCACTTACTATCTGGTAGGGCTGATCGCCTACCTGGCCAAGGGCGCAAGCGCTTTGGGCTGGCCGCTCAGCCCCGAGACGAGCTCGGCCCTGGCCGTCCCGCTGGTTGCCCTCAGCGTATGGTGGTCTCTGCGAAAATTGCACCAGAAAATCACTCAAAGTCACATATGAAATTCAAGCAACTTTTAGCCCTTTTGGGCGCCAGCCTGGTACTGAGTGCGACCGCACAAAACTATCCCAGCAAGCCTATCCGTCTGATCGTGCCCTTTCCCGCGGGCGGCGCCACCGACATCCTCTCGCGCGCACTTTCGCAAGAGATGGGCAAGAAGCTGGGCCAAACTGTGGTCATTGAGAACAAGCCCGGTGCCGGCGGCACCATTGGCGCCCTAGCTGGTGCCCAGGCTGCCCCCGATGGTTACACCCTGTTGCTCACCACCTCGAGCACCCACAGCATCGGGCCGGCTATCAATCCGCGCATTCCCTACAACACCGAGACCGACTTCACCCCGATCGTCTATGTGGCCAACTCACCCCAGATCATTCTGGTCCCCCTGAGTTCGCCTGCCAAGAACTTGCGCGAGTTCATCGAACACGCGCGCAAAAATCCGGGCCGGCTTAACTACGCCTCCAGCGGCAACGGCACCATTTCCAATCTGTCCACTGAAATCTTCAAGGCCCAGTCGGGCACATTCATGGTGCACATCCCCTACCGCGGCACCGGCCTGTCGATTTCTGACCTGATCAGCGGCAAGGTCGATGTGCTGTTCGATTCTGTGGTCTCAGGTATGCCGCATGTGCGCGATGGCAAATTGCGCGCCTTGGCAGTGACCAGTCCCAAGCGTAGTTCACTTGCCCCTGAGCTGCCCGCAGTCTCCGAGGTTTTGCCAGGCTTTGAGTCGGTGACCTGGTTTGGCATCTATGGCCCGAAAAATCTGCCCGCCGAGGTAGTGAGCAAGGTCAACCAGGCGGTCAATGCCGCCCTGGCCGAACCCGACCTGAAAGACCGCTTTCTGCGCTTGGGCGCTGAGCCTACCGGCAGCACGCCCCAGGGCTTTGCCAGCATGGTACTCAAGGATCATGCGCAGTGGAAAAAAATCATTGCCGAGCGCAAGATTGCTGCTGACTAGCGCCTAGGGGGCTGAGTTGTTAAGCAACACAGGCCCACCGCTTGCGCCTGTTTGATCTGAAATCGCGCGGCCTCCCTCTTAATCAACCCTTGTGCACAGGCACCGATCCCCAGCCCATGCAGTTCAATTTCAATAACCCTTACACCACCACACGCCTGCCCGTCTTTGCGCGCAATGTGGTTTCCACTTCGCACCCCCTGGCTTCGCAAGCTGGTTTGCGCATGTTGTGGAGGGGTGGCAATGCGGTCGATGCAGCCATTGCTGCAGCGGCCGCTCTGACCATCACCGAGCCAGTGAGCAACGGTCTGGGCAGCGACGCGTTTGCAATATTGTGGGATGGCAAGAAACTGCATGGCCTCAACGCCTCGGGGCGCGCGCCGCAGAGCTGGACGCTCGACTACTTCCAGGGCAAATACGGCAGCGGGCCAAGCAACCCGCCCAAGCGGGGGTTTGATTCGGTCACCGTGCCCGGTGCAGTGGCCAGCTGGGTCGCCCTCAGCGAGCGCTTTGGCAAGCTGCCTTTTGCCGATTTGCTTGAACCTGCGATTGAAATCGCAGAGCGTGGCTACCTCCTGACCACGGTGGTACAGCAAAAGTGGGCAGCAGCCACACCCGAGTTGCAAGCACTGCCTGGCTTTGCCCAGGCATTTCTGCCGTGGGGTCGGGCACCTCAGGTGGGCGAGCTTTTTCAGTTCCAGGCCGCGGCGCAGGGACTGCGTGCAATCGCCCATACCAGGGGCCAAGCCTTGTACGGTGGTGAGATTGCCCAGGCCATTGAAAAATTTTCAGCCCAGCATGGGGGTAGCCTCAAGGCCAGCGACTTCGCTGCTTATCAGCCCCAATGGGTGCAGCCGATCGCCAAGAATTATCGGGGCTATACCGTGCATGAGATTCCGCCTAACGGTCAAGGCATTGCTGCCCTGATTGCGCTTGGGATTCTTGATCGCTTTGACCTGTCCGCCCTGGCAGTGGATGGGGTGGACTCGCAGCATTTGCAGATTGAGGCCATGAAGCTGGCCTTTGCGGATGTGTACCGCTATGTGGCTGAGCCCGAAAGTATGGACGTCACCACCGAGCAACTGCTCGATGACAGCTACCTGGCCGCGCGGGCCAGGATGATCGACATGAAGCGTGCGCAAGATTTTGGTGCCGGCAACCCGGTCAAGGGCGGCACCATCTACCTGAGTGCTGCCGATGAAAACGGCATGATGGTCAGTTTTATCCAGAGCAACTACATGGGATTTGGCTCAGGTTGCGTGGAACCCAACTTTGGCGTCAGCCTGCAAAACCGTGGTCATGGCTTCAGCCTGGAACCCAAGGGGCTGAATCCGGCCAACCTGGTAGCGCCTGGCAAGCGCCCCTTCCATACCATCATTCCGGCTTTTCTCACCCAAAACGGTCAACCGGTCATGAGCTTTGGGGTGATGGGTGCCAATATGCAACCTCAGGGCCATCTGCAAACCTTGGTGCGCATGCTGGACTACCGCCAAAACCCACAAGCGGCCTGCGATGCACCGCGCTGGCGTTACAACATGGGCCTGGAGATCAATGTAGAAGCCGGCATGGACCGTACCTCGGTGCAAGGCCTGGCTGAACGCGGCCACCGCATGGAAGTGATCAACGACTCTTACCAAGACTTTGGCTCCGGCCAATTTATCTGGCGCGCCGGCGACCCCAAGGTACATGGCTATGTGGTAGCCAGTGACTCCCGTCGTGACGGACTGGCCGCAGGATTCTGAGATGCTGGAGCTGCGTGCCACGGAGCAGCATAGGTGAGCACCGCATCGCGAAGCCTGGGCAGCGGATTACTGTTGGCTGCGGCTGGCTCGATTGCCTTTTCCGGCAAGGCCATCATCATCAAGCTGGCTTACCGCTATGGCGTGGATGCGGTCACCCTGATCATGTACCGCATGTTGTTCGCCTTGCCGCTGTTTGCGGTCATGGCCTGGTGGGCCAGCCGCAACAAGCCGCGACTGACCTGGCGCGAGCGCTTGCATGTGCTGGGGCTGGGATTTTGCGGCTACTACCTGGCCAGTTTTCTTGACTTTGCCGGATTGATCTATATCTCGGCCTCGCTGGAGCGGCTGATCATCTACCTCACCCCAACCCTGGTGCTGTTGCTTGGACGCTTTCTCTTTGGCCAGACCATTTCGGGTAACCAGATGCTGGGAATTGCAGCAAGTTACTGCGGCATGCTGCTGGTGGTGGGCCAGGAACTCAGCTTTGCCGGCCGGGATGTGGCCCTGGGCTCACTGCTGGTGTTTTGCAGCGCCATCAGCTATGCGATCTACCTGACCTACAGTGGTGAACTGGTGCGCCGCCTGGGCTCTCTTCGCCTGGTCGGCCTGGCCACCAGCGTGGCCTGTCTCTTATGCATTGTGCAATTCCTGTTTCTGCGTCCGCTGCAAGCGGCGCAGGTGGCACCGGAAGTGCTTTGGCTTTCGCTGCTCAACGCCACAGCCTGTACCGCAGTGCCAGTGCTGCTGGTGATGATGGGAATCGAGCGGATTGGCGCACGCCTGGCCGCGCAAATCGGCATGGTGGGGCCCTTGTCAACTATCCTGCTGGGCGTGTGGCTGCTGGACGAGCCCTTCACCGCCTGGCTGGCTGCCGGCACGGCGTTGGTGATCATCGGGATCTATATATTCAGCCGTACGCGATCCTGATAAACCTTATCATCGCGCACGTTTAAACCGATTTTTTTACTTCAAGGACACATCATGGATTTGGGGATTGCAGGCAAGTGGGCGCTGGTAGGCGGCGCCAGTAAGGGTCTGGGCTTTGGCTGTGCGCAAGCCTTGGCCAATGAGGGCGTGAATGTGGTGATCGTGGCGCGCGGCGCCGAGGCTCTGCAGGCTGCCGCCGGAAAAATCAGGGCCCAGGCTCCTGGAGTTCAGGTGATTGCCGTGGCCACGGACATCACCAGCGTGGCCGGGCGCGAGGCCATCTTCGCCCAGCGCAAAGACTTCGACATTGTGGTGACCAACGCCGGCGGCCCGCCGCCCGGAGACTTTCGCGACTGGGACCGCGAGGCCTGGATCAAGGCCGTCGACGCCAATATGCTGACACCCATCGAGTTGCTCAAAGCGACTGTAGACGGCATGATCGCGCGCGGGTTTGGCCGCATCATCAACATCACCTCCAGCGCGGTCAAGGCGCCGATTGACATTCTGGGCCTGTCCAATGGCGCGCGCAGCGGCCTGACCGGCTTTATTGCCGGCGTGGCTCGCAACCCCAAGCTGGCCGCCGCTGGGGTGACCATCAACAACCTGCTGCCCGGTGCATTTGACACCGATCGCCTGAAATCCAACTTGAGTGGCACCGCGCAGAAGACTGGCAAGAGCGTTGACGAGGTGGCCGAGGCGCGCAAAAAAACCATCCCCTCCATGCGATTTGGCACTTCTGAAGAATTTGGCGCGATCTGCGCTTTTCTTTGCAGCCAGCAGGCTGGATATATCAACGGCCAGAATGTGCTGGCCGATGGTGGTGCCTACCCCGGCACTTACTGACCAGAGCGCTTTGCCGGCCTAAGGCCGGCGAGCCCCAGGCGTGGCACCTGCCCCGCCCTGGGGCGGCGGCTCAGGCAGGGCACTTCTTGGAATCACGGTCAGGACGGCCGTGCTGCCGCCAAGAAAATTTCCTTCGGTCAGCTCCACGGTGATGCTGCGGTCAGGCTTGGTGAAAACCAGCAAGCTGGTCTTGCCGCGCACTGCGCTCACCAGCATCCAGCCCTGGCGCGGGTATTGTTCCAGGAAGAAGCTGTAGGCAGCGCTGCCAGCCTGGTTCAGTTCCAGATTCAGGCGACCCATCCAGTTTTGGCCCGAGCCAAAGATAAGAGACTTTTCATAGTCAATTTTGGCTCCGCCGGGTGGAATCTGACCTGCGGTGGCCAGCTCGGCAGCTGAAACACCCTGATTGGCCACACTGCTGTCCTTGCTGAGCTCAACCGAGCTCCCCATATTGCTGCAGGCCGCCATCAGGAGGGTGAGCAATACCCACAGTGAAGCAGTGAAAATATTTTTTAGTTGCATGGTGCTGTCCTCCCATGAATGAGCATGATTGGCATAAGCCTCAACGACGAGACGATATCACGATGCCGCCCACAATCAGGCCGAAAGCCAAGCCATGGTAGGGCTGGGGCAGCTCACCGAGCAAGAGGGAGGACAGGGTTGCGGCAAACAGCGGGGTGAGGTTGGCGAAAAAGCTTGCCACGGTGGGCCCTGCCTGACGCACCCCCGAACCCCAGCAACGGTAGGCCAGGATGGCCGGGCCGAGCGAGACAAAAATCAGCGTGGCGGCCAGCGGCCAGCCCCACACAATATGCGCATCGGTCAGGCTCCATTCGCCGGCCATAAACAGTGCCGACCAACCCAGGCCAAACACGATCTGGGCCATCAAAAAGGAAATCCAGTCGCTCCGGATTTCATTGGGCTCGCGACCGGGCTGGGTCAGCAGCCAGCTGTACCAGGACCAGGATATGGATGCCAGCAGGATGTACAGATCACCTGGCACCAGACGCACAGTGAGCAAAAATTCAGGTCGTCCGCGCCCCAGGACCAGCAGCACGCCGCAGATCGACAACAGTGCTCCCAGCATCTGACGACGAGAAATCGGGGCAGCAAAAAACAGGCGCCCGATCAGGAGAACCCAGATCGGGGAACTGGCTGCCACCAGCGTGACATTGATTGGGCTGGAAGTGCGCAAGGCCAGATACTGCAGCGCGTTGAAGGCACCCACACCCAAGAGGCCAAGCAATAAAAAGCGGCGCCAGACGGGCCACAGCGGGCTAGTCGGGCGCAACAGTCGTCCACAGAAAGGCAGCAGGAACAGAAACGCAAGAAACCAGCGCAGGAAGTTGAGCGTCATCGGGGGCACCAGATCGCTCACCATACGGCCGACGACGGCGTTGCCCGACCACATCAACGGCGGCACAGTCAGCAGCATGGCGACCGGCAATGTCAGGCGTGCATTCATCGGGGCTAATGTATCAAGCCTTGCCCCGGCCAGCCCGGCACCAGGTCTGTGGCAAACTAGCCCCCCTTTCATTATTTTCGATCTACCCCAGGAGACTGATCCATGAGCCAGATTACTTCCCGCGCCGTGCGTATTGACGAGCATGGTGGGCCCGAGCAACTCAAGATTGTCACCCTCCAGGTTGGCGATCCTGGCCCGGGGGAAATACGCATCCGTCACAAGGCTTGTGGACTCAATTACATCGACACCTATCAACGCTCTGGCCTGTACAAGCTGCCAATGCCGCTCAGCCTGGGCATGGAGGCCTCGGGCGTGGTGGAAGCTGTGGGCGAAGGCGTCACCCACCTCAAGGTGGGCGATCGCGCCGCCTATGCCAGCCAGCCCCCGGGCGCATATTGCGAGGTGCGTGTGATGCCGGCCAAGGTGGTGTGCAAGTTGCCAGACGATATCTCGTTTGAGACCGGGGCGGCCATGATGCTCAAGGGCCTGACGGTGCAATACCTGCTGCGTCGCACCCAGCCGGTGGGCGGCCTGCAGGCTGGCGACCATGTGCTGTTTCATGCCGCCGCGGGTGGCGTTGGTCTGATCGCCTGCCAATGGGCGCGTGCCATGGGCCTGCAACTGATCGGCACCGCGGGTTCGGATGAAAAGTGTGCGCTGGCCAAGGCCAACGGTGCAGCCCATGTGATCAATTACGCCAAGGAAGATTTTGTGGCGCGGGTCAAGGAAATCACCGGTGGCAAGGGTCTGAAAGTGGTTTACGACTCGGTCGGCAAGGACACCTACATGAAATCCCTGGACTGCCTGCGCCCGTTCGGTCTGGCGGTGAATTTTGGCAATGCCTCGGGCAAGGTGGAACCCTTTGACCTCAACATCCTGGCGGCCAAAGGTTCGCTCTACACCACCCGGCCGACGCTGTTCACCCATAACTCCTCGCGCGAATCGGCCCAGGAAATGGCAGATGACCTGTTTGGCATGGTCAGCAGCGGCAAGGTGAAGATTCACATCGACCAGACGTACCCGCTGGACAAGGTGGCCCAGTCCCATATCGACCTGGAGTCACGCAAGACGACCGGCTGCACCATCCTGACGCTCTGAGCC
>Ga0129336_10003230_pt1 | contig 10068 bp, 5 predicted proteins | sample CPB6_02_DNA_FD_96878 | JGI IMG/M metagenome (GOLD analysis project Ga0129336, IMG submission 96878) | Freshwater to marine salinity gradient microbial communities from Chesapeake Bay, USA - CPBay_Sum_0.6_0.2_DNA | ecosystem: Environmental > Aquatic > Marine > Coastal | place: USA: Chesapeake Bay...
AAGGCCCGGTATCCCAACTGGAGACATATCTCCACGTATGCCAAAAGAAGACGAAGAAGACGACATCCCGGAAAAGATTCCTGAGCGGCAGCCAACTCGCGTACCGCAACCCGTACGCCCTGGGACTCCAGCACCGGCACGCCCGACACCGGTTCGTCCGGACCCAGTCAGGCCGGGAATCCCGACTGGAGAGTCACGCAGGGATGCAATACGTCGACAAATGCTAGAAGCACTACGTCGCCAATATATGGCGTCTAGGGGCAAGAGTGACTCAGTATCGATGTTTATGACGGTTTCAGAGGGATATGACATCAACATTAAGACGGCACAGAATATAAACACAATAGATATTGACACGATTGTTCTGGAGATGCCCATCGGTGAGATATTTGAATTCAAGTCACTAGTTGACCCCGTACTCGAGTATCACCAGATTAATGTTGCAGCAGTGGATGCTGGGTTGAAAATTTATGATGCGTCAAAGCTCTCCGAGGATGCTCTAAGAGCGATGGTTTCAGTCATAAAAAATTGGTGAGTGATGTCGTCTAGATTTTCGCGCCCCAAGAAGAACGTCAGCCAGAATAAGCCGCAAATGGGTTATTCTAAACCAGTAGACAATCAAAAAAACACATACAAGTATCACTGCATGGTGACGGGCGATAAGCGCGCTTTTCCGTGTGGAGGATGCACCAACCCCAAGGGTTGTTTATCAAATTCGATGCAGTATAAGGAGACAGAGTAATGGCCGAGGCACCAGTAGTAAAGCTAAACGCGGATGGTGAAGTAGTGCAATGCGCTAAGGGCATGGACTCTGGCGAATGCGGCTACACCCCAGGTTCAAAAGTTTGCGGCAAGTGCGGAGCAGTTGCGCAACAGATGAAGTCCGGCATGATTGCAGGCGGCATGATGGGTGCTGGCGGCGGTCCTGCCGGAATGATGGGCGCTGGGCCAATGCGTAAAAAGCCTCGTCCAATGGGTCCAATTAACGACCTCAACGAAGAGGAAGAGGACGACGACCTTGTTGGCATGGAAGGCATGGAAGACGAGGACGACATGATGGACGATGAAGACGACATGATGGACACCGAAGATGGCAAGATGATGGGCTACGACGAAGAGGACGACGAAATGTATGTCCGTCGTGCAGCGCCAAAGCGTAAGCGCGGTGTTGTCGCAATGGAGGATGCCGATATGGATGTTCCTCTTGACGAAGAGGATGACATGGAGGACTCTTTGCCCGCCACTCGTCTCAAGATGCGCAATCGCCGTCTTGGCAGCATGGGTTACAAGACATCAGAGTTTGATAAAGACGCATTCCTGTGCTCGTTTGATAGAAAAGTTTATCCAGGTGGTTCGCCGGTGTGCGATTCCTGCCCTGGTGGATGCGTGCCGGAAGACGGAATGCCGTCACTGCTTGAAGTCGAAGGTATGGCTGAGGACATGTTCAGAGGCAAGGTTCTTGACTCTGGCTATTCAGACGAGGCAGACCTCTTCGTTGTGGACGTTGAGCGCAAGGACGGAAAGCCTGTAGAGATTTTCTTTGATGGCTCATCTGGCGAAGTAATGGGCTGGCATCTGCTTAACAGCGACCTCGTGGAAGTCAAGTCAGCACTTGTCAACAAGGCAATCATTAGCTTTGGTGATGCTGCCGATATTGCTGTCAAAACGGTTAGCGGCGATATTGTCGCGGTGGAGCCCGACGTGTTTGAGGGCTATGACGTATACGCAGTTGAGATTGACGGAATTAACGGCAAATCTTACGACGTATTCGTTTCTCTCGATGGAGAAGTGCTTGGCTACGACGAGTACACCATGGAAGAGGCAACTGAGATAGAGGCTGAAGCGGCAGAAATTGCCCTTAAGCGTGCATATTCAGAAGACTCACGTAAAGACATGGCAAGCAAGGGCCAGGCCATGGATGATGGTTCTTACCCAATCGCCGATGAGGCTGACTTGCGAAATGCAATCCAGGCTTACGGGCGGGCAAAAGACAAAGCGGCTACAAAAGTTCATATCATGAAGCGTGCAGTTGCGCTGGGCAAGGAAGACCTAATTCCAGTGTCCTGGGTATCCAAAGAAGACATTGAGAAAGCTAAGGCTGGAGAAAAGTCTGCCGAAGACAATTTCCTTTCAACTCTGATGGAGTTCGAAATGCTTACAGTCGCCGAAGATATTGACGCAGACAAGGAGTAAGCAATGCGAAAGCTAACACCACAGCAACGGGAAGAATTGCGTGCAGCCAAGGCAGCCGCCGCTGCGGCAGCTTCAAAAAAGGAAAGCAAGCCGAGAAAAACGAAAGACGTGACCGAAGATGATGACGCCACACAAACAGATTCTGATGATGTGGTTGAAGCTTCAACGGAGAGTCAAGAACCAGCTGAGTAATAGACACTGGTGGTGCTCCAGTGCATGATGACTCAATACATAATAAAATATTAGGCTTCGCAAACAACAAAGATGCGCGACTACATCTAGCTCAAACAGGCATTAAAGCTGAAGCAAAAGATAAGACGTCTTCTGATAAGCCAGCTGTAGAAAAGCCGTCAAAAGCACAATCTGAATATGAGCAGTTCTTAATTGACTGGGAACCAGACGACCCGCTTCCATTATTCCCGCCTGGCAAAAAACTGATTCTGTGCAAACATGGCAGCGACACCATGCGCGACGGCGATGAGCGCTATGTTGATGACCCTGAACTAACCATAAAACCATACAAGACTGGTAAAAAATCTGCAGAAGAAGAATTGCTCGAGTTTAAAAACCTTGGGCCGAAAATTAAAGAAGGCTTACTATCGCTCTTAGGGCGCGTTGCGCGCTCCAGGGGGCTATGGATAGACGATAAAAATAAATTACGTTGTCCGCCAGGAACTCCGGCGGCCAACCAGTTCACTGACATAACAGGCGCGAATTGTTTTATACCGTCTCCGCAAACTGCAGCACAGTCAGGGGCTAGGGCAGCACGACGAGTATTCGGAACAGCCGAAGCAATGGCGGCGCAAGCTGGACAAAGAATTGATACGTCCGTTGCCGGAAGAGCTGCAGCCGCATCTAGGTATTCAATGGACGACTTGCCAGCCCTAGTCGCCGGGATGGATATAAGTGGCCGAATAGGTGTGCCACGTATGCTTCTTGGGGCAAGAGGAGGTTCGCGTGCAACAACGCGAACAGTTCCCAATACGCCGCAGGTAACTTCTTTAATTGCAAAACGAGAAGCAATAGCTCGTGGCAGAGAGCTAACCAAAGCTGCCAGAGAGCTTGAATATAGATTTTCCCTAAAAGCAAATTCTGCCAATGCGGTTCGTCTGCCAAATGGTCAGATAGTCGGAGATGTCACTATTAGGCAAGACTTCTTAGAAGCAATGCGCCAATTAACGCCTAATGTACCAATCGAGGAGTGGGCTGAATATTTCGACAACGCCATTCCCGGAATGTTGTCAATGTCAGATAGGCGCGCCTACCAAAAAGCATGGGCTGCGTACTGGCGTAACCAAATCGTAGAAATGATTGATAATCAAGAGTCATTCAAGTTTATGACTAAGCTTACGATGAATGCGCGCGACGACATCGGCACAACGGCGATATCGATGGTCGTTGAACCATTTGCTCCAGAACCCGCAAGCGGCGGAAGAAATGTCGGCGTCGGCCCAATGGGTGTTGTTAGCCAGGCCAATCAAGGCAGTAGAAAATTAATTGCTGAGGGCGGTTTTCATTTTACAATGAACATCAACCAAATGGGGATGTTCTATCAATTTATGGGCTATGGCAGGGATATGCACTCAGACGTTTCTGGAGCACTTCATACCCCGGAAGGTCGTGCGCATTATATTGCAACGCATGAAACAGGTCACGTTGTTGACTTTGCGCAAAAGCTGCGGGCATTAGGTATTGACCCAGACGTGTTAAAAGCTAATGGTGATGTATATGGACCAACATCAAGAGTGGTGCAAAATGCACGTGGTGCGATAGTTAAAGACCCGGAATGGCAAAGTGGGGCATGGAAAGTCGATTGGTCAAAAATTAGCAATCCAATGAACAACCCAGATGTGCAAAAATTGATTGACGCTGCGGACAGGCTAAAAGGAACGCAATATGCCGGTTCAAGATTTTCCGGCCGTAAAATTGACCTGCAAAATGACTTGAATGAGTTTTACAATCTTCTCTCATACGCATTTTTTGAAAACATAAACCAAACGTCTGCTGACAATCATTTTATGGCAACCGTCGCAGGAAATAAATATGCGCACGACAACGGACTAGAAGCAAGAGCTGAGTTTTACTCATTCCGGAGATTGTTCGGAGAATTGCGAGGCACGCGTCCTGCAACACAAACCGCGCAGTTTGGTTCAAATCTGCAGCCAACACCTAGTGAATATGATTTAACTACTGGCGCTGTTGTAATGCAAGGGCGCACGCCGGACGACTGGAATCTTCTTACTAGGTTTGTTGATATTGCTGCGGAAGTCGAAGTTCAGCGGCGCAGGGAAGCTGGCGCATATCGAGGGCTACCAACACCTGCTGCAGTTGCGCAGGCAGAGGCGGATGATAGACGAATTGCGGCAGCAGACACAATGCGACGCATTGAAAACATTGGGTCCGGAACATTTGGCAAAACGCCAGGGGCGTGGAATATAAGCGGCCGCATGGGCCAAGTAGACGACGGTCAGCAGCGCCCGCCGAGCCTGCATGCTCAGCGAGTGCGAAATAGCGTCAGGGCAAACACCATCGCATCTAGAAGGGCAGCGTCTGGTCGCGGAACAAGCATGGGTATTGCCGGAAGAATGGGAACTTCAGACCCTGTTAAGCCAGAAAGACCACGTGAGCCAGATAACGGCCCATTTACTGGTTCATTCCTTGATGTTTTGCGCGGTTCAGCGACATGGAAACAATTTGCAAGCAAATACAGAAAGCAAGATGTTGTCTTTTTTGACTACGAGACTACTGGTTTTGGTGATGATGGGAATATGCCTGTGCAGATAGGCGCAGTCAGAATGCGTGGTGGCAAAGTAGTTGAACGTTTCAACATTTTCGTTAACCCCGGAATCCCATTGGGGGATTGGGCGAAAAAAAGCCTTAAAAACGCTCAAGGTGAACCCCTAACAGACGAATGGCTTTCTACTCAATCGTCGATGAAAGAAGCTCACGAAAAACTTATAGAATTTTTTGGAGAAAATGCTTTATTAGGTGGGCAATATACCCCATTTGATTTGGAAGTCTTTGAAAGAATATTAAAAGAAACGGGCCTCGAATATAAACCAGCTGGAGTAATTGACTCTAAAGCGATGGCTGATGAACTTCTTCCAAGATGGTCGCCTGAAAAACCGGACGGTCCATCAATGATTGACCCCAAAACCGGGCAACGTAAAGCATCTAACTCACTCGGCCCGCTAGCCGAATATTTAGAAGTAGACCTGGGTGACGGTTGGCACACAGCCGACGCAGACTCAGAAGCATCAGCAATGATTATTGAGAAAATGCTCGACCGGGCAGCGTCGCGGCCAGACACGTCACGCCGACTTTTGGATGTCGACCAAGTCCCACGTATTGTGCAAGAAAGGCGTGCACAATACGAGCGAGACATGGTTGAGTACAGAAAAGCAAAAGCTGAATATGACCAACTTATTTCCGGCAAGATGGGTGTATCACAGTTTGAAACAGAAAACGGTTCCAAATATGTGCGACGTAAAGACGGAACGTTCCATCGCGTAAAAAGCACAAGCGGTACCACAATACTTGATGATGCAGACGTTGAAAAAATACAAAAGCGCGAACTGGCCATTCGCAACCGTTTATCGCAAGACCCCGTTGAGCATTTAATACAGCATATGGAAAATAATCCGGGGAAATCGTTTAGTTATGATTCGCTTGAAGAAGAACTGCTACGCAATGCGTGGGATGTTCGTATTGTAGATGCTGCGCTAGACCCGCTGCGCCGAGATGGTGGAAATATCAATAAGGTCGATGTTGGAAGGGTACGAAACCTCCCTAGAGATACATATCCAGAAGAGCGGCCGCTTGACACATCTGCAGAAACAATATTTGACAACACCGTATTTGTTGGCAACGACGATGCATACAGCATTATGGCTCAAGGTCAGCGCGGGCCGATTGTTGACAAAGATGGAGATTTAGTTGGAAGATATTACGATGACACAAATCTAGACAGCGCAAAGTTTATGGAGCTGCGGAGGGGTGGAGCCGAATTTGACGCAGCGTATGTCCAGGCCGGAGGCGCTGTTGAGCAAAGGAAAATACCGGCTGCGCGTATAAACAGAGAGCCGCAGACTGGGCTTCAACCTGTCGAATGGAACAAAAATAATAATCGTTTCCACGTCGGCAGCCCTGTGTCATCTATAACAATGGAGTCCAGTAGTGAAATTACTGGACGTATGGGGAACCCAGAACGCGCATCGCGTGCAAAAACAGTACAGGTCCGAGAGAGACTGGCAGACACAAAAAGTTCTGTTGGTGCCGGGATGTCAGATGAGTTCATAGACAATGAATGGCCATCAATTAGTCAACGGGTTGGGTTAATTGATAACCGCCCGCCGCTGAAGAAAAGCGAAGCCGTTGCTCGTCGTAGACAGTGGTCTCAAAACTTTATTCAAAATCTCAAAGCCTCTATCGGGGCAGAGGGCGTTGAACCACGCAATACAGTGCTGTCGCAATTTTTAGCAGGTACGGAAATTGAGTTTCAAGCCCATCTTGCGTCAATGACAGATGACGAACTTGAGCAAGAAATACTAGATTCACTGTCCGAATTCCATGCCGGCCTCGACGCCAGACCACGGGTCCAAATACCCCATCAGGACCTCACGCGAATTATAGGAAACGGTTACAAAACCACTCACCAAGTATCAAGCGACCATAGCCCAAGTCCGATGAGGCGTGCATATGAGACGCAGATAGGCATACACCCGGACGTGGCGGACGACCTCAGGCCAGCATCAGGGTATGTAATGCATACAGATTGGCTAGACGCTGAAGACAGAGCAGCCTTGGAGGCACTTGAAGCATTGCCTGGAGTTGACCCAGAAGTGAACTTCCCAGAGTTTATGCAGCGTACTCGCGCAGAATCGCAGCGCGGCCCTGTTCATGTGTATGGTGGCGTGGAGGTTGTATTGCGGCCAGAAACAGCTGGCAGAACATTCTATGGTCTTGGAGATTCATTGACTGAAAGGTTTATGCCCGTTTCAATTGAATCAACAGACATAGACGAAATAGCGCGACCGGTTACTGGTAGCGGACTCAATGCATCCCGAAATGTTATAGAAATGCTGCACGGCAAATGGAAGGGGAACTACGCCTCCCGTAGATACGAAAACGACGGCGTTGTCAGACCATATATGGAAGCGCTTGTTATGGGTTCATTTGACGCTTCCGACATAGAACAAGTGATATTCCCGAACACAGACTCAATACCGCTAGCAGCATTGATAGAGACATCAAGCCCAACATCATCTCGCGCTGGCCTAGATGGTTCGAACGGCAACTTTGATAGACGCATGAACATTCCCACAATGGGCCACATGCTCGAGCCCCAGTACTGGATGGACAGCGAAAAGATGTCTGCCGAAGAGGCTGCAGAGGCTGTTAAAGTAATTAAAGATAAAGGCCTACTACGCGTTAGTGCTCATCCAAATCAGACCAAGGGACTGGCGGCAGCAAAAATCAAACGCCAGCTGGAAGAGGCAGGCATAAGCATGATTGTTCGCAACAAACAGGGTCTTGATTATTTTGACCCCCGAAAGTGGATTGCCGACATAAAAGCCGACACCGTAGAACAGGCAATAGAGGCAAAAATACGCCAAAGAATTATGGCAACGTTGAAAGACGCAATGACGAAAGCTAAGAAATGAAAAAAATACTGGTTGGGAAAACGGGGGATGGAGGGAAACTGTTTTTTGTCGCAGGAGGTAAGTCTGACGGCATATTCCAGCAGGGGAAAATGATGACCGGAGTTAGTTTTTGGGATTTTGTTGACAAACGTGTAGACCTGACTGAATTAAAACTAACCAACTTCCAAAAACGGCTGTGGTCTAGAGATGTGTCAAGTAATGAATGGGTAAATGAGTTTCTCCCATCATCATGGCGACCAGAGCAGACAGAAAACCCATATAACAAAAAAGTAAGCGCAGCATTAGATACAATAAGAACAACAACAGATTTGTTGTTTTAGCAGTATGCCTGCCACGTAAGGATACCTAGTGGATAACTTCGAGAAATTTCTCTCCAGTAAAATCATAATTGCAGATGGCGAAAAGGCGGGCGGCCCCGCTGGGGCTGTCATCCCGCAAGAAAATATTACGGGCGACATACTAAAAGGACGCGGCCCAAGAAGAGGCAATTTAGAACGACTATTGCGCTACTGGCGGCCCATTATGAAGAAACCAGGCGGGTTTAGACGTTGTCGCGTAATTCTTGCTGACCACCCAGAACTGTACCCGCTTGAAAATATTTGCGCATGGCTACACCACGAAACAACAGGGCTGTGGCCGAACGAAGGCTGCCATCACCCAGGAATGAAAAACTGCCGCAAAAAATTAAAACAAGGTACACAGGGCAGCTTATGGACAGACAAAGATTTCGACGAGCGTATTAGAAAACTTACATCACGGGGAAATAGAAAAGCTCTCCAATTTGCAGGTTTAATAGTAAAAGATGAACCGTTTACGCCCGTTGTGACAAATGAAGATATGGACCACGCTTTTAAAGTACTGCAAGATTTTGTCGAAATGGAACAAGATTTTTGCAAAATGCTGATTGATGATTCTAACTGGGAGCATTTGCACGGCATTAAGTCATTACCAATAGAAATGGTTGCAGCAGATGAAGACAGTATCTCTTTCTGATTGCTGCAGCGAAAAAGAGCTGCAGCCGATGGTTCACATACGCCATGTTAAGCCGGAGCTTGCTCTGACGCATGTCAATGTCTTTGAACACCCTCTGCCCAAGGATTCAAATTTTGCTGCCGCAGTAGAATTCAAATGCGCAATGCAAAGACGAGGAGGGAAACATCAATATGACGTAAAAGCTGGTTCTGTCACATCAACAAGCCCGTTTTTGCAAGGAATTCAGGGTGTTGGGTCAATGCTGATACCCGGGGATACTGCGCCGTTACGAAACCCAATACGTTCAGGAATATCTAGAGCGCTGACGCCCGGTGGCGGCAGGGGGGTAAACCCATTTGCTTACGGAAAACCAAACCGTGGGTACAGGTGCCCAGAGGGTTACCAGTATGGAGGACGTTTTACCGACTCACGTTTTTCAACTTGCGGAAAACAGCTATTTGACATCCCTGGGACTATTGGTGCCGCAATCGGAACTGCAATTAGGCGTACAGCAAATGCTGTTGCTAGCGGACAATCTACATCTCGGCGGGTTGGGGCTATGTCTGTGTCTGGCGACATTATTCAAAGCAGGGCACCGCAAATTCCTCGAGTTTCAGCATTAAATAAGCGTTTAAAATCTACAAATGTTGGGGCCATTATTTCGGCCATGTCTTCAGTAAGTGAGCCATACCGTCGGATGGTCCGCAGGGACGGTTTTACCTTAGAGCCAGTCGTAAGCAACGCTGTACTTCGCACAATCCCAGACAACCGCGACATGGAGGGTGCAACATTTATTGTAACTGCCCTGCAAAAATCTAGTTTAGGGGAAGATGAGCTTGGTCTTCTATCTAATACCGGAATACAGAAGCTTGTCTATGTCCTACCCGGCGGTTCAACACTAAATATCGAAAAAGCCAGACCGCTGACTGTTGGTGAAAGGCGCAAACTCGGGAAGACAGTCAATGTTGCAATGCAGATTGACAACGACAGGGACCCTGCGGCGCGTTTACGTTTTATTGCTCAGGAATTAGGCGATGCTATTAAATACAGCGAAGTGTTTCCAGAGCTGTCAGACCCGAACGAAATTGTCACAGTGCGCATACCTGGTAGCAAGACAATGACCCGCATGAGACGTTGGGTCTACGAGTCATTTTATAGAAAACGGCCAAAAGCAAAAACACCGCAAGAAGTTTCTTCTAGGCCCGGCGACAGTGTTGGCGCAACAGAAAAAATCGACAAT
>Ga0129336_10003231_pt1 | contig 10066 bp, 11 predicted proteins | sample CPB6_02_DNA_FD_96878 | JGI IMG/M metagenome (GOLD analysis project Ga0129336, IMG submission 96878) | Freshwater to marine salinity gradient microbial communities from Chesapeake Bay, USA - CPBay_Sum_0.6_0.2_DNA | ecosystem: Environmental > Aquatic > Marine > Coastal | place: USA: Chesapeake...
GGTATTGAATCTATCACTGACTATTCTATAGTTAAGATTAATTCCCTACTTAACGAGATAGATAAGCATAGTAAAGAGCTTAACAAATATACGAATTATGAAATTGAGTATCAACAGGACAAACAAACAGAAACTACTAAAATTAAATTTAATAATTTAGAGGATGTATATGTTTGCATGGATCGAGTAACCGACTACGGTAAGCGTAAGGATATTACTCTTCTGTTTACTCAAGCCGGCCGAGCTGTAAGAGGTTATTCTAGAGGAGAATGGATTTACCCTCAGAATCTCTACGATCGCTAACTCATTGATTTTAAAAGACTAAATAATCTAGTAACTTATTGATTTCTCTAGTGAAAATAACGGTTGCCATATCTCTAGTGATTAGATATAATAGTACTATAGTCAATAGTGACTATCAATAAGGAGTATATTTGTTATGGCACATTTAGTTGAAACAATGGCGTATGCGGGTGAGGTTCCTTGGCACGGACTTGGTACAAAAGTTCCTCATGATCTCTCTCCTCAGCAGATGCTTGTGAAGGCAGGACTTGACTGGACTGTCAGTAAGCGAGGTATGATGACTACCGATGGAATTGAAGTTCCGGAAAAGGTAGCACTTGTTCGTGATAGTGATAATTCTGTTCTCGACATCGTCGGTAAGGATTGGAACCCAGTTCAGAATCTTGAGGCGTTCGAGTTCTTTAACGACTTTGTTCGATCCGGTGATATGGAAATGCATACAGCCGGTTCGTTAATGGAAGGTCGAGTTATTTGGGCCTTGGCCAAGGTTAACGAAAAGTTCGAAGTGTTTGGTAATGACGTTATTGAGTCGTACCTCCTCTTTTCGAATCCGCATCGCTTTGGTCAGTCTATCGACGTTCGCTTTACCCCTATCCGAGTTGTCTGTAATAACACTCTGACACTTAGTTTGAACAGTAAGAGTGTTTCATCGGTTAAGGTAAGTCATAAGAAATCTTTCGATGCTGAATCTGTTAAGGAGACTCTCGGCGTTGCTAAGGAGAAGCTTTCTAAGTATAAGGAGATGGCTGAGTTCCTTGGCTCCAAGCGCTATAACCAGACAAGTGTAGCAGAGTATTTGGACGGGCTATTCCCTTCATACTCTAAGAAAAATGGTGAGCACTTCTTGTCACGCCCGGCCGAGCGAGTATATGAGCTGCTCGAGCAACAGCCTGGTGCTAACTTTGCCCCGGGTAGCTGGTGGAGTGCATTTAATGCTGTAACGTTCTTTACCGATCATGAGCGTGGCCGCGATGCCGATGCTCGGTTACAGTCGGCATGGTACGGCCAATCTAAGTCACTTAAACTTAAGGCCTTGGAGGATGCTGTCGAATACGCTGAGGCTGCTTAATGAGTCTAAGCTGGGTTAGTAACAGCGATCTCCGGAGTGCCGTTAACAGCGGCACTCCGTTTTTTATTAAGAACGCTATCCCTGGTATAGCTATTACTTGGGAAGATATTATTAAAAATGTTAATTATTGTAGTGAGTCAAGTTCTAAAGTTACCTTTATGAAAGGCACTTTTATTACTAATAAAGTTCTTAGTAAGCGTTTGGAAGACATAGCTCAGCCTTTCAGAGCAGCTATTAGAGAGACCTATCCAGGTAGTAGTAACTACACATCGCATGTCTATACCAGTATAGTATCAGATGCAGAAACGTTTGGTAGACATAAAGACACGGCCGACGTTTTCTTCCTAGGTATATTAGGTAAGACCTCTTTTGATATCTGGAATAAACAAGATAAGGTAGTTCATTATATTGTTGAGGTAGGAGACGTAATATACATACCATGTGGGCTCTATCATAATCCTACTGCTATGACACCGCGTTCAGGCATATCTTTTGGTATAGAGCGAGGTAAATATATTCATGGCGTATAGAATTACAAGTAGAGTTTATAATAAGAAATTTTGGTACTTAGCTGTCCCTAAAACAGGGTCGCAAGCAGTCAGAGAGCTAATAGAAAAACTTCCAGAAGATCAATATGTGTCTCATCCTAGTCTTCTATGGCACATGACTGCGACTGACATTGCCGGCACTCATGGCATAAACAAGTCCTTTCCTAAAGTAAAGTTTTTTAATGATAATAGCGATGCTTTTTTTACAACGGTTAGAAATCCATGGGCTCGAGCTGTTTCTTTTTATTTCTATCAGAAACAAAAGCTAGAAGAAAGACTAGTAGCATATTCTAACGAAACTGAAGCTAAACTATTTAAAGAAAAGTTTCCTTTCCATGTATTTGATTATGACGATAAAGCCACTAAGGGCGGCATAGAAAGAATATTAGAATGTAGCTTTCAGACGTTCGAAGATTGGCTTAATAGCGTAGTTGAATCTAGACCTAACAGGTCCTGCGTAATTAATAGTCTTGATGATGTGGATGCATGTCTTACTTCAGATAAGTATAAACGATTAGAAGGGTTTGCATATCTTAATACTTACGACTATTTTATCAACCATAAATCATTTAGTAGATTGTTAGTGTTTACTCAGGAAAATATGGGAGCGCTATTAGATTGGTTCGGTGTTGCATTTGATGTGCCAGAAGATATATTAAAACTTAATAAAATAAACGTTCAAGGCATAGGTGATAAATATAGAGACTATTACTCTTCTAAGATGGCTAAAATAATAGAAGAGCACGAAAGCTATATTATTAACATGGTGGGATATAGATACTAATGAAAGTCTTTCAAAATAAAAAAAGCATAACAATAATTGATGATCTTTTTACTAATCAAGAATTAGAAAAATTAGATAGCTGGTTTACACACTACACGATGTGGGGACTTGGCCACGACCAGAAAGAATATAGCTCTTCTTTATCTTCCTTATGCAGATCGTTAAAGTGGGATCAATGGGTTGGTGTGCATGCTATTCTAAATGATGTATGCGATATAATGACTGAACGTATTCATGCTAATACAGATATTAAAGTTCCATATTTTCATCGTTGCTTAATTAACTGTTTTAGATTTGGCGACAGTCCGATGTTTCATCCTGACTCCCCTAACAACCCTAAGGGTAGAACCTTTATGGTATATCCAAACAAGGTATGGGATTTGAACTGGGGCGGGTATACAGTTTTTGCAGACGAGAATAACAACGTATACGATGTAGCCAACCCTAAACCAGGTAGAATAGTTATCTTTGACGGCCATATTCTTCATAGCGGAGTGGCCCCAACTAGAGTGCACCAAGGTAAAGGTAGATTCAGTATTGCATATCAGGACCCAGAAGGTACAACTGATCCTAGCACTCGTAAGAGATGTAAGCCTGAAGACATAGAAAGAACTTCTTTTGCATCCGTCTATGGTGATAAATGGAATAGACTAAAATGATAAATTTTTTACGTAATATCTTAAAGAGAATAATTATTAAGTGGCGGCTACGTCAAATGAAAAAGGACGACCCTTTTGTTTATGAACGAGAAGAATAATTACATTTACGTTAATGGCTGCAGCTATACGTACGGTATAGGTATTGAAGTCTCAGAACAACGACAGAAACGTTGGGCTACCTTATTATCTAATAAACTAGGCACGGACGTATTGAATAGTGCCTGCCCCGGGTCAAGTAATTTTAGAATTTCACGTCACACATACCAAGACATATTAACTGCTGATAAGCTACCATCGCTAGGTATTATAATGTGGTCGGATGGACCTAGACAAGAATACTTTAGACCGCAAGAGAACGAGTACGACTGGCTCGATATGGCCCAGGTTACACCTCAGGGTGTAGGTAGTATTAAATCCTTCTTTCATAGAGATGCATTTGAGTCTTTCTTTTCCTTTATAAATTCTGAACAAAGAGCATTAATGCATACTATAAATCATATGCTCTCTGTTGAAATGTTATTTAAGGCCCATAATATACCTTTAATTCATCTTCAATTTAAATCAAACACTAATAGACATTACAGACACTTTATAGAGACAAATAAGGATACCAATAGTAGGCCTTTACGTAACGTAATGAAACATATTGAAGCGTGTGTAGGATATCTGGAAAAAAACAATCCTTATGTTTACGGGTTTAATAAAGACGAGAGCTTCGGTAAGTTAATGCATGACAAGCAACTACCTTTTTCAACTATCTCACTTGGACACCCTGAGCATACTTGCCACGAAGCTATGGCAGAGTGGATCTATGATTTAATCAAGAGCGACAATGATATTATTAAACGGTTGTAGTTTTACGTATGGTGATGAGTTAGAAAACCCCGATAAAGAAAGATGGGGTACTCATCTAGGTGAGCTCTTAGGAAAGACTATACTTAACAAGTCAGCACCTGGTGCCTCTAATAGTAGAATTTTCAGAACTACTATGGGCATGCTTTCTGGGATGGAAGATCTTTCACAATTGGAAGGCGTGATAATAATGTGGAGTGCTTTTGAGCGCGTTGAAATGATCTCCTTACACGCAGAGCATAACTACGACAGGGACTCCAATTTAATCAACAGTCAGTTCTTACAAATGTCGCCTTCCAGAATTAGTAAGAATAACAGATCTATAACTAGAAACTGGCAGGCTTGGGAAACGTTCTATGGAGAAATTTATACAAGAGAGACAGGTATTGTGAATACTATTAACTACATGTCTTGGGTTAAGTGGATCTGTGATCAGTTAAAGGTGACTTGTATTCAAGGGTGGTTTCATGAAGGTAATAGAGTTACTTTCGCTAAGACATTTAGTCCTGCTCGGATAGAGCAACTTGGACCTAGGCTAACAAGAATTTATGAACCTGTTATAAAGAAATTTAATGCATTACCTCCTCAGTGTAAGCTTGGTGCTACAGAAAATGACGGGCCTACCTTTCATGAGTTTACTATGAAAAATAATTTTAAGCTAATGCCAAGAGAGCACCCCGGCCCTGAAGCCCATAAAGCTTACGGTGAGCAGCTATTTAACTATATAAAAAATAAAAATATAGTTTTTGAACAAGATATGTATACCCCTGTAATAGGGACAAATTTACCAAGGTAACTTATGATATTAGGATGGAGTGAAGGGTTTCATGACGCTGGAGTAGCAATAATTAATGACGGTAGAATCGTCTTTGCTACTCACTCGGAGAGGTTCTCAGGCAGTAAGCATGAGCGTTATATTTCAGATGAATGTAAGCGGTACATTGATAGCACTTATGGCGAAGGTATAGTATGGAAAGCTTTTTATGAAAGACCTTTTTTAAAAAAGACAAGACAGCTATACGCCGGTCAGTATAAGACGGTTTTTTCTCGTAGGCCTATGGCATGGCAGCCTACCCATACATACCCTCATCATTTGTCTCATGCTGCAGCTGCATTTCAAACTTCTCCATACAGTGAGGCAGTTGCTGTAGTAGTGGATGCTATTGGTGAATGGGACTGTACTTCTATCTGGAAGTGCAGTTATGATAAGAAAGGAATGGTACAATATAAAAAACTGTACAGCGAAAAATATCCTAATAGTATAGGGCTCTGGTATACAGCACTAACCCAATTTGTTGGACTTAAGCCTTTAGATGAAGAGTATATCTTTATGGGAATGGCTGCTTATGGTAATCACAACGCAGATCTAGAATCAAAGCTTGATACCCTGCTCAATGGAGGTTTAAACCTTCATAAAGGTATCAGCAGTGAAGTTAATTCGTTTTTAAAATTAAGTTCGTATAAAAGTGAAGACATAGCCTTTAATGCCCAAAAAGTTTTAGAGTCTAAATTAGAGAAAATTTTTCGTAAGGCACTAAAGCATTCTTCTAACGTAGTGTATGGAGGCGGAGTTGCTTTAAACTGTGTAGCTAATTCTAAACTACATGCCTTATGCAACGGTAATCTTTGGATAATGCCCAACCCTGGTGATGCGGGCGGCGCTCTGGGTGCAGCTTGTCTGGCATACGGGCAACAAGTAGAATGGACGTCTCCGTATCTAGGATATTACATACCTAGTACACGAACTGCAAAACAAATAGTAACAGACGTTTGTAATGAGCTTGAGACTAAAGGTATGGTAGGGCTCGCTCATGGACCTGCAGAGTATGGTCCACGTGCTCTTGGTAATAGAAGTTTACTAGCTGATCCTAGAGGTCCTAATGTTAAAGATTTAGTTAATTCTGTTAAACGAAGGCAGAAGTTCAGACCTTTTGCGCCTGCAATTTTGGAAGAGCATGCTAGTGAGTACTTTGACGGCCCAGTATCAAGATATATGCAAATGGTTTCGTTTTGTAAAAAGAGTGAAGAGCTACCAGCTATAGTTCATGCAGACGGGACTAGCAGAGTACAAACAGTAAGTGAAGATTGTGATACTATTCTTCGGGACGTGCTCGAGGAATGGTACAAAAGAACAGGTTGTCCTGTGCTGTTAAACACTTCCCTAAATATCAGAGGAGAGCCTATGGTACATAGTACAGTAAGTGCTATAAGGTTCGAAAAAGAATACAATGTCAAGGTTATATTTTAGTTGCATTTTGACATTAGATGTACTATAATTCCTTTGTGAAAAGAGAGAAGTAATGAAAGAGATATCGGATAATATACTAACAGTAAAACAATTTACAGAAACAATAGAGCAGTACGTTAAGAAAAGAGACTGTACTTATATCGATGCACTTACGTTATATGCAGAAGAAAATGAAGTAGAGATTGAAACAGTAGCATCGTTAGTAAAAAACTCACATGTTCTCAAAGCAAAGCTAGCAGCAGAGTCTGAAGAGAACAGAACTATTAAACCTTCCGGATCCAAACTACCTATCTAATGCACAGAGTCTTTAAAGAACTATTTACGTCTGCTGAAGTAGATGATTTAATTAACACCTTTAATGGCAGCAGTAAAGGTTGGTATAGACTAGGTGCAATTAATAGCGACGGGCCCTCGGTAGATTATGATAGTAGTAGGAAGGCGCTGGCGCAAGCTATGCACCCGGACAAAGTGCCAGTGCATCTTAAAGATAAAGTGCTTAAAGCAGTTCAGCAAACCGATAAAACACGTAGCTTTGATTTTATAGAACAATGGGCTATAAACAAATATAAGGACAGTGAGAAGGGCCATTTCTACTGGCATAAAGATAGATTAGACTTCTTTATTTACCACGGCGGCAATGTGAATAAGCAGACAGCTGAACAAATATTCATGAACAACATGAGACCGCAAAGAGAAATGTCGGTTTCAGTTGCATTAAACGACAGATCAGACTATAATGGTGGACAGTTTGTAATTGATGTTGGTGATGGTAAGAAGACACCACTAGATCTTTACAAGGGTGATGCTGTAGTGTTTGATTCAGATACTATGCACGGCGTTGAAGACGTTACTCAGGGTACTCGCTACGCATTAGTAATATGGTTAGTTGATAAAGAAAAAAGTTTACAATGGAAGCAACTCTGCTTAGAGCAAGGTATAGAAACTACATAATGGATCCTTTTGACACATACACCATGTATGTTGCTTTGAAAAACCATTTCACTCAGAAGTCGTACGATTACTTTAAATATAACGGACACGTAAAAGTAAAACGTGAGACATTTGATACTAGAAAAGACAAATATTTCTTCTATAAACTTTCAAAGAGAAAAGACATACAGGACTTTCTAGTTGCCAACTTTGTGGATGGCAATAAAGACTTCTGGGTAGGTAGTATTCGAGAAGAAGCCCCCGACCTTATTTTTACCAAGTGGAAGAAGAGACAGGAGTCTCTTACGTATACGTTCACACAGGATCTAGATAGACTTAATTCTGATTTTGATTTTAACTTTAAAGTAGAGCGATACGGACACCCTTTGCTACTTAGATTGTATCTAAGACAAGATATCTGTATAGAGACTATGATAATACTTGACATGCTGGTTAACTACACCAAGGTATGGGGTAAGAAGTTAGAAAAGGACTTGATCTTTGATGAGATTTACTTTAAAATGATCAAGTATAGGCCATTCTTGAGCATTGACTTAAACAAATTTAAAACTATCACCATAAATAAATTTACTACATTATGATTAGGTGGATACGTCGCAATATATCGCAATACAAGGAGAATACATATGGACGCAAATTTCGCTAAACTAAAGAACTCATCTAAGCAGTCTTTGGAGAAGTTATCTGAAGAGCTAGCTAAGGTCAGTAACAACGCACCTCAACAACAGAACGGCCCGGACGATCGACTTTGGAAGCCGACTGTGGATAAAGCCGGGAACGGGTATGCTGTAATTAGATTCCTTCCCGCGCCTACCAATGAAGATGTCCCGTTTGTAAGGGTATGGGATCATGGCTTTCAGGGCCCTTCGGGGCAATGGTACATTGAGAAGTCCCTCACGACACTAGGTATGAAGGATCCAGTTTCAGAGTATAACACTATGCTTTGGAATTCAGGTATTGAGTCTAATAAGGATCTAGTACGTAAGTATAAGCGCAGACTTTCTTACTACTCTAATATCTACGTTGTAAAAGACCCTGGCAATCCTGAGAATGAAGGTAAGGTGTTTCTATTCAAATACGGTAAGAAGATCTTTGATAAGCTCAATGATCTTATGAATCCAGAATTTGAAGATGAGAAGCCTGTTAATCCTTTTGACCTTTGGACAGGCGCTAATTTCAAGCTTAAGATTCGTAACGTCGAAGGATATCGTAACTACGACAAGTCTGAGTTTGATACCCCGGCACCGCTTCTAGATAATGATAGCGAGCTTGAAAAGGTATGGAAGTCAGAATATCCTTTACAGGAGTTCGTGGATCCATCTCAGTTCAAGTCTTATGATGATCTTAAAGTCAAGCTCTACAGAGTACTTGCACTCAATGAGACATCAGAACAAACAGCAGCTGCACCAGCTGTTAAGTCAGCACCGGCTAAGAATATCCCTACAACAGCAGTAGCTGATGAGGCACCGTGGAATGGAGCTGATGAAGTAGCAGAGGATGACGACGCGATGTCGTTCTTCCAGAAGCTGGCTAACGAATAAGTTAGCCCGTGTAAAGTGGTACTCGTCCGATATCAAACGGCGATACCATATTACTTGAGGTGGAGCCCCCTCTACTGGGGGCTCCATTCCCCATAATATTGTTAACAATATTCTGGCCGCCACCGCCATTACTTACTGCAGCTGCTAGTTCGGCTGTCTGACGTTGCTGCATATTATCGGCTACTGCCTCTCGTCTAGTGCTTAGTTCTTTTATAGCTTCTGCGCTTGTATTGGTTAATGCTAGTGAGCCTTCTGCTATTCTAGAAACAGCTATGCCTAGACGTTCCAATCTTGCTATATCTACTTCTCTAGCTAACCTTTGAAGTAGATCTAAAAAGTTTGAAAAGTTCTGATAGTTTTCCGGAAAAGCACCTTCATCTGATAACCCGGTTGAGGATTGATGAATAAGATCTAATGCCTCGGCTAAACTAGATATACTTTTATCTTGTAGTAAGTTACTAGCGTATTTTACAAGCTCTGCTAACGATGTTAGTACAGTAGGATCTATAGTCTCACCTAGTTCCTGTATAGTAGGGCCAACATCCCTCAACACATTACTAAACGTAGATAGCTTATAGATATCTTCCATTTCTGGATCCATTAATGGAGTTAAGATGTTGCTTAGGGCTGGCCCTATCAGAGCACTCTTATCTAAAAATGCTTGTGCATCTACTACTGCTATTTTATTGATACCTGCTGCTAACGGGGCTAAGTTATCATCTATGTACTGTAGATTTTGAGATGCCCAGAACTTCCAATCTGTGCCGGTAAGAATGTTATTTAACCCTGGCCCTATAAATGAACTCTTTTCTAAAAACATCTCCGCTTCAGAACGTGACAGTCTATCAATCCCGTCTGCTAGCGGTATTAAATTATCATCAATGTATTGAAGATTCTGTGCAGCAAAGAATTTCCAATCTGTGCCTGTTAGAATTTTATTAAGCCCTTCTCCAATACCCTCTGCTTTAATCTTAAATGTATCTACATCAGCAGCATTGATTCTGTCTATAAGGGGAACAAAATTAACTAAACTATTAGTAAGACCAACAAACGTTCCAAGATCAATTCTATTTCCGGAGAAGCCGCCTGTCTTATCGATTAGTTCATTTAA